>Ga0099793_10000204_pt1 | contig 14555 bp, 14 predicted proteins | sample Rivendell_Oct201_9_FD_77319 | JGI IMG/M metagenome (GOLD analysis project Ga0099793, IMG submission 77319) | Vadose zone soil and rhizosphere microbial communities from the Eel River Critical Zone Observatory, Northern California to study diel... | ecosystem: Environmental > Terrestrial > Soil...
GAAGCCATTCAAGCCCGGCCGATTGCCGCACCGCGCCTTCAAGTACAGGGTCTGAACACCCTGGTGATTACGCACCTCGTCCCTTCCGGTAAGCGCGTAAAAAAGGGTGAGCTCCTAGTTGAATTCGACCGCCAGGCGCAGATACGAGATTCCATCGATAAGCAGGCGGAGCACGACAAGCTGGTCAGCCAAGTGGTGGGGGAACAGGCGAAAGAGGATGCTGCCCGCGCCAAGGATGAGACCGAGATCAAGCAAGCGGAAGACAGCCTGAGTAAAACGCAGCTCGAGATGCAGAAGGCCGAAATTCTGTCGCGCATCGACGCTGAAAAGGCCCAGGAGGCCCTCGAGGAGGCGCGGGCCACGTTGGCGCAACTCCGCGAAACCTTTGCCCTGAAGCGAAAGGCAGCGCAGGCACTCATCCGTATCCTGGAGATCCAGCGCGACCGCACCCAACAAATCATGTTGCACACCCGGGCCGATGCCGAACGGATGCAGATCCGCGCTCCGCTGGACGGCGTCGTCGTCCTGAACACGATCTGGAAGCAGGGAAAAATGGGAGAAGTGCAGGAGGGGGACCAACTCCGGCCCGGAATTCCCTTCATGCAGGTCGTCGACCCTTCCCTGATGGAAGCGCGCGTTCTCGCGAACCAGGAGGATTTTCTGACTCTGCAGGTGGGGCAGTCCGCCCACGTATACCTGGATGCGTATCCGGAGTTGGTGTTTCCGGGCCGGTTGGAAGAGATGGCGCCCATCGGCAGAGGGGGAGACTTTTCTTCCCGTCTCCGCACCTTTGCAGTTTTGTTCTCGGTCGCGGGCCAGCATCCCGATTTGATGCCCGACCTTTCCGTCGCGGTGGACGTGGACACGGCCGATCAAAACACCACTGCGCAGGGGCCACGATGATTGCACGTCTTCGCCGGCTATGGACGGAGCGGAAGGAGCGCGTCATTGGGGTCGTCCTGTTAGCGAGCGGCGTTCTGCTGGGAACTGTCCGCTACGCCGATCGATCTCCTTCCGTTCCAACTCTGTTCGTGAAGCGCGGAGATTTTATCGATTCCGTCCAGTTTCGCGGCGAGGTGAAGGCCCTGAAGTCGGTGACCATTGTTGCCCCCGCTGAGGCCGGCGACTTCCAGATCCTGAACATCGCGGCCGATGGCACGGCAGTGAGGCGGGGTGATGTAGTCGTCGAGTTTGACAAGACCAGGACCGAGCAAGACCTTGCGCAATACAGGTCCGCGCTGAAGACCGCGCAGTCCGAGATCGACCAGGCGCGTGCGCAGGCGCGCCTGACTGAGGAAGAGGATCTGACCGGGGTAATGAAAGCCCGCTACGACGTGGAAGCGGCGGAACTCGACGCCAGCAAGCAGGACGTGGTCTCCAAGATCGAGGGCGCCGAGGCGAAATTGAAGTTGGCAGACGCGGAGCAGAAGGTACGCGAGCTCGAAGAGAAGCTGAAATCAGACCGTACGCAAAGCCAGGCGACCATACAGAGCAAAACGCAGGCCAGCGCGAAAGCAGCCTATGACGTGCAACGCGTGGAGCGCGCGCTGACCAAAATGACTCTGCGAGCGCCTTTGGACGGAATGATCAGTCTGGTACCAATCTGGCACCCCCAGGGAGAGTCGCCTTTTAAGCGCGGAGATAGGGCGTGGCCGGGTGCGCCGATTGCGGAATTGCCCGACGTTTCTACTCTGCAGATTTCTGCGCGAGCCGAAGAGACCGAACGGGGCCGGCTAGCCGGCCGGCAAACGGTCGCGGTGCACATGGACGCGATCGCTGACCGCGAGTTCAGCGGGAAAATAGCGCAGATCAGTACCATTGCCACTTCCGATTTCTCCGGCGGATGGCCGTTTCCCCGCAATTTTGATCTTGGTATCGCGCTCGACCAGACCGACGCCCGCCTAAAGCCGGGTATGTCGGCGCAATTGACGGTGATTGTCGACAAGATTCCAAACGCACTCACCATCCCGGTAGAAGCGTCCTTTCAGAAATCGGGCCAGACCGTGGCTTACGTGTGGGCGGCATCGAGGTTCCAGGAGCGCGTGATTGCGGTGGGGCGGAGAAGTGGCGATCGGATCCTGGTGGTGAAGGGCCTGAGCCCGGATGAGCGGGTGGCACTCGCCGACCCCACGGCAAAGGAGTGAGCACAAATGAAGCGACGGCATGCCATCGTGTGGGGAGTGGTCGCGATCGTCTTCGTTGCTGCGGCCGGCGTGCTGGCGATCACCAGGCGGACCATCAGGGCGGGGGATGACGAAGTCCCTATCGCCACGGTCCAGCGCGGGGACCTGGAGCTGAAGGTCTATGCCACGGGCGAGCTGCGGGCCAACCACGCCATGGTCCTAACTGCGCCTCCGGTCGGGGGTGGCGCGCTGCAGATCACGCGGCTGCTGCACGGGGGGACACCGGTCAAGAAAGGCGACATCGTCTTTGAGTTTGATCCCGCCGAACAACGTTACAAACTTGAACAAAGCCGCTCCGAGTTGCTGCAAGCCGAGCAGGAAATTGCCAAAGCGATGGCGGATGCAGCGGTCGAAGCAGCACAGGACAAAGTGGCGCTGCTCAAGGCCCGCTTTGCCCTGAGGCGGGCCGAGTTGGAGGTGCAGAAGAATGAGCTGCTCAGCGGGATTGACGCCAAGAAGAACCAGCTTGCCCTGGAACAGGCAAAGAATTTGCTGGCGAAGCTTCAGAAGGACATCGAATCGCATACCGCTTCCGGACAGGCCACGATCCAACTGGCGCAGGAGAAGAAGAACAAAGCGAGGCTGGCAATGGACCAGGCGCAACAGAACATCGAGAAGATGCTCGTGGCCGCGCCCATGGACGGTCTGGTTTCCATTGAAAGGAACACCGAGACATTGGGAGGGATGATGTGGCAGGGGATGTCGATCCCCGACTATCGGGCAGGAGACCAGGTGCAGCCGGGAAGCGCCATTGCCCAGGTCATCGATGCAGGCCAGATGGAGTTGGTTTCCAAGATCGGTGAGCAAGAGCGCGACAACGTTACGTTGGGCCAGGCGGCTGAAGTGGAGTTCGACGCGCTCCCCGGCCAGATCTTCCGTGGGAAGGTAAAAGCGGTGGGCGGCATGTCAACCCGGCAGTTCTGGGAAGAGAATGTTGGAGGGAAGTTTGACATTACCATCCAGCTTTTGAACCAAGAGCCGCGTTTACGTCCTGGTCTTACCGCCCAAATCGTCGTGCTTGGCGGCAAGAAGAAGAACGTGACCTGTGTCCCCCGGCAGGCCTTGTTCATGAAGGATGGTAAGCTCATCGTCTATCTGAAGAATGGCAGAGGCTTCGAACAGCGCCAAGTCAGGATCCAGTGTGAAAATGAAAGCCGTGCCGCCATTGAAGGGTTGACCGTGGACGACCGGGTCGCGCTCCTGGACCCAACCGCGCCGCGGAGAGCCGGCTCGAACCCGACACCGGAGATGAGAGGAGTAACACCCTGAGGGCTGCGGTGGCATCGGCTGACGATCGGCGCAGAGTCTACGGCATCCAGCAATGGATCCCGGACCTCCAGTTGGGGCTACAGAACCTGCTCGTGCACCGGCTGCGCTCGTTACTGACGATGCTGGGAATGATCTTCGGAGTTGCCGCGGTGGTCTCCATGCTCTCCATCGGCGCGGGGGCGCGGCAGAGGGTGATGGCCTTCATCGAGCAGATGGGCGTGCGCAACCTGATCGTGGAAGCAAAGGAAACGACCGAATGGCAGGCTCATCAGAAGATCCGCAGGATTTCGCCGGGGCTTACGCTGCAGGATTACCGCGTGATCGCCAATGACGTTGACGGTATCGTTGCCTCCACGCCTCGCAAACGATTCACTCCTACCAAGACCATTCCCAAATCACAGCAGGATGTGCCTTCGGTGTACGGCGTCCAACCGGTTTATAAGGAAATTGCGGGCCTTCACCTTTTGGAAGGACGCTTCTTTGACCCCCGTGAGGAAAGTCGGGCGGACCCGGTCTGCGTTTTGGGCGCGGGAGCACGGTCGAATCTGTTTGGAGCGTCGGACCCGATTGACCAGTACGTGAAGGTCGATGAGCAATGGTTTCGCGTCATCGGGGTCGTGGGACCTCAACTTAGTGCGCAGACCGAAAGCTCCGGCCTGCCTTCACAAGACCTCAACAACGTCATCTATGCTCCGCTGAACGCGGTAGTCCTTCGCCTGGAGAACACATATAGCGATCTGAGAGACGACATTGACGGGATCTACCTGAACCTGCAGGAAAGGACGGACATGTCCGTGGCGGCGCAGGTAGTCCGCGCCGTGCTGGGATCTTCGCACCACGGCGCTGCCGACTATAGCGTCATTGTTCCGGCTGAATTGCTTGCCGAGCAGAAGCGCACGGAGCAGTTATTTAATGCTGTCATGGTCGCGATTGCTTCGATTTCGTTGCTGGTGGGTGGCATCGGCATCATGAACATCATGCTGGCCAGCATCCTGGAACGGACGCGGGAGATCGGGTTGCGACGAGCGGTGGGCGCGCGCCAGTCTGACGTGGTGCGCCAATTCGTCGTGGAAGCGGTCATGATTTCTTTTGTAGGTGGAAGCTTCGGAATCGTGTTCGGCTTCGTGATGTCCCGCTTGATCGCGTGGCTGGCGGGATGGTCCACGATTGTGACAGCGACTTCCATCCTGCTGGCGTTTCTTGTGTCGATCACGGTGGGACTGGTTTTCGGTATCTATCCGGCGGTTAAGGCAGCGCGCTTGGATCCGGTCGAGGCGATTCGTTACGAGTGAAGCCCGCTCTGCCGCAGAGCCGGAGGACCTCACATCGCCCACCAGCTCAATCGGGAGAAATTGGGATGAAATTCTGTCAAGTCGTGACCTGCTGCTTGTTTCTACTGCTCTCGATTTTTCCGGGAAGGGCGCAGCAGCGCGAGAACTACCGGGGACTGCTGACTCCGCAGGTTGCGTCCGAGAAGCTTGCTGGCCCGCAAGGTTTGCGTGACTATGTGGCCGACGGCAAGTTGCGTCTCAGCCTGCGCGACGCGGTCGTCCTGACGCTCGAGAACAACAGCATCGTGCGGGTGCAGGAATCCCAACTAGAGACTGACAAATTCTACCTGCTCCGCACCTATCAGCCCTTCGATCCGCAACTGCAAACCGCTGTTGATGTAAACCGCTATTCGTTTGCCGGAACGAACCAGCTGCAGGGAGTGGGAACTTCAGGCAACGGTACGCTCAACTCCTTGACCCAGTCGGTGCAAATAAACTACAACCAGACCTTCCAGACCGGCACGAACATCATGGTGGGACTCGGCAGCTCCAAGAACTCCACCAACAGTGCGTTTTACTTTTTCAACCCCTATTTCAGCTCCAACCTGAGATTGCAGTTTACGCAGCCCCTGCTCCGCAACCGCTGGCGGTTTGCGAACCGCGCGCCTTTGGTCATTGCACGCCGGGTCCTGCAGCAGTCGCTGGCCAACTTCGAGGCCCAAGTCAGCGATGCCGTCCTGCAGGTAGTGACGCAGTATTGGGCGGTGGTCCAGAGCCGCGGCGATCTGGAAGTGGAGCGCAAATCGCTCGAAGCGGCGGACGTGAGCTACCAGCGCGACAAACGTGCTTTGGAACTTGGGGCTCTGCCCCCACTCGACATCTATCGTTCGGAGTCCGAAGTCGCGTCTCGCCGGGTGCAGATGATCCAGGGCGAATATGCGTTGAAGCGGACCGAGGATGCTTTGCGCTTGACCATCGGAGCCGACCAGGACCCCTACTTCCGCGCGCTTGATCTGGAACTGACCGAGAAACCGGATCCCGAAGGCGAACTGAGAAGCATTGACGCCACGACCGCGCTGCAACAGGCACAGGCGCAACGTCCGGAATTTCTGGCAGCGCGCTACGCGCTCGAAAATGACGACACCAGTGTTCGTCTCGCCCGCAATCATCTCAAACCCGATCTGTCTCTGAGCGGTTTTTACCAGAGTAACGGCTTGGGCGGCAACGAGTTCAGCCTTACCACCGGGCAGTTGATTTCCCAAGGCGGCCTGGGCTCGTCGTTCAACCAGCTCTTTGGTTTCGGCTTCCCCGGCTATGGAGCGACACTCACGTTGAATTTGCCGATCAAGAATCGAGCCGCCCAGGCGGATTTAGGGAGTGCGCTGGTCTCACGTCATCGCGATATGTATTTGGCGCAGCAGGTCCAGGAGCAGGTAATGCTCGACGTTAGCAATAGCATTCACCAGCTCGAGCTGGCGAAACTCACGCTCGCCGCAGGCAAGACGGCGCTCGATCTCGCGCACAACACGCTCACCGCCGAACAGCGGAAGTATGAACTCGGCGCCCAGACGATCTTCTTTGTCCTTGATGCACAGACCAGACTGGCACAGGCCGAGTCAAACCTATTGCAGGCCGAGATCACTTATCAGATCGCCGTTGCGGCGGTTGATCACGCCACCGGAGGCCTGCTGCAGCCCTACCATGTGCAGGTTGCGGAACTCTCGCAGTAGCCAGATCCAGAATGGTCGACGGTGAGCAAGACGGATGTCGACCACGTCAGCAGACTTGAGAGGGGCGCGAACAAGTCCTCCGGAAACCATGCCCGGGTGACGGCGCACTGGAACGCACCTGTTGTGGACCAGTGGCCGACCAACTGTCCACAGTGGCGTTCTGGCGCGTGCAAATCCAGCACAACGTCGCTTTTTAATCTTCGAGGAGCGAGAGCATCGCCGCCACATGGAAAGCCGCGATTTCATTTGGACTTGGCCTGCCACAGCCCAAGCACCGCACCGTTGGGATCCCGAATGAAGCTAAGCCAACCCATGCTCGGAACTTCCGTGACATCCTTCATGACCTCGCCGCCCAACGATTCCGCCTTCTTGGTCGCGGCGTGAATGTCATCTACCCCAACGTAGGAGAGCCAGCCAGAGGGTCCACCTGGAATCTGCTGCATGAGTCCGCCACCCGTGCCTTCTCCTACTTTGATCATGGTATAGCTACCGCCGGGGACGACGGGGTTGGGTACGTCTTCCAGCTGCCACTGAAACAACTTCGAATAGAATGTCTTTGCCTTCTTCGGGTCAGGCGTGTTCAGTTCTACGTGTACGAATGGATTTGCCACGATGTTCTCCTTCCTGGTGACATTGGATGCTCGGCCTCTTCCTTTGTCGCAATATTCGATGCGAGAAGAGCACCCAATGCCGGTTGTACGTTTTCGGCTACCGACAAGGCGGAGGAGAACAGAGGCGCATACCACCCCATACGTGTTGGTTTATCTTACGCGTTCGCCGCGCCAGCGACTTGGTTCTAATACTCGTTCGCTCTCAAGGACCCACGTAAACCCCAGCTGTGAGATTAGGACACTGCGCCATCTACAATTGGCGAATGCCAATATCAGCGAGGAACAGACTGAAGCGTACGGTGGAAGAAGTCGGGCTCGATACCGTCATGGCTCATGTCGTCGTGCGTGTCGGCGACAACCTGATGGAGAATCCAATCACACGCCGGAGCACCGAGGAGATGCACCTCGCAAAGGGTGACACGGTGAGGGCCCTCATAAAATCTACGGAGGTGAGGATTCAGAAGGACTGACGGCGTTTTCCGCCGGGAGATCCGTAACCCGTGCGAATCCATCGAGCGGGACGCTTGCCGGCTGGCGGCAGACTCGTGCGGCCCTGGATGGCGCGATTGCTCGGGTTTCTGGCAGGTACCCTGCGCTGCGTGCGGTGTGGTTTGACTGCAGAATGGTTTCGCTTCTCGATCCGGACTTGTCCTACGCTAAAACTGCGCCGAATCACCAGCATCCATCGCTTGGGGCGCGGGTGACTCGGCGATTCCCGCTAAAAGGCGCACACCTCAGTGACCGTCGAGACATCCCTCTGCCCTGACCTATTGGGGCAGCCAGCGCCCGTATTGTAAGCGTTGTCGGACCACCCGCTCTGAATCTTTCAATCGGTACCATTGCTGAACCTAACCAGCGGAACATTGAAGGTCCACGCTGCACTTATCTCCGTTCTCCTGGCCGCGGCGATCATACCAGGCGCGGGGAGAATTTGAGCGCAGCAGATCCGGCCAAGAGTGCAGGTATTGGCAATCACAAAATGAAGTGCGGTATACCATGAGGTGTGCAACTTCCCGTGAACCCGCCGCTATTGCCGATGCTTGCCAAGCGCGTGGGCGAATTACCAGGCGAAGGGGATTGGCTTTTCGAACCGAAGTGGGATGGGTTTCGCGCACTCGTCTTTCGCGATGGCGATGAGATTCTGATCCAGAGCCGCGACGAAAAGCCGCTGAACCGCTACTTTCCTGAGCTGCTGGAGCCGTTACGCTCGGCCTTACCCGCCCGCTACGTCCTCGATGGAGAGATTGTCATCGTTAAGGACAATGGACTCGACTTCGACGCCCTTCAACTGCGCCTGCATCCGGCCGCATCGCGCGTGAATCTTCTGTCCCGACAAACTCCATCGTCATTCGTGTTCTTCGACCTGCTTTGCCAGGCAGACCGGGACCTTCGGGGCGAGCCATTCCAAACCAGGCGCCGCGAGCTGGAATTGCTGATTTCATCGGCTCCGCCACCCATCCATCTAACGCCGGCCACCGACGACCGCGGCGTTGCCTCCGACTGGTTTCGGCGCTTCGAGGGCGCAGGCCTTGACGGAGTCATTGCCAAGCCCGTTCTGGGAATCTACGAGCCAAACAAACGCGTGATGCTCAAGGTCAAACATGAGCGCGACTGCGACTGTGTGGTTGCAGGATTTCGTTGGCACAAGAAAGGTGATCGCACCCTCGTCGGCTCCTTGCTGCTGGGCCTCTTTGACGGGGCCGGTGCTTTGCAACACGTTGGGGTTTGTGCGAGCTTCAGCACCGAGAAGCGCCGGGAACTGGCAGAGTTCCTCAACCCCTACCGTAAAGCCGCGCTGGCCGCTCACCCATGGAAGCATTGGGCGGAGCAGGGAACCGAGACCGGCGAGGTTGTCAATCGCATGCCGGGTGGCCAGAGTCGCTGGAGTCAAGGCAAGGACTTGTCCTGGGAACCACTGCGGCCCGAGCTCGTGCTCGAAGTTGCTTACGACCACATGCAGGGAAGCCGCTTTCGCCATACCGCGCAGTTTCGCAGATGGCGAATGGATAAGAAGCCTGCCGACTGCACCTATGCCCAGCTCGAAGTGGTTCCGCCGCAAGAGCTGGCCGCGATTTTCCCTCACGGTCGCTGATTCTGGCGCCTTAGCTACCGGTCTTTCCCCTTGGTTGCTTTCTTCTTGCTCCACTCGCGCCATTCACGTGTCGGATCATCATCAGGGTCGGGAATCTCTTGCGGTGGCCGGAGCGTTTCAGGCACATGACGTAGGTTCACTCGGATGCGCGTCCACGTCGATGACCTGCCTCGCATGGAGTCGACTAGCACGTCGTCGATCGCAAGCAGATCGGCGATCTTGGCGTGCTTCTTCCTCCATCTCTCGAGACCCGCCAGCGCGGCACCTTTATCGGGAGAGTTCGCAATCACGATGAGCGGCATTTTTACCCGCGGCTTCTTTACCACTGATTTGGCCCGGGACGGCGCCACTCGGGGCCCTTCCGTTTCCATCTTGCGAAAGTGCGGTGGCCAGGGTGCGTCGCCGAGACCGGCGGCTTCGTCTTTGGCCGCGAGCTCGAGCAATTGTTCAAGCGAACTGGGCGCGGCATCCATCTCCGCGTGCGGGTCGCCGATCTTCGCGAAGCGCTCGGGCATCGTGAATATCGTGAAGTCGGTGGGCTCACAGTCCGGGACCTCGTGCCAGTGAAGCGGCGCCGAGACCCGAGCGTCGGGAAGCGGGCGCACCGAATATGCAGAGCAAGTGGTCCGGTCCTTAGCATTCTGGTTGTAGTCGAGGAACACACCGTGACGCTCTTCTTTCCACCATTTCGAACTGACCAATGCGGGTGCACGTCGCTCCACCGCACGAGATAACGCGACAGCTGCGCGGCGTACCTCAGCAAACGTCCAGCGCGGTTCGATACGCACATTTACGTGCATACCGCGCGAACCGCTGGTCTTGGGCCAGCCGCGAAGCCCCACCTCCTCCAGAAAGCTTCGAACTTCGAGAGCGACACGACGCACATCGGGCCAACTCACGCCCGGGATGGGATCGAGGTCGATCCGCAACTCGTCGGGGTGCTCTAGATTTCCGGAGCGGACCGGGTGCGGGTGTAGTTCGATGCAACCCAAATTTACGATCCAGGCGAGCCCAGCCGCGTCATCGACCACGATCTCTTCCGCGGTTCGGCCCGAAGGGAATGACAGTGCGACCGTTCGCAGCCAAGGGGGGCGCTGGGAGGGCGCACGCTTTTGATAAAACGCCTCTGCCTCGGCACCGTTGACGAAACGCTTGAGAACGATCGGGCGATCCCGAATTCCGGCGAGGGCGCCGGGTGCGACGGACAGATAGTAGCGTACGAGATCGAGTTTAGAGATTCGCGCCTGTGATGAAAAATAGAGCTTGTCGGGATGCGTTATCTGGACTTCACGCCCCTCAACCGAGAGCACCTTGCTGGCCGCTTCTTTCGCCATTAAATCAAGGCTACCACCTGGATGCGGTACGGTGTGGCCTGCCCGTTCACCTTGCTGAACTGCACGTCGGCCGCGGCCCAATGCCAGCTAGCGCTCCACCCGACATAATGCGATCACAACACCTGCCCTTATGGTTGCTGACCGCGTTGTTTGAACGGTTTGCGTCTGATAATCGCCAGATTCCAGAGGCTAATGCAGATCGCCACTGCTAGGGTCAGCATTCCCAAGACCGACCATCTGTCCCAGACGAAATATGTCTGTAGTGGTACCGAAAAATTGGCTCTCCCGAACACCTGGCGGAAGGGACCGGGAGCCGTGAAGTACAAATAAAGAGGCAAACAGAGCAGGAACGCTAAAACGGTGATGGTCGCAGAGATTCGTCGAGAGAAAAACCTCAGGAGCAGCGCCGGGACAAACAGCGGTGCACCGACGTCGTAGAGGGTGAGCAAGGGCCCTGTGAGCCGACCACCGCGGAACTCAGTTGCTTCGAGATTGGGGCCGTATTTGCGCATCAATCCGCCCAAGAGGCAACTCGCTGCCTGACTCAACTCCCGCGTCCCCAGCTTCATTACCCGCACCTCTAAAACGCAAGAGCTCGCCATGATAGTTCGACACCAACGGACCTTGGAACAGGGCCGGTAATCCTTGGGTCATCGGCAGTACGGCAAACTGTGTGCCCTTCACCTCTGTCTAAGGGGCACTGTTGAGATATCGCCCCAGCACTCATCGGGGATTCGCAGCCGAAAAACACTGAACTGATCATGTCCGAAAACCGCTAGTTTATCTTTATTGGGAGTGCGAAAATTCAGACATGGAATTGCCCGGCCGCGAAGTTTGTTATCGCGCTCTGCAGAGTCGAGATTCCCGCTTCGATGGCTTGATGTTCGTCGGCGTTACATCGACGGGTATCTACTGTCGTCCCATATGTCCGGCGCGTACGCCCAAGCTTGAGAATTGCAAATTCTACGGTTCAGCCGCCGCCGCGCAGGATGCCGGTTTTCGTCCATGTCTTCGTTGCCGCCCAGAGACAGCCCCTGACTTGGCTTCATGGCGTGGGACTTCGAATACAGTTTCTCGCGCCTTGGTTCTTATCGCTGAAGGTCTCCTTCATGGCGACGGGAATAGCGTTGAAAAACTGGCTGAACGCCTGGGCTTGGGGGAACGTCAACTGCGACGCCTGTTTCTTCAGCACCTCGGAGCGTCACCGATCTCCATCGCGCAAACACGGCGAGTGCTTTTCGCAAAGCAACTGATACATGAAACCCAGATGCCAATGACTGATGTTGCCATGGCGGCTGGATTTGGTAGCTTACGGCGATTCAACGAAACATTTCGCGACCTATTCCATCGTCCCCCCAGCTCTTTGCGCAGAAAGGGCTCCGCGAGGCTGGAAGAGAAGGACGTCGCACTTCGGCTTCGCTACCGTCCGCCCTATGACTGGAACTGTATGCTCGGCTTCTTGCGAGCGCGCGCGGTTCCGGGCGTCGAAATTGTAGACGGCGGACGCTACCTGCGCACGGTTGAAGTCGATGGGGCAATGGGAAGCATAGAGGTCATTCACCTGCCCGATCGGCAGAGCCTTGGTGTCAGCATCCGCTTCCCTGATGTCCGGCTGTTACCTGCGATCGTTGCCCGGATACGACGCCTGTTCGATCTTGGAGCTGACATCGAGACGATCGACGACCATCTGTCCGGCGATCCGGTGCTCGCTCCGTTAGTGGCACAGCGTCCAGGGTTGCGGGCCCCCGGGGGTTGGGATGGTTTCGAGATAGCGGTACGGGCTGTATTGGGCCAGCAAATCAGCGTGGTCGCTGCACGTCGCTTGGCTGGCCAACTCGTCGCTCTCCACGGCCGCACTGTGCCAAAGTCCTTCCGGATCCACCCGGATTTATATTACGCGTTTCCGACTGCTAAGCGTATGGCGTCGGCTTCCTCCTTCAGTCTGGCTATGCCAGCGGCGCGTTTGACGGCATTGAAGGCAGTAGCCCAGACGGTAAAGGCTGATCCGAACCTGTTCCGTCCGTTCGGCAGCATCGAGGAGACGATTGCGCGTTTGCGAACGATTCGTGGCATTGGCGAATGGACTGCACAGTACATCGCCCTTCGCGCTATCCGCGAGATGGACGCATTCCCCGCGACTGACATTGGACTGCTCCGCAGTGTGGCTTCCATGGATGGGGAGAAAACAACGGCTGCGAGCCTCTTGCGTCGCGCCGAATCTTGGCGACCGTGGCGTGCCTATGCGGCGCAGCATCTTTGGGCTGCCGACGGAAGCGCTGTCATAAGCCAACCGCATGTTTCGAGTGGATCGTCAGCTGGATTTTTTCGAAGTCAGACGCCAATGCATTCATAAACCGGAGAGGCTAAGAAAGAGAGGCTAAGAAGATGAGTCTCGCCTACAAGCAGATTGAATCGCCGATCGGAACGCTGAAACTCGTCGCAAGTGACAAGGGCCTGGTCGCCATACTGTGGGAAAAGGACAGTCCCCGTCGTGTGCGTCTGAGCGAACTGGTTGCGAATGAGCAACACCCAGTTCTCGTTGAGACGGAACGCCAGTTAGAGGAATACTTCGCCGGGAAACGAAAAACGTTCTCCGTCGCTCTCGATTTGAGAGGTACTCGTTTTCAGAAAGACGTGTGGGAAGCCTTGCTTGCCATACCGTTTGGCGAGACGAGAAGCTATGGGCAGCTTGCGAGACAATTAGGGAACCCTCGGGCGACACGAGCGGTCGGGGCCGCGAACGGAAGAAACCCAGTATCAATAATCGTGCCTTGCCATCGCGTCATTGGATCGTCTGGAAAACTCACGGGCTTCGCGGGCGGACTCGAGGCGAAAGCCCATTTGCTCCGCCTAGAGAAGTAGGGCTACAAGCCGTCCAGGTAGCACGCGGTCACGATGGCAGTGTCCGCGGCCAGGCACAGCCAACGCTTTCCATCCATGGTCGTACCGGCCCCGGGGCAAGTCATGGCATGGATCCGGCAGATTCTCCTCGAAAAATGGCTGCATTCTCTCGACCTGGGGAACTGACGACCACAGGCTTGTACTTTGATTGAATCGGTCGTGGAATCGATGGGCGTTAGGAATCGGTATCCGCATCCCGCCTGCGGTCCACTGAATCGGGCTTCATGGTCAGCAATGAATCGATATCGGCGATCTCTGAGACTGGCTCCGCCACGCCGCTAATGCCCTCCCTTGTCCTCCGGCTGTCGCGCGTCTGCCATCCGTGCCAGGCAACCGCCGCCAGATAGGCGAGGAACAAGTAGGGCAGCCAGTTCTTCGGGGGCTCGTGCTCCCAGTCCGGTTGCTCTTTTACAATCGCAGCGAAAAGCTTGGCGGCCCTCCTCAAGATGTCCCGAAGTTCGAAGGTCCATGGCTCTTCGCTCAAGGTCTACAAGATGATGACTCATTCCAATTTACCCAGGTTATTATGGCACCCGCCTTCTCACTCCCTGCTCCTGCATCAAGGCGAGCACGATTCCCTTCGACCGCCTTCTGCGCCACTCCAGGTCATTGCCGGCGACCACGCCGGGCGTCCCGGAAGCCGTCCCTAGTTTCTTCGAGAGAGATGCCTGCGCCAAAGGGTACGTAGATGGGTTTTTACGAAGACGCTCTGGTGTGGAGTAGGCTCCTGCGGTGCGCAAAAAACCGGCTGATTTGGATGCCACTCACCGTCCTGCAGGCACGGCTACGCCGTCACCTCGTTACCGAGAGCGAGTATTTCTCCGGCTGCCGGTCGAATGCTTGCTTACAGTTAGCACAGCAGAAGTAGACGTCGCCACCGTTGTGCTCTGATTTGTGCTTCGCACCACTGACGTTTAGCCGGCCTCTGTGTTTTCCGGAGGTGTAGGTAGCGATTTTATGCTCGGTGCCCCAGGATCGAACGACGGATCGGTGAGTAGCCGCGTTGCGCGCTCGCGGTTTAAAGAAACTGATCGGAGTAACGACTAAACCATGGGTGCGGCAGAATCTTCGCGTACGGGAAGCCGAGCCAGCTCAGAAACCAGCCAGCGTCGTAGTACGATCTAGGACATTTCCGCCTTGACAATACTAGGATTCGGCATAGGC
>Ga0099793_10000208_pt1 | contig 14522 bp, 16 predicted proteins | sample Rivendell_Oct201_9_FD_77319 | JGI IMG/M metagenome (GOLD analysis project Ga0099793, IMG submission 77319) | Vadose zone soil and rhizosphere microbial communities from the Eel River Critical Zone Observatory, Northern California to study diel... | ecosystem: Environmental > Terrestrial > Soil...
GAATGTTGAGGCGACATTACTTTTTGGCACAGGTTTTGTCTGGCTGACTGAGGCAGGGTATACGCCAACGAGCGAGTTCACGCCCCCTGTCGCGTTGAACGAGGAACTCGGGTAGGATACGATCAGTATGAATTCCTGTTGAGTGGGAAGGGTCGTGTAATTCTGCGGGACCGAGATCCACACGTGTGTCGATGGATCTTGAACTCCGAATACGAATTGGTAAGCTGTCGATGGAGCTGCGCTACTGACGTCCAGTATTAGCTGGACCGTTGCTCCCTCTTGGCTTCTGAAAGGAAAAGGAGCAAGCCTGTAAACTTCCGGCAGTGCTAGAGCACTCGGGAGAACAGAAGCTATCGCGGGTAGGAGGACGGCCAGGAAAATGATAATTCTTTTGCCAGCCCGCCGAGTAAGCACGAGCACCCGATCCTTTTTCCTGGTTATGAAGAACCAAGTCTCTGCAAGACCGGAGCATATCACTAAAGGAATACGTAACCTCAAGCACTAGGCATGAGTATCGAACGGACACGACAACCCAGGCCAGGCGTGTTTGTGATTACTAGTTGCTTCTATCGATATGTCAAAAATAGGCCGACGACTCGAAACCTATATACCAACAAGAAGTCTCTCGATGATGTGAAGGTTTGATGGGTAAGAATATTGGATTGGATGAACAAGCGAGGAAGCTTTTCGAAGGCAAGAACTTCGCGTTTGTCGCGACGGTGAATCGAGACGGAAGTCCACAGGTTACACCAGTCTGGGTTGACACGGACGGCAAGTACATCCTAGTCAACACTGCAATGGGACGTGTCAAGCAGACGAACACCAAACGAGATCCTCGTGTCGCAATAGCGATTTTCGATCAAACCAACCCCTACAACATGGTGACGATCAAAGGGAAGGTGGTCGATCAGTTAAAGGGGAGTTCAGCGGAGCAGCACATCGACAAAATGGCGAAAAAATACACTGGACAGGAACGTTATCCCAACCGAAAGCCCGGCGAGCAAAGGGTCCTTCTGAAGATAGAACCCGAACGGATCGCTGGCATGGGACGCTGATAGGACCAAGATACCCCTAGTAACGCTCGTAGATCATTACGAGCCAGAAACCCGCAACCGTCGCAATCTTTCGCCTTAGCCCTGCCGCTCTCAATAAATAGTCGACATGATCCAACGAGTGGAGATACATTCGCGCTGGATTCTTCCTTATTCGATCGACAAGATTGTCGATGTAGACCCCGATTCTAACTGGTACCCTCGCGAATCCTACATCCCTCGGAACTATCAAGCCCAGCCTCTCTTGGCATGCGCTTGACGCCTTCGACAAGAGCCCTTCTATCGAGGGATAGCAGCAAACTACTTTGTCCAATATTACAATGTCCGAGTTCTGATGATCTTGTTTCACTGCATCGCCGACAAGGAACTTAGCGTTGCGCCCGAAACCACTCTCACTCGCAAGCCTGTTTGCAGTTGCGATCATGACTGGGGAGAGATCCATCCCTACGCTGGACAGGGCTCCTTTCTTCAAGGCTTCCACTGAGAATTGTCCACTCCCACATCCAAGATCAAGAATTGTCCGACCAGAGAGCCCATCATCGATGAGTCGTCTCATCAGGATAGTGCTGCTCGGGGACAATCCATTCCGCTGGTATTCTTCGCAGTGGCCTCGAGCCCTAGAATCGAAATGTTCACTGATCCATTTCGTACCATCCGCGTTCTCACAGCAGGCACCTGTCAAACCCAACTCGCCACGAGAATAAAAAAGAGTCGTCACATATTTGAATCGTGGCGCTACTCAGTTGTCTCTGTCTCGGCAGCCGAGGTTTTGTCTTCCTTGTTTAGGGCTCTTCTCCGAGCTTCTTCCAAGGGTGACTCAGTCTCCGTATCTTTGAAGCTCTCTGAGATTAGCATCTGGAATCCTTCCAGAGCGTCGTCTATTACGTTCTTCAACTCGTCTCCCCCCGCAATGTTGTGTGTCATCGAGCCTCGTTGGTTCACTATCTTCGACTTTTTCAACACGCTCTCCATGTCAGCCTCTGCCAAACCACACAGCTTCATGAGACTGATCAAGTAGAGACTGGTCTTCCCTTCAAGCGATTCCTTCGAAGCGCCAATCAACTTGGCCAACTCGCCACGGTACATGTTTCCCTGTTTCTTGATCGCATTCTCGACTAGCTTATCCAACACCTCTGATGGTACCCTGACTAGAATAGCCAAACTACTTTCCAACCACCCGGCGGGGTCCTATCCCTTCTCTGCTCTAACAACCAAGACTAGCATAGTGTGTGATGGGTAGAAAAAACCGCATGTTTACCTACCGCCAATCCATCTCTATCTTTGCCAGGGAAGCTGAATTTTTCATGCGGGCAGGTTCAGTTTCCGAGAGTCAAGTTAATAGTCTGAAAACACATGTTAGATCTTGCAGATAGTATCCGGGTTGAAATGAATGGTCAAGCTTGACACAACATGCTTCTTGGACAGCTTCAGGAAGTTCATGGTATCCAGTACCTGCAAGTCCTTCATACCCCAAGACTATGAAGCCAACCCATCAATATTTCCCGAGCGATCACGTGAACAGGGGACGATGTATGTGGAAGCAGAGGACAAGGTGACCCTCGACAAGGTCCAGGACATCACCTTCGTCGAGGTAAGTTCAGTACTCGGCATCATCTACAATTCAAAAAGTGGACATACTCAGCTCAAATGGAGACATGTCAAAGACGACCAAGGCCGATTAAGTGGTGACGCTAGCACGAACACGCTTGTAAATCTCTACGAGGCCGGCGCTCTGGATAGGTCGTTCATCAAGACTGTCGCCGCAAGAGTTCGATAATCCGAACAATAGAGAATCGGTTGCAGAAACCATACGTTCGGATACAGTAGGATTTTATCCTCGACTACGCACGCGGCCTCTAATAGTAAGTTGACAATGTCGAGGCTCTTCCGTACAGGCATTGCCCCGTTAGATAAGCTGCTTCCACGAGGCATTCCCAGGAATAACATGACGATCATCGCTGGCGAAATTGGCGCTGGCAAGTCCGTGATAATGCACCAGTTGCTCTATAGTCTTCTGAGAGCCGGCGAACCCTGCCTCTTCGTCAACTTCGAAGGGCCCACAATTGTCGTGGAGCAGGATATGCAATCTTTCGGCTGGGACATTCATCCATACCTGGACAAGGGCATGCTGAAGTTTCTTGACTGCTTCTCGTTCCGATTAGAGCCGAGCGTTCAATCGGACCCTTACTCGCACTATGTGAAGGATCCCAAGGATCTACGCGCTGTCTCCACAGCCCTATTCAGCATGATGGATGAGATGGGCATGACAGGCCGAGGAGCTGTCTTCGTTGACTCGTTGACTGAGATGTTCACACTTGTCCAAGCGGACAGTCCATTGGTCTACACTATGCTTGACGGGATCAAGTCATGGAGGGCTAAAGGGCCGAAAGAGAGGCTTGTCCCATTCTTCTGCACCCATCACGTGCCACTCCGGGCATACGCTGACTTGGACGATCTGTTGTTCTATGTTGTAGACGGCATCTTCGAGGTTGGTTTCAACCCTGGCTTTGCAGAGCGTGGCTTACTCGTTAAACAACTCAGAATCAGAAGGATGAAAGGGGCACCTCATGAGGGTTACTGGATGACCTTCACCGTCAACCTTGACGGCATAAAGGAGGTTCCACTTCCTATCCCTGCGTTGGCTCCAGTCCTAGAGAATAGGAAGCCTCGTACCAACAAGAAGAAGTAGCCTCCACCGCTTCCAAGTTATCGAATCGAAGATTGTCCGACGGACAGCTGACCACTCACCACGGTCACCCCATGATCAAGGTGCCGTACTCGAAGAATCCTGTCTTCGTTGCAGAAGGGTACACTCCACCTGTAGTGGTTGGGAGAAGTTTCGAGTACGAGACATCGCCTGAGAACGCGTCTTATTGGCAAACACTACCTCTTGCGTATCGACAATATCTCAAGCAGGAGTCTGATCGTCGAGAGATCGACCTTCGACTTCTTATTGACGAAAGACGCTCTGGAGCCTTCCGATGCGTAAGCTGTCAGAAACCAATGGTATTGCGTGAACTCTTCGCCAATGGCGACCGGGTCTACCAATGCCTCAATGGAAATTGCATCAAGCGCATAATCCGTTACCAATACCAAAGAATGAGCGGTAGAATAGCAGAAGTCACATAAACCGCTCTCTACTCCCCATCGTCTCCTACCTAAAACAGTCATCAGCGGAGTCATACGCGGTCATTTGCTTCTCTCCTTGAAGATGCCAATAAATAGGGACACAATCACCTCCTAGATTAGGGGTTAGGTAGAAACATGTCTGCTTCCCAGAAAGCCCGACAACAACCAGACGAAGACCCTATCGCGATGCTCGCCGATGGGATCAACGTCTGGATCGGGAAGCTCGGAGACATCGTCCACACCATAGTCGACCGGACCCCGATACGCCACGTGATAAACTGGGGCCGCATATACTCACTCTGGCCCGTCAACATAACCACCGCATGCTGCAGTGCAGAGTTCGGAGCTGCCAGCGGGGCGAGGCATGATCTGGAGAGATTTGGGGTTCTCCCCTTGGGTTCTCTCCGACAGTCGGACCTTATGGTGGTCGAAGGCACCGTCACCAACAAGATGGCTAAACGATTGAAGATGATCTATGACCAGATGGCTGTCCCGAGATATGTGATTGCAATGGGTGACTGCTCCATCTCTGGCGGCCTCTTTCATGACTCCTACAGCATCGTAAACGGCGTCCATGAGTTCCTACCAGTCGATGTCTATGTACCAGGCTGTCCGCCGAGACCAGAGGCCTTGGAACAAGGGATCATCATGCTTCAGGAGAAGATCAGAAGCTCCAAGGTGTACGAGCACACATGACCACTCCCACCAACATTCCCTCCCTCGAACGGGAGGACCATATTCTCGATCAGTTGAAGGAAAAGTTCGGCGACGCCATCAAAGAGTCTAGAGTAAGCCGACGTTCCAGGCCAGAAGTCACTGTAGCCATGGAGAAGATGCTTGAGGTCTCGAGATTCCTGAGGGACGAGCTCGGATTCGACAGAGCCAACGGAGCTGGCGGAGCAGATTATTTGAGAGATCAAAAGATGGAAGTCATCTATCACGTTTCAAATCTTGCAAGGAAAGAAACACGCGACATTATATTGTCGGTCAAGGAGATCATACCTAGGAGCAGTCCCAAAGTAAACTCGCTTGTCAGCATCTGGCCGTCCGTTGAGAACTTCGAGCGCGAGACCTATGAAATGTACGGCATAACATTCGACGGCCATCCACATCTCGAGAAACTCTTCCTAATCGACAATTGGGACGGTCCACCACCACTCCGAAAAGATGTCAGGATCCCAACCGATTAGCATAGATCAAGTGGGTAAAATTGGAGAAACAACCCTTGCCGATGACGAGCGTAGTCTCCTCGGAGCCATCGGAATCCGGAAGCCAGACGCTCACCATAAGCGTGGGTCCACAACACTCAGGCTCCGGCCACATGCGTCTCATCATTGAGATGGACGGAGACATTATCATCAGAGCATCACCCGACCCAGGCTACGTGCACCGAGGGACCGAGAAAATCTATGAACTACGGAACATAATCAAGAACATACCCGTCATAGAACGACCCGCCATCATCGACGCCTCCAACCTCAACCACGCCTACATTCGTGCAGTTGAAGAACTTCAAGGAATCGAAGCACCCCCACGAGCCCAATACCTAAGATGTTTATTGAATGAGATGAACAGGATTACCAGCCATCTATACTGGCTATCGATATTCGGCGTCTTCCTAGGACACACGACAATGTTCATGTGGCCACTAGGAGACAGAGAATTGATCGTCGACCTACAAGAGAAACTTACCGGTGCCCGGATCACCCACTCCTATATCGTCCCAGGAGGCGTCAGACGCGACCTCCCGCAGGGCATGAAGGAGGAAGCGATCAAGCGGACCCAGTATCTTGAGAAACGTCTCGAAGAGTATGACAAGATATTCTTCGAGAACCCGATATTCACCGCCCGGGCAAAAGGCGTCGGCAAACTGTCAAGAGATGAGGCTGTGAAACTCGGCGCAGTCGGGCCTGCACTACGCGGCTCCGGCGTTGACTATGACGTACGTAAGGATGAACCATACGCAGCCTATCCCGAACTCGACTTCAACGTCTGCACTCGCCAAGAAGGCGACTCGTACGCCAGGTCGATGGCCCGCATCGACGAGATACGAGAAAGCTGCAAACTCATACGCCAAATAGTCCAAAAGATTCCCTCCGGTCCCTTCCGACGAAAAGCACCCATTGTCGTGCCACGCGGCGAATCATACTCGAGAGTCGAATCTGCCCGAGGAGAATGCAGCGTATACCTGATAGGCGATGGAGGCGACAAGACATACAGACTCAGATTCATAACAGGCTCCTATCGAAACATGGCCATCATCGCCCCCGTTCTGATAGGGGGACACATGGCAGACATGCCCACAGCATGGTGGAGTATCGATTATTGGCCCGTGGAAGCAGACAGATAGGAAAGAGGTAAATCTATACAATGACTGTTAAAGGATCGATCAAAGCAGTCGCGGACATTTGGACGGCCTATTACTCCGGGCTTCGACATCTCTTCCACAGATCATATACCTTAAGATTTCCGGAACAACGACTTGTCGTGGAGAAAGGCTACAGAGGGAGACATCTCCTCCACCTGGATCGCTGCACCGGATGCGGCATATGCGCCTGGATCTGCCCAGAAAAATGCATAACGATCGTACCACGTGGAGAGAGATGGTATCCCCAATACTTCTATGGAAGATGCTGCTTCTGCCACTTTTGCACCGATTATTGTCCAGAGTATGCGCTTGAGGAAACGGTGGAATTCGACCTGGCGGAATACACCCGCGACCGACTTGTCTGGAGCCCAGAGAGGCTTGCCAGACCTCCTGCTGGCAAGAATGACAAATACGTATTTTCCGTCGAGACTCCAAGAGGAGCAAGCAATATTCCGAGAGTAGGAGCGAAACCGGAAAAGTAAATGGTGGTAGGAGAAATGTCTAACAATCCGAATATCCCGTCTCAATCGTCTTCTCAACCTCAGAAAGCCCCAGTTTCTAGTCCAGGACCGCCGCCACCCAAGCCTCCAACGGCGTCTCTACAGCCTCCTATTGCAGCTAAGCCAGCAACTACCGCTCAACCCGCCCCGTTGAAACCCAGTTTTGAGGGGGAAGGATGGAGACCATTGCCGAAGAAGCTAAAGATATTCGGCAATCTTCTCTCCGAAGTGGTCAACAAGGGAATCTGCATGTACTGCGGGGCCTGCATAGCCTCCTGCCCCATCGACATACTATTCCACAGCGACAAGGAGGAGCCCATAATGCGAGGGACCTGTGCAGTCTGCCAGGTCTGTTACTATAGTTGCCCGAGGATCGAGCTTCCACTTTCAGATGTGGAGCGTCGGGTTTTCGGCCGTGAGCGCACGCCAGAAGAGGCCATCCTGGGAATCAACATAGGGAGATACTCTGCCAAGGCGAAAGATCCGGAACTCCTCAGGGCAGCTCAGGACGGCGGTGCCGGGACTGCTCTCTTATTGTATGCTTTGGACCAGAAGATAATTGACTATGCGGTCGTTTCAGGGTACAGCTTCAAAGACCCATACCGACCAGAGCCCCAGATTGCCAGTACAAGAGAAGACCTGATCAAGACCGCGGGGTCGAGATACACCCCAGGCGGCCAAGTTGGTGGTCTAGGAGAGATTGCCATTCCCAATCGTGGCAGCACAAATTCGCAGGAAGAAAGATTGGCTGTTGTGGGATTGCCGTGCGAGTTACAGGGCATGTGGAGAATGACTACACACTGGATCGCCACGCCCAAACTGGCAAAGAACGTCGTCTTTACCATGGGGTTATTCTGCTCGAAGGTCTTTGATTATCAAAAGATGATGGTCGACTATGTGCAAGGGAAACGTGGAATCGATCTCAGAACTATCACCAAGGTCAACGTCAAGAAGGCCAGGTTACTAGTCTACGTAGGCGAGAAACTGGTTATAGACGAGCCAGTCGAAGCAGTCGCGTTCTCCGCAAGAGAAGAGTGCAATGTTTGCATAGACTACTCAGCCGAGCTTGCAGACATCGCCATAGGAGCAATCGGATCAGCGACCGGCTGGACAACCATCTTGACTAGGACTCCACGAGGAGAAGAGATAGTTAACGGAGCGGCAAAGGCAGGCTACCTGGAATTGAAGCCGATCTCGGAGAAAGGGTTGAAATTCGTCGAGAAGCTATGCATGATGAAAAGACGACGTGACCCATCAGTGTACATGCGAAACGAGACCTCCGTACCAAAGCCCGAACCCAGCCTAGTAGCACTAGAGATACCGGTCAAATGACTTGAGACGCATTGGCCCACTTCTTCTAGGGTCAATTGTCTAATGGGACGGTAAGGGTTTTCGGAACGTTCGAAGGTCCGACTTGCATACGCGCCTGAATCAACTCCGAGAACGGATTCTCATTCTGCTGCAGGTGCCTCCGACCAAAGGCCCGCGGTGGTGCAAGCATTGACAATAGGGTCCTCATGACTCCCGAACTATGTTCCTCCGCCGTCAAAGTTTTCTGCTCTAGGAACCCAGTATTCCCTTCTTGCTCTTCCACCAAGTCCTTTTGTCCGAATCGATGGGACGGACTGCTGAGGAAATGTTCCGACATCAGCAGGTTTGAAGTTTCCAATCCGCAGGACGGGCACGCAGAATAAGCGGGGACGTTAGCAGCCTGATCAAGGATTCTGGGCGTGACTTTAACATCGATTGTTTCTTGCGAGGCGGTAGAATGCGATATGATCGATGAGCTGGGACTGGGAAGCATTCCTTGAACTGGAGTCTTTCGAGATTCTCTAAACAATGAGATTTGTGAATCGACAGAAGGCTTCCTGTCCAATCTTCTCGTTCTCTCCAAATCGGCTCTGCGCCTGAGCTTGGCAGAACTTTTCCTTCCCGCACTAGATCGAGAGCGGCTCTCTCGACTCCTTTTCGACGTGACCAGACCCACCGCAGTTCCCCCTACGAGGCCCATCATGAACAAGATTGTTAGATCCATATCGCTCACTTTTCATTTAAGCGAACGGGAAGTCAGTGAAGGTTTCGCACACACAAGCATCGCAAAGGGTCTCACCCTTGCGGTTAGTCTTCGCCTTGTCGACGGTCGGGATCTCATTCCCGCACCCAGCGCAGAGGATTATGAGGAGACTCAACTTTCCAGATTCGCCTAAGAAGCATTGCGGTCTCAGAGTCGTAATCGGAGGTTGTAACCAATCCCGATTTTCCGTGGTAACAATCCGCTTAAATAGTCGAAAATTTGGCCCGTCGAAAAATCCGGGTTTACTTTTTCCCGAATCTCCTGACTATGTATTTCTCCGAAGACAAGTTGACTCACGGTGCAAGCTAGTGGAGAAGGTTGGAAACAAGGCATGCCCTCGATGCGGACAATTACAGTTGAACGTCTACTACTCCGAAAACGCTGACGAACGAGTCGGCGCCTGGTGTGAATATTGTAACCTCAAAGCCTACTACTACGGAGAACAACTCGTAGAGTTTGGCTAGCAAGAACAATTTTATCTCTTTTCTTTGATTTAGGGCAATCGTAGAACACGCCCCCAGACTTTCTATTCAAGACCAACCGCTCGTCCAGTCACGCTTCAAGCTACAATGATCAAACCGGTATGTGTGGATTCTCGCTTGGACATCAGAAAAAAAATCCAGTCTTTAAATAGACGATGAAGCCAAATTGTTGATGAAGATTTCTGAACAATTGTAAGAGCGAGCCAGTTTGATGGAAACATCGGAGCGGCTAGACCACAGCTTCGACTTCTCAGATGTCTTTGTGCTTGTAAAACGATCAGTCAAGTCAAGTCTTGGCAGACGTCGAGTAGGTTTGATGCTCGGGCTCGCTGATCTTCCCGATTATATCGGGGCCTTTCATCAGATGGGTTCGAACTTCATTGTTATGAACCGGAGCCTTCTTGATCAGGTCACGAAACTCGCCAAGGATCGTCGCTACCTCAACGCATACGTCTTCTACACCCTCTTGCACGAGTACTTGCATACATTAGGCTATGTGGACGAGGGAGAGGTCCGTCGTCTAACTCGTCAGATTACGGCACAAGTCCTTGGACCAGATCATCCAGCAACCAGGCTCGCCGTTGAAGGTCCAGCCGCAGTATTCCCAGAATTACAATTCACACATCATGCGATGGTGAGGTCGCGGAAACTACCTAAGTTCGAGATCGTTCGAGAATTCGAGCGGGAATACAGAAGCTACGTTACTTGACTCTTGGCATGGTCTCTTGTTGAGCGGCATCTCGATCCGCTTTCTCATCTAGAAAGCTAAGGAAGCTTGCAAGCTTGCGATAGGAGTCGAGAAACTCCAGGCCCCGATGTGTTATCGAATAGAACGTCTCATCCCTACCCTGTATGTTTGCAAGTCCATAACTCGATAGGTCTCCAAGGAATCTTTTCGCCCTATCCACGGGAAGTCCAACGGCATAAGATATTCTTGTGATTTTTGAATTCGTTTTTCGTTTGAGAACCTCTAATATGTCCGCGTATATGTCGACCTTTGATCTCTTCGACGCCCTGTCCATTTACGATTGTCACAGCGGCGGCTTGGGTAATTCGTCCTTCTTTACCGGAGGCTTGGAGAAGATTATGTCAGGGTCCGCATCGATAGTGTCCTGATAGATCAATTCACCCGTTACTTGGACGCGCCTTTCCAAGTGTGCCCTTTTGACGTAGAGGTTTCCTGTCCGTGCTCGCTCCTCGATCTTCACATCGTCGGCGTATACGTCCTCGACCTTGGCCCGTTCACCGATTGTGACAGTTTCGCCTATCATCGGTCCGGACACGTCAGATCGATCGCCCAATTTTATCCTCTTGGCCTTGGTCCCTCTCTTGGTCCGGAGTTGGCCTCCAACCTCAACACTATCCTCAGCAATTATGACCTCTGCTTCTATAGATCCCCCGACATCCAATTCTTCGAGTCTCAGTTCGTTACCTATCCTCGCGCGTCCGCCGATGTCCAGATTTCTAGTGAGTTTGAGGCCTCCTGTAACCTCCAATATGCCTCCAATATCGACGCTCTCTCCCTCACCGTTCCCTCGAATCTCACATATTCCCCCCACGTCGATAGTCTCAAAATGTAGGTCACCATTGCTTTCGAACTTTCCTCCCACATCAATGTCTCTGCCTTCGCCTCCACCCAGAAGTCTAGCTGAACCTCCAACATCGATCTTGCCGAACTTGAGCAATTTCGACGATTGGAATAACCCCCCTACGTCGATTGTGTCGCGAACTTCTCCCCCACCTATTGTTGCCTTGCCGCCCACATCTAGGCCAGTACTATTTACCATGCCTTCGACCTCGAGCGTGCCACCAACGTCTATCTCCGCCACGCTAGCGTCGCCACCCACCTTGAAAATACCGCCAACGTCCGCGGTCCTGGCGTTCATTGAGCCCCCGACTTCGAGAACTCCTCCAACGTCGACGCTCTCAGCGTTCAGGTCCTTTCCGACTTTCAGTCGCTTGTCGACATCTACCTCTCTAGTTTGTATGGATCCGGAGACATCCAATTCTCCATCCTCGACTCTTACCTCGCCCCGTGAGGAAAGATCTCCCTGGATCTCGACGCGTCCTCCCTCCGCGTGAAAATCGGCACAAGTGAGGGATGTTCTGAACTCAGCGTCTCCCTCACATCTCACTTCACCCATGACTTCGATCAGACCACCCGTCGTTAGGCCTTCGACGACTCCTCCGTCTTCGATGATGAGGTCTCCTTCGACACCACCCAGTTTCATGACCGAGCTTCTTGAAACACGTGTATCACTCATTTTTCAGAAACCATCAAAATTATTCTTTCCCGTCTAGACCTAAAATCGTCCCCGTGGAACACCGTTTGAAACATCTTCTTCGAGCTATCGATCCTCGTTGATCCTATTAACTATCGGGCACGTTAGGTAGTCACCCAAAGTTAGTCGCACCAAAGACACGTCTCCCGGTGCCCGATCAAGGGGTCAGGCCTATAGCCTGCGGAAATCTTCTCGTCCCGACTAGCCGCATCCGCTGGTGCTGCCACAGTTGAGGCACTTGTAGCACGAACCGTTCCTTACCATTATCATTCCACAATTATCGCACGATGGGGCGTCGGATTGCGGATCAAAGGTTATCAACTCTGGTTCGTGTTTGTCGTGAAAGTTCTCCGTCGCGGTGGACGTTTTGATGATTTTGTCGGTGGCCTTCTCGAGAAATGCTGTCTTCGGTGCCATGGCCGTGTTACCATTGGTACCGTTGGTTTCGGGCACGGTCCCGGCCAGGCCGATCGCGTCTTGGTCTTCTTTGCTCAGGAATCTGAGACCCAACCATCGGAAAATATAGTCCACGATGGACTTTGCGAACCTTATCTCGGGATTATTCGTCATTCCTGACGGTTCGAAGCGAGTGTGGATGAACTTATTCACTAGCACTTTCAATGGTACTCCGTACTGCAGAGCCAGAGAAATAGAGGTGGAGAAGGCATCCATCAGTCCAGAAATAGTGCTGCCCTCTTTTGCCATAACAACGAATATCTCTCCCGGACTTCCATCCTCGTAAAGTCCAGCGATCAAGTAGCCTTCATTGCTCGCGACCGTGAACTTGTGAATAATCGCCTCTCGTTCGCCCGATAACCTTCGCCGGAGGGGCTTGTACACTATCTTCTCGCCAGTCTGATCCTTCTTCTTGCTTTTGCTGATGCCTGTGGTCAAGGGCTGTGTGCGTTTCGAGCCGTCGCGGTAGATCGCGATCGCCTTTAGTCCCATTCTCCACGCAGCAACATATGTTTCTACAATCTCCTCTGCTGTGACATTGTTGGGCATGTTGACGGTCTTGGATATTGCTCCAGAGATGAACGGTTGCACTGCGGCCATCATTTTTACATGTCCCATGTAGTGGATGCTCCTTGATCCATTCAATGGTTTGAAGGCACAGTCGAAAATGGGGAGATGTTCCGCTTTCAAGCCCGGCGCACCCTCGATCGTATCGTTCTTTTCTAAGTGTGTGATTATGTCTCGGACTGCTGCTTCGTCGTAGCCCAGTTGTCCGAGGGCCTCCTTGACGGTATTGTTTACTATCTTGATTACTCCTCCCCCAACGAGCCACTTGTACTTGACCAGTGCGATGTCTGGCTCGATACCAGTGGTGTCGCAATCCATCATGAACGCGATTGTGCCCGTGGGAGCAATGACCGAGATCTGGGCGTTTTTGAAACCGTGTCTCTCTCCGAGGGATAGTGCCTCGTCCCACGACTTTCTCGCGGATTCTAGAATAGACTTCTGCACTCCCGCCTGTCCGATCTTGTAGGCGTGTGCCCGATGCATCCCGATCACGTTGAGGAAGTGTTTCTCGTTTAACTTGTGCCCTGTGAATGGTCCGAGTCTCTCCGAGATCTGGGCAGATATCGCGTATGCATGACCCGACATCAAAGCAGAGACGGCTGCAGCGAAGTTCCTTCCCTCTTCACTATCATAGGGCATTCCCTGCGCCATCAATAGGGCCCCCAAATTAGCGTATCCTAAGCCGAGAGGACGGTAGTCATGACTGTTCTTCTGGATTGCTGGTGTCGGGTAGCTCGCATAGTCTACCATGATTTCCTGAGCACTAATCACAATCTCAACTGCATGTTTGAACGAGTCGACGTCAAATCCGCCTTCGGGCGTTCTGAATTTGATAAGATTGAGAGAGGCGAGATTACAAGCGCTGTCGTCTAGGAACATGTATTCTGAGCATGGGTTTGACGCGTTTATTCGGGCCGTCGCCGGACATGTATGCCACTCATTAATCGTAGTGTCAAACTGGATCCCTGGGTCTCCGCAGATGTGAGCCGCGTCCGCCATTTGCTTGAACAGCTCCTTAGCGTTGTAAGTGTCAGCAACCTTTCCGGTTGTTACGAACTTGGTCGTCCAATCTTTGTCTCCGACAACTGCATGCATGAACTCGTCGGTCACTCGAACGCTGTGATTTGCGTTCTGGAAGAATATGCTACCGTACGCTTCTCCATCTACAGATCCATCGTATCCAGCGTCTAGGAGCGCCCAAGCTTTCTTCTCCTCGTTCGCCTTAGACCAGATGAAGTCGCGGACGTCCGGATGGTCAATATTGAGGATGACCATTTTTGCGGCTCTTCGTGTCCTGCCTCCAGACTTGATCACGCCTGCAAAAGCATCAAAGCCCTTCATGAAAGAGACTGGGCCGCTGGCCTTTCCACCCGTCGAAAGGTGTTCTTGAGACGAGCGTAACGGGGAGAGATTTGTGCCAGTTCCGGATCCATATTTGAACAGCATCCCTTCTGTCACGGCAAGCTGCATAATGGATCTCATATCGTCTTTGATGGAATTTATGAAACAGGCAGAACACTGAGGCTTAACCTCCACACCAACGTTAAACCAGACTGGACTGTTGAATGCAGCAATTTGATGAATCAGTATGTGGGTGAGCTCGGCCTCGAAA
>Ga0099793_10000209_pt1 | contig 14521 bp, 8 predicted proteins | sample Rivendell_Oct201_9_FD_77319 | JGI IMG/M metagenome (GOLD analysis project Ga0099793, IMG submission 77319) | Vadose zone soil and rhizosphere microbial communities from the Eel River Critical Zone Observatory, Northern California to study diel... | ecosystem: Environmental > Terrestrial > Soil >...
CCGAAAACCCTGGCGCGACAACCAACAATCTTGCCTACAGACTTTACGCAGATTTCCCCAACGACTTCATCAATCATTTCATCGGCATCCGGGTCGTGCAGCGCAACTTCGATCCACAGGTGGGGTTTCAGGACAGGAGCGATTTTGTGAAGTACTCTTACACGTTCCGCGTCCGTCCCCGGCCACAGGGGATCGGGATGCAGTATATCGAATTCATGCCGGTAGACATGGATTATTACGTCGGAACGAACGGCGCAGTTCAGAGCCTGAACTATGAGGGACGCGTGCTGGGATTTCAGACAAATTCCGGAGAATTCTTCGAGTGGAACATCCAACGCTTTGCAGACGCGCCTCAGGACAGCATCGAATTCTTCGGAATCCGGATTCCTCCTTTCACCTATTGGTGGTCGAGATGGGAATTACAATTTGCGACAAATGACAGCCGGAATTTCTCGCTCTTTTCGCTGTACCGATGGGGAGGGTTTTATAACGGCAGCCGTCGAACCTATATCCTTCAACCTCAATTGAAGTTGGGTGGGCGCTTTTCCTTGACTCTCGATTACACAAGAAACGAAGTGCAGCTCCCGACGGCGAACTTTAATGCGAACGAAGCCGGAGCGACCATCACCTATGGTTTTTCACCTCTCTTGAACTCTTCTCTCCTTGCGCAGTGGAATAACGAAGACGAAGAAATCAACGCAAACGTTCGCGTTCACTGGATACCCCGGATCGGCAGCGACATCTACATTGTTATTAACCAGTCGTTTGAAACGTCGGGGAAGACAGATCCTTCCAAAACGACGATCATTGCAAAAGCAGCTTACCTCTTCGCGCTCTGATGCTGATTTCTCGACTCTGCAGACATGTCCACGAAATAAAAAAGTGCTCCCTGATCCCTTCGATGGGTTGACAGTCGGCGCGATGGTTGCAATTCGTCGGCAACGTGGCGGTGACGCATATTCTGTCCGCCGGGAAAACTTGTTGCCTTGCGGTCGAAGGCGCTTTGATGGAGTTTTTAAGGGAGAACGTTTACGGAGGGGAGGAGCAATGACCCCGCGACTTCCTGAGAAGCACGGGAACATCCGTCGGGAGGTGCTTAACCCGCTTTTTGTGCCTTGGCCGAGATCGCTTCGCGGTCGAAAAGGACTGCCGATCCGTCGCCGAGGATACGCCGGACCTGCCGAAGTTGCTCGACCTGTGTGTCGACCCTGTCGACATTTTCGGACAACATTCGGAACAAGGCAATTTTCCGGCTCTTGGTCATCTCGGGATTCTCGAGGTGAAAGAGTGCGAGACGGATCACGATGAGCGGGTTGTTGATTTCGTGCGCGATCGTTGCGAGGGTTTGGTTGGCATCCTTCAGCCGGCTTTGCAGCGAGTCGAACTCTCTCAGCTTATTCTCGGTTTCGGAATACCTCACCGCGCTCATGAACGCCCACGAAAAGAGGGGCGAATTCACTTCCGCCACGTTGAGCATATCGTCGACGCCGGCTCGCCGGTAGTTTTCGGGGACACCGTTTCCGGTCTCCCAGGTGAGGACCACAATCGGGACCGCGATCCCTCGTGAGCGGAACGTGCGCGAGAACCGAACCACCGTCGGGGAGGGAACATGCTCGCCGAAAACGATCGCTTCGACGCTTTTGCCCGCCGCTTCGATTGCTGCGCGCTTCGCGCGTGACGCGAGTGCCGTCACTTCAAATTTTGTGGCTTCGCTGGCCACGGGAGTCGCTTCGAGGAGCGCCTTAAACTTCGGCGACGTTCCAATGGCGAGAACACGCATTGTTTCCATAGAGAGATGTCGGGGGATAGGTTGCTAGAACGCGGGTGACAACGAGTGATTTCTCACCTTGCCGTTACCCTTCGGATTCAGCATTTCGGAAAGCGAGTGGAGAATCTCGTCGATGCTTTTTCCCTTTTCCCAGATGTCATCCGCGACCGTGGTGCGGAGGCGCTCCCGGGTTTCATCGTCGAGATACGCGGACATCACGATGACCTTCAGCTTGTTGTCTTTCTTGCGGGACCTCAAGAGCTCGAGGACCTCGAATCCATCCACCTTGGGCATTTTCAGGTCGAGCAGAACAACTTGAGGTCTGCGTTCTCCGATCAAGAGCAGCGCTTCATACCCGTCGTCGGTGGTGATGACATTGGCGTTGTCAAAATGCGAGCAGATCGCCTCCTTCATCAGGACGGTATAAGCGAGGTCGTCATCCACGATGAGAAACGTTGTCTGCCGGTCATCCACAAAATTGAACGGCACATCCATGCCGGCCGCAATGAGAAACCTCTTCAGGTCTGCGGGCCACACTCGATAGTGTCCGCCGTAGGTTGTGAATGCTTTAATTGCGTCGCGGTAAATCCAGTTGAGGACGGTTTTTTTGCTCACTCTGCAGATCTTGGCCACGAGGCCGACGTTGAGCGGTTTCCGATACACCGTCGAAGACTTCAATCCGTTCAGATTTTGTCGATATTCTACCATCTCGCCCCTCTAATCTCCATGATGCCTCCAAACCTGAACTATGATGAATCTAACTCGAATATAAGAGAAAGGGGAACGAAGAATGTGATGATTGTCACCCGTTGTCGCTCCCATCACGCTGGGCACTCTTGATTTGAAGCGGTTGCCGGGGCCGGTCCGGATGCGTTCAAGCCCGGCCGGGTGAGGGCATTCTCAGAGGTTTTTGATGACCTTTACAACCTTCCAGATCAGCGTTACATCGCGCTTCCGGACGGTCATCGGCTCAAAACTCGAATTGAGCGGGATCAAATGCACGTACTGATCGTCGATTTTGACCTTCTTCAGGACATCCTCGTCGTTGACCCGGACGACGCAGATATCGCCGGTATGAACTTCTTGCTGTGGGCTTACGACCACGATATCTCCATCCTCAATCCTGGGCGACATGCTGTGTCCCTTCACAACGAGCGCGAAAGCGCTGCGATCTTTTACATTATCGACGGTGACGTAGCGTTCGACATGTTCCGGGTGAAACTGAATTGCGGCTTTCCCCGCCGGAACCGAAGACAGTACAGGAATGTCGACGAGTGTAACCCTCCTGAGGGATTTCTCCCGGTGAAGCGGGATGATGTTGCCGGGGGACGATGTGGATATCCCCGCCCGGTCCCGGCCGCCCGGGAACGCCTGAACCATATCCCCTTCGCCGGTGAGAAGCCATTCAGGCCGCACACCGGTCTGCTTGGCAAGCCGCATGAGGTAGTTGCTGTCAGGCACCTGCTCTCCCTTCTCCCACCTCTGGAGCGTGCGCGCCGCGACGTCAATTTTAGTCGATAGAGTCTGCTGGTCGAGTTCCCGATGTTCGCGGGCTGAGCGGATCCGGTCCGCTAAGGTCGTTCTCATTTTACCCCCGGGGTAACGTCAGTTTTGTCAATGTGGGTTGCCATAACGACATATTTGTCGTCACCGCAAATATATCATTTTTCCCCGGTGTTGTCAAGTTCAGGAACAGATTACCTTGGCACGCTACCGAAGAACCAGCATCTTAATGACGCTTCGAAAGGCGTAATTGTCTCCGCCGACTGCTTCTGCTGTCATCCTGCAGAAAAACACGCCCGAGGGGAGGTCGGAAGCATCGATTCGCTGGAAGTAGGAACCCGCCTCATACAGCGCATTATCAAGAAGCACCTTGGCTTCTTCGCCCAGGACATTGTAAATCTTGAGCGTCACGCGTGCCTGCCTGGGCAGATCGAATTGTGTTGTCGTGGCTGGATTAAACGGATTGGGATAATTCTGATGCAGGGCAAATTCCCGCGGAACGGTTGCACGGGGCGTTAGGAGAAGCGCGAGATCGGGTATCTCCGCACCCTCGATGACTGTGAACCCTTTCGCGTGAAGGGGCAGTGCCTTCCTCGCCGATCCCTGTGTGATTATTTCCAGGGACGCATCTCTTTCAGATTCAAGGACATCCCAACTCAAGATGAGCGGAAATCGCGGGACCTGGATCGCGATCGGAAAGACCGCGGTCTTCCCATTTCCGGTCTCTGCGTGCTCGGCAAGCCGGCCCGTCTGAAACCTGACGTCGAATACCTCAGCCGGGGCCGGGGGCAGTTCCAGTCCGTTCAGATCTCCGGACGCCCGACGCCCTGAAAAATAGAGCGTACGGGTCCTGCCGTCCGGATCGAGAAAATCGAGGGTTGAGAAGCCCTTCTCTCTGGCGTTATCCGGCTTGAGTAGTCCTGCGATTGCGCCGTCGGATCCATGCCCATCGGCGGCCGCGGGCATCGTTGCGTTCGCAGAAACGACGATTCTTCCGGGACCGTCCGTCCTGACCCAGTATGCCCCTCCCGGCTGCAGGGTATCCGCCGCGAAATATCCCCGGAGATCCGAGTATCCGAGGAATGGCGAACTGAAGTGCACTCGGGGAAGAGGAATAACGCTGTTTGCGGGGGCGGGAAAAGAAATCGAGCCGATGAGGTTCCAGTTCCGGCGGACATCGATGGTATCAGCCCCAATTGCCGCTCCCGCGAGATCGATTCGCTGGTCCGCGGAAAATTTCACCCAGTACCCGATCCCGCCTCTCAGTATATCATGCTTTGTATATCCGCTATCGTATGAGAAAGCCGGGGAGACCGCCCCTGGCAGCACCATCTCTCTTCGATAGTCCCCCACCTTGACAGGCAGCGCAAGCATGTTCCAACCGGCCTGGACGACAAAATTCGGAACCATCACAGCCAGTGCAAGGGGGACCGACACTACGGGACGGCCCGGATCATTATTCGCAATTGAAAGACGCATATGATAGAGCCCCACGGGGAGATTCGCATGAAACGCGATCGCCACATTGCTCTTTTCCCCGGGGGAAAGTGATCCCGTGTCCGGGGAGAGGGCGACCGAGGCCACGGGCCCGGCGTGGACTGTCTGACACCAGGTCCCGTTCGTAAGGATCACGAATGGAGTCATCGTATCGGGCGGAGGATAGCTGTTGTACAGAATAGCCGAGACAACGCGCCCGAAACTCGTCTTCAGGGGAAGCGCAGCGGCCTGTGAACCAACCCGTACCGGTCCATGAAATGCGGTCGCCAAACAATAGAATTTGCCCCTGCTCAGGGGCTGATTGATGGTGCCGGAAGAGTAAAACCCTTTCCCCGGCCCGGTACTTGCGATCGTCTTCCGGAGAATTTGGTGGAAGGGTCCATTCTGATTGTCGGATTCGTACACTATGAACTGGAGTTCTAACGGGCTGGAGATATCGGCGAAGGTCTTGTATTCCCGAAGCGTCACTGGATAATCGACACTGTAAACGTCCCCTCTCAAGGTCTGCGTTCCCGATTGAGGATATACGGTATCCCCTACCTGGAGAGGATCCGGATTGTTCTCAATCCGGTAGCTTAGGGTTCCCAGGCCGCTGTTTGAGATATGCAGCAATCCCACGGAGGTATCGGTCTGACGCGCCTGGATAAAAACTGAATCGGTTGCCAGTTCGATGATCGGACGGCTCCTCCCGTTTCCACGTAGCGGGACCGCGATGATCGAATCGGACGGATCATCACAAACTATATGGAGCACTCCTGCATAGGGCCCTTCGCGAACGGGGGCGAAACGCACCCCTACATCCTTATGATGGTTGACGGGGACAGAGAAGGAAGAAGCGCCAAGCGCGGAAAATGCGGAGTCCCCGATAGAGATGCTGCGAATATGGAGCGAATCGGTTCCAGTGTCTGAGACCCGGAGAATGAGCGTATCCGCGAGGCCCATGAACGCGTCTCCAAAATCGAGGCTGTCCCGGTTAAGAGCCACCTTCGGCACTCCAAGCAGCCGCAATCTGAACGGAATCCTGACCCATGGGCGTGCAGGATCGTTGGTCTTGAGTCCGATGTTCGAGAAAAACTCACCGCCGTGAGAAAAGGTATTCTTTACCACCGCGAAGGCGCCCAGGTCCGACCCGGCGGAAACATGCCCCGTGTCCGGTGAGAAACCAAGCCAACTGTTGGCTCGATCTGAGATAATGAATAAGTCGCCGATAAGCGGGTTGACAATCACGGTGCCCGTCGATGCCAGCATGTCCACATTGACCGCGGAGCCGCCGTTTACGTCGATGAGCACCATGCTCGCCACGTGCTTGGCCAGCGATTCGGGCCACGAAAGCGTTACAGGATAGGTATCGAATGCCTGAATATGGACGTGATAGGTGTCTATTTTTGCCGGACCAAGCGAGCTTCGCAGATCCAGATACAAGCCGCCCCCGATCTCACTTCTCCCCGGTATGTCGAGGAAGCGCACTTCAAACGCACCCGGAGGAGGAGGTGGCGGAGCCTCAAATTCTCCCAGCGCGGGGTCGATCCCGTAGGTGGCGTTTGGATGAACGCCGAAGCTGATTGTCCGATTGTTGCCCGTGCTGTCTGCCACGCGCAAAGGTATGGTGTATTGAATTGCTTCGTTCGGGTCGCCGTAGCTGTAGCTTTCAAGTGAGAACTTAGCCGGCCCCATCCCCGTATTATGAATCACGAAGGGCACCCTGGCGCTGTCGCCCAGGTGCAGAGTCAATGCAAGAGAGTCGGGCGTGACACTCACGGCGGGAGGGTAGACGATATTCGCACGGAGGATCACCGTCGCAGCCGGATGCGACGAGTCGTTGCTTGAGACAGTGAGTATCGACCGCTTCAACCCCGGTGTGGCCGAATACAGGTCAACATTTACGCGTTTCGCCCCGCCGGAGGCCAACGCGAAGGAAGCGATCCCGGGTGTAAAAATCGAGCTATCGGAACGGATGTCCGTCACATGGAGGGTTTCAGGGAACGACACGTTTCTGACAAAAAAGTGCCTCGAAGCCGGATAGCCGACGAACACGTCTCCAAAATCGAGGGAGTCGGGGGAAACGCTGATCGTGGGAGGAGAAGGAGCTGACGAGAACACCATCCGGGCGGAGTATGCCTGCTGAATGCCGGTCCGGTTGTCGTTCCAGCAGGGCCAGACAATTCCATGTGACGCCGTAATGCCGATATAATCACCCATATATCCGGCCGCCGTGCCGGGAATCGGCGCAGGATGAGACGGCATGTCGGTGACTCGTATATCCGCAAAGGAGTCGCCGCCATCGGCGGAAGAAGAGACATAGACGTCCGCGGAATCGTTTGAGGGAAAATTCCGGCTGTCGTAGTAAACCACGTAGAGCGCTCCGGTGGCCTGGTCCACGGTTATCCATGGAAGCCACTGATCTTTCCCCGTGGAGTCCTGATTTACTTTCCTTGGCACGCTCCATGAATCACCTCCGTTGCTCGACCGGATCAGAAAAATGTCCGGTCCGGAAACGGTCCGCTCGCCGAACGCAATATAGATCCAACCGTTGCGCACTCCCCCGGTTCGATCAACGGCCATCGATGGGAAACTGCTCACGCGAACGGAATCACTGCCTTTATACAGAAATCCTCGCATGTCATTTACCGGCCGAATCGATGTGCCGGTTCTCCAGTGGGAACCGCCGTCGGTGGATTTGTTGAAACCCAGCCGCGTGGTCACAGGCGGCGGCCAGGTATCATATGCGGACCAGGCAGCATAGACCTCGCTGCTCGGTCCAACCGCCATCGCTATTCCTTGAGAGAAATATGACCCGACGGTGTCGCTGATCGGCACGGGTGCCGCAAAATTTTGTCCCCCATCGGTCGAACGCGAAATCTTGACGGGCGATCGATAGAGGCCGAAATCAGTGTAACCGGCGTAGACGTAATTCTCAAAGGCGCTCCCGGAATTGAGGTCGACGGCAATGGCGTCTTTGTCCAGGGCGTTCGACCGGTCGGGGACGACTGTCTCGCTCCACCCCACTCCGCTCCTCGGAGCGCGTGCGACGTCCAGTTCGGTGATATACCCCAGAGACAGGCTCGAGAAGAGGATATTTTCATTGAGATCGACAGCGACGGATGGATCTGAGCGGGAGGGATACAGATCAGCGTGCGTTGGAAGCGTGTCGCTGCCGCCCCACTGACTTCCCCCATTCGTCGAGTAATACCACCCCTGACTCCCGGAACCTCCTGTGTAACTGATAGTGTTCGAACCCGCCAGAATTACTTCAGGATTGAATGGGTTCGAAGCGACAGACAGCTCGCTCTGCATCATCCTAAAATCCGGGTGGAGGCGGATGTTGGGGTAGACTGTCGCGATCCGTGTCTGCAGGTAGATCGTTCGGGGTCGATCGGGCGAGCGTGGTTCGGAGATAGCCGGCACGGGCACAACCGCCTTCTGGCCTGCGATTGGAATCTTTCGGGAGATTCGGGGATCGGCCCCCAGCGAGATGAGTCTTTCGAGCGACGTGACGGGGCCTTGCTGCGTTTGAGAATCCGCATAGCCGACCCTCGCAAAGAAGAGAAACAAAACGAGACTCCAGCGCGTGCTCCCTCTCATCTGCCACCTTTTGAAGGGATGATGCAAGACATTGCGTGGTGCTCACCACATGGAGAGAAGCCCCCGAAAAGGGGGCTGAGGCCGAGCCAAAACGTAGCCAAAATGGTTTACAAAGTCAAACAAAGTTCGATCCGGGCAAGATCAGCCGTCTTGTCTCGATCAGAACCTGCTGATGTCCCTGCCAAAGATCCGCGTTTTCAGCCAATCGAACAGGACAAGAATCTTGTTTTTCAGGCTCACGAGCTTGGTAAGATACACCGATCTCCAGAAAAGCCAGGTCGCGTACCCATGCGCTCTCACCGTTGTAAGGTCGGCGAGCGCCCGGTTGCTCCCGATGTACGCGAGCATTCCGAAATTCCGCTCGCGGAACGGCTCGACGTTCTTCCCCCTCGCGAGCGCATTGAGACTGCGGGCGACGTAACGGCCCTCCTGCTGGGCAAGCTGGGCGGTGGCGGGAAGGTTTTTCTCCTCAAGGGTTGCGCAATCTCCCAGGGCGTAGATTTCGGGGTATTCCGGAACCCTGAGAAAGCGATCGATGATAATCCGGGAACTGCCGTCTTTCCTGAACGGCAATTGTGAAACGAGCGGCGCCGGACCGTTGCCGGTCGACCAAACAAGAAGCCCGAAAGGAACCGAGGTCCCGTCCTTCAGCCGGACGCGATTTTTATCGACGCCGACAACGCCCGAGCTCGTGCGGACTTCTATCAGCTGGCGCTTGAAATGCCGGATCGCATAATTCGAAAGCGCTGCGTCGAACGTGTTGAGAATCTGATCAGCCGCCTCGAGGAGCGTGATCTTCACCAGCCCGATAAGATCGGGGAACCCCCGCCGCAGGTCTTCAACGAGGAAATCGTGCATCTCGGCGGCAAACTCCACCCCGGTCGGGCCGCCGCCGACAACGACAAAATGGACGAGCCGCAGCCGTTCTTCCTGGGAGATCCCCGGAATGCTCGCGCTTTCGAGACAGTCGATAATTCTCTGCCGGATCCGGCGGGCATCAGAAAGCTCTTTGAGCATCAGGGCATGTTCGCGCACACCGGGAATCCCGTACGTGTTGACGATCGCGCCGGCCGCAACCACGAGCTTGTCGTACCGGAGCGGGAACGTGGAGCCGTCGATCGTGCTGCTGCACTGAACCGTCCGTTCCCGGGGATCGATCGCCGTGCACGAGGCCTGATAGTACCGGATCATGCTTCGGGATGTTCTGACCGGCTCGATGATGCTGCGGAACTCGATCGTCCCGACGGTCGTGCTGGGAAGGAGGGGCGTGAAGAGGAAATGATTCCTGGGACTGATGACAACGGCGTCGTACAGCCGGGTGTCGAGCTTTTTTATGAGGCTGAACGCCGCGAACCCTGAACCGAGAACGGTGAGGTTGGGCTTTGGCGCTGCGGAGTTCACGGTCTAAGCGTCACGAAGGTTCCGCAAGTTCGTGAACGCGACCGCTAATCCCGAAGGATGCCGCGCTTCTTCAGCTCCTCACTGATGATGCGCGTCGCCTCCTGCCGGCTGATGTGCAGCCGCGAGCCGGACTCGGCGACGGCACTCTCGAGCGTGCCCTGCCGGTTCGTGAGCCAGCGCCAGATGTGGTATCCCAGCCGGTTGCGGTCGTTCGGCTCCTCGGTCGGAATTGAAGCGACGCTGGAGTAGGCGATTTTTTCGAGCGAATCTGGGGGAAATAGCTCGGTGGGAGGAGGCGGTTTTGTGGTCATTCAGGAATATACAAAATTCTTCCAACGCAGGCACGCCGCTCAGTTCCACCGTGTCCCGCAGAGCGGGACGGGGCCGGAAGGACATGCATGATTCCCGAGAGGATTCGTTCAGGGGTCCTGTGCAACTTTAGGCAGCGAGGCGGATCTGCGCGGAAAGATCCTCAGGAAGAATTTGCCTTTCTGGTCCTGCTCTGCCATCAGCGCAATCTCCCGTGAGGTTCCGCTCTGCGCAGCGTAGCGGGGCGACGGCGGGACGAGGCGCGCGATTTGATTCACAAGGATGGAGGTCATTTGAACGCCGATGAATTTTTTTCCGTCCATGCCATAGGATTTGTTCAACACCGGTATCAGAACGTGCGGCGAAGCTTCGAGTGATCCAATCCCGTTCTCAAAGGATGCCTCGCTTACCCGGCGAAACGCCTGCAAGGCGGGGAAGATATCGGAAAAGCTTCCTCCTTGCCAGCGGTACGGGTTCAGACCGGCGTTCCCGTCTGAAGTGATTGTGGATGAAAGGAGAGGTTCGAGAGGAATCCGTTGAACCTGGAGCGGTTCATCGATCGCACTTTCTGAATCTTCCGGCAAAGCGTCCGCAGCGCGGCTCCCCCGAAGATCCAGGCGGGAGGCAAGCTCGGTCGCCGGCCGTTCGATAATTCTCGTTATCACCGGAGGCCGCCCGCCGGAAGACCGATGGCGAAGCTCCCGGAGGAAATCAGGCTGCGACGAATCGAGCCTGGAGATGGAGGAAATCTTTCTCGAAGAACCCTTGAGCTCCACCCAATTTCCAAACCGGATGTCGAGGGTGTCCTTCTCCATCCTCCGGCTGTCGAACGAAATGATGCGGTACGTCTCGTCGCTGGGAGGCGGAAAGAGGAGTCTGTGCTCTGAATCTACGCGAAGAACCCTCGGCGAGACGAGCCCGAACGCGCGATTCATCTGCTGTGAGATTTTTTGACCTGTGACCGCGAGCGCGCGGTCGAGAGCGCCGACAAGCCTGGAATAATCCGGGGAATTAATTCGAAACCGCTCCGAGAATTCGAGATTGAGCCAGTGGCCGAAACCGACGCTGTCGTTCGAAAACCTTCCCTGGCGGTTCGCGGCTCCGGCGAGTCTGGCATATCCCGAATCGTACATGGCCAGAGCGCAGCGAAATCCCGAAGCCTTGAGCGTGTCGCGCACCGACAGGCTGATTTGCGATATGCCCCACTGCTCGTCGGTGGTCCTGCCGTTGCTGACGACGATATCGGTCGTATCGATCGGGTGGGGGTACACGCGGGCTGCATAGCCGTGGACCGACAGGCTTAGATGCACAAGATCGGTCAGCATCTCGTGCCATTTTTCGAACATGCTCCTTTTCAGCGTCACGACATCGAATGGAGAAACGCCGTCCTCCCGGTCGGTGCCGGATATCATCAAACATTCCGCGCTGAGCGACTGAAAGAGCTCGGCGCCCATAACGGCTGAGGGCCCGTCGTGGATCGGATGCGGAACGTGAACGTACAGCCTCTTCGCCCGGTTTCGATTGAAGATGAGCGTCCCCCAACCGCGCTTGAGGGGGGAGTTCTCCCGGAGGACATCGTAATAATTGCCGTCCATTCCCTCCGTCTGATACCGTGCAGAGAATGCACTCCGGATTTGCTTCGGCGCCGGTATCTGCAGAAGCTGGTAGTCGTACTTCGCCAGTATCCTGCGGCATTTGTCCAGGGACCGCTCACGCAAGAGAGCAAATACGATCCGCCATTCGCGCACATCTTCTTCAGAAACAGCAGCCGGCGCCATCCGGTCGGCCACAGAGTTTCTGATGACATCATCGACCAACGATTGAAGATTTGCGGAAGCCGGCGGCTGGGCGGAACCGCGGCTGAGGAAGAGTAGGATCAGCACACTGAGGAAAAAAAATAACCGTTTGTTTCCCCGGATCAAGGCTTACCTCTCTAATGGACCTGGCTGGTTGAAGTGGGTGATTTGGGAGAAGGTAGGATTGGTCTCTCCTCACCCACTTTCAAGGTAGATGAATGGCGGGAGAAAGTCAAACAAATTTGGCGGTTCTGAATGACTGATGAGTGCGGATCCTCGGCGGACTTTCGTGATTTGCTCGTTTTATTTCGAACCGTCCCGCCATGTCCCGCCCCGCTGGGCCGAGCCAGGCCAGAGCGAGGCCGAGCGAGCCGGAACCGGATCGGAACGCGTAAAGCAAATCCTGGTTTGTAAAGATTCTGTCGCGCCTGATATCCGCCTGTTGAATAGTTCGAGCGATCGGGCCCTCTGGCCGGAGTCGGCATGGCCGCCGTTCCCATCCTGGGCTATTGTCTTGATTCCTCAACGAAATTGACCGATTTTTTGGACGAACGAAGGCCAAAGGCAGGAATTTGAGCTAAATTTGGGCCTTTCTCGCTGGCACATGCTTTGCAGGCTCTCATGGCAAAGTATGATCAAGAAGGCTTATTTGCATTTGAAGGAGAACGCCATGAAACGACTCTTGATGTTGCTCTTCGCGTGCTTCGTGCTAGCGGGGATCGCCAATGCAGATCCCCCCTACGGTGAGTACGGGCACCACTACGGCATCAGGGGAAGTTTTGGAGTTTTCTACTCGAATCTTTCGCCGTATGGTGAATGGATCGATTTCAACTTCGGTTATGCATGGAGACCCGCCCACGTATCGCATGGCTGGCGCCCGTACCTGTACGGCCGCTGGGTGTGGTCAGACTACGGATGGTATTGGGTCTCGGATGAACCGTTCGGCTGGGCGGCTTACCATTACGGTCGCTGGTACTATGACGATTATTACGGCTGGATCTGGATCCCCGACGACACCTGGGGTCCGGCGTGGGTGGAGTGGCGATATGACGACGACTATATCGGCTGGGCTCCGCTCTGTCCGTACGCGTCGTTCGATGTGAGATTCGGCGTCAGGTACACGCAGAATTGGGTGGCGCCGTATAACTATTGGAATTTTATCCCCTGCCGGTACATCGGGGCGGAACGCGTTGTTGATTATGTCCAGCCGGTCGAGAGAGTGCGGAGAGTCTTCGGAAACACACGGTCCGTGCTCGACATCCGGGCGGAGAATGACCAGGTGATCAATCGCGGCATCGATCCTCAATTCGTGGAACGCCGGGCGAATGTCCGGCTCGATAGGGTGGACGTGATCGCGCATGACCGCGCTCAGGGCGAGAGGCTTGTCAGGGACGGAAACCGGCAGCGCGTCGAGGTGTTCCGTCCGAGGCTGGACACCCGGATTCGCACGAACGACGTTCGGCCGCCCGAAGCCCGTCGTGCCGAACACCCGATATCCTTCGACGGCCCCCCGAACAGCCGGGGCCGGGACGAAGGGCGATTCAATCTGCCGGATCGTTCGCCCGATGTCCGCCGGGACACCAGGATTCAGGATCCGGGGAGGGCTGAGCGGCGATCGTCCGAGCCGCGACCGGATCGCGGGATCGACAATCCAAACCCCGATAATCGCCGGATGGAGAATCGGAACCCCGGTCAGCGCCCGCCGGATGTCCGCCGGGACACCAGGATTCAGGATCGCGGGCCGGCTGAGCGGCCGCAGAGCGACGCCCGGGAAGGTCGTAGGATGGATAGGCCGGGTCGCCCGGATCCCGGCTCCCGGGATCAGCGGGAGATGCGGGAACCCCCTCGACGTGACATGGGCAGGCAGAATAGAGAACAGCAGATTTCACGCCCACCCCGGCCGGAGCGTGCTATGCCGGAGCGTCCCATGCCGGGGCGCCAGCAGGGCGCGCCCAAGCGGGAGCCGCCGAGGGAGAAAGGTCGCGACGGACGCGACGGTCAGCGAGGCGGCAGGTAGCTAGAGCAACTTTCCAGCGGTTGATAAAGGCGATTCCGATTATGGAGTCGCCTTTTTTTATACGCTCCACCAATAGCTGACCTTCAACAGCATGACATTCGATGGGGCGGCCTGGAACGTAGCACCGAAATCATTTCCGAACGTCGAGAAGTATTCCCCATTTCTGCTGCTGCGGGCCTGCGACCAGACGAGAAAGAGCGTGCTGCCGGGAAGGTACTCCCACCTGAGCACAACGTTGGTGTTGAAGAACTGCCTGTTGAAGTCCGGGTTCTGATTGTATTGATCAGGCGCCGCGAAATCCGAGGTTCCGACAAGCCGCCGGAGGTTTTCGTAATGGCCTTTGGCGAGGAAGAGTTGCCCGTACAATTGGAGCGTGAGCTCGCGGGTAAACGTGATGGTGCTCCGGAGGGTGAAGTTCGCCTGGTCCGTGCTGCGGTCGCCGAAGATGCTCTCGGTTGTTCCGGATACCGTGATGGTATCGACCCACGCCTCCTGAAGACGGGTGCGTTGAAAGTCTGTGCTGAGGTTCCACTCCATCCACGAGATGGGCTTCAGGTTGACGCCCCCCCCCCCCCCCCCCAGACGCTTTTTTTTTTCGTCCCCCCCCCGCCGTTTGCTGCGCGGCAAAACGATGCTGCCCCCTTGATC
>Ga0099793_10000211_pt1 | contig 14495 bp, 14 predicted proteins | sample Rivendell_Oct201_9_FD_77319 | JGI IMG/M metagenome (GOLD analysis project Ga0099793, IMG submission 77319) | Vadose zone soil and rhizosphere microbial communities from the Eel River Critical Zone Observatory, Northern California to study diel... | ecosystem: Environmental > Terrestrial > Soil...
GTTGTCCTCCCGAGAGGCTCACGCCCGATTTGCCAAGCGAATCCTTTACCTCATCCCAAAGAGCCGCCCGCCGCAAACAGCGCTCCACGATCGCCGCCAGTTTCTTCCGGTTGCTGAGGCCGTTAAACCGCAGCCCCGCTGCGACATTGTCGAAAATGGACATCGTCGGGAAGGGGTTTGCCTTTTGAAAGACCATCCCGATCCGGCGCCGGACCAGAACGGGATCGTATTGGAAAATATTCTCTCCTTCGAGGAGAATCGAACCCGACATCGTACCGCCGCCGACTTCGTGCATCCGGTTCAGGCACCGGAGGAAGGTTGATTTGCCGCACCCCGAAGGGCCGATGATTGCCACGACTTGATGGGAGGGTATGTCGATGGATATATTCTTCAGAGCCTGTGTTTTCCCAAAAAAGGCGTTGAGATCTTTAACGACGATTTTCGCGGGCGTTCGGTTGCCCGGCCGGCTGAAAAGGCGGGCCGACGGATCGCCGATTACGCGGACGCGCGACTCTTCAGCGTTCGACATATCTCTGCCTTGTAACGATGCGGAAGACCACGTTCAGCAAGAAAATAAGTGTTATAAGGACGAACGCCGCCGCCCACGCCTGCCTGTTCCAGTCCGTGAACGGTGCCCTGGCGTAATCGTAGATAAAAACGGTCAGCGATGCAATCGGCTGGCCGATCGCCGTCGACCAGAACCGGTTTCCCAGGGCGGTGAACAAGAGGGGCGCGGTTTCTCCGGCGGCGCGTGCAAGCGCCAGTAGAATTCCTGTCGTGATCCCCTTGAGAGCCGTCGGAAGAATCACCCGGAGCGTCGTTTTCCATATCGGGACTCCGAGCGCGAGCGCCGCCTCGCGGTAGGAGTGTGGAACGAGGCGGATCATTTCTTCGGTCGTGCGCGTCACGGTCGGGATCATCAGGAGTCCGATCGCGACGCCCCCGGCGAGCGCCGAAAAATGGCCCATCGGCAGCACCACCAGCAGATAGGCGACCACGCCGACGACGATGGAGGGGATGCCGCTCAAGACATCGGTGAGAAAACGGACCGCCGAGCCGAACGGGTTGGAGCCGTAATCCGCAAGGTAGATTCCCGCAAAGATGCCGATCGGCAGACCGAACGCACTCCCAAGCCCGATAAGAATCGCCGTCCCGACAAGGGCATTTGCCATGCCGCCGCCCGGCTCGCCGACCGGTTTCGGCATGCGAATGAAGAAGTCGAGGTTGAGGGCGCCGATCCCCTGCGAGATCGTATAGTAGAATATCATGAACAGAGGGAGAATCACCAGCATCCCGCTGAGGATGGAGAGGAAAGTCATCAGCGCATTCTTTGATTTCCGCCACAAGTCATATCGTGAGAGCTTCGGGGTCATACGGCCGCGAACTTCCTCGTCGTGGTCCACACGATACCGCGCGCCAGGGCATTGAGTACGATCGTAACGGCGAAGAGAAGGAGGGCAATCTCAATGAGCGAACTCACATACAACTGAGAGGTGGCTTCGGAGAATTCGTTCGCGATTACGCTTGCCATAGAATTGGCGGGATTGAACAGCGACAGCGAGATATCGGACCTGTTCCCGATCACCATGGTGACTGCCATTGTTTCGCCCACCGCCCTCCCCAGCCCGAGAAGCGCGGCTCCCAACATTCCCGATTTTCCCGCCGAGAGCACGATCCGGGTGGCTTCCCATCGCGTCGCCCCGAGAGCGAATGCGGCCTCTCGCTGGGAGTTTGGAATTGCTCTGAGGACATCGCGCGTGATCGAGACGATGATCGGCAGAATCATGATCGCAAGGATGATGCCGGCGGCCAGCATGCCGAACCCGTAGGGGGTGCCTTTAAAAAAAGGAAGAAATCCGAGGGAGTCCGCCAGGAACGGCTCCGCATCCCTTCGCAGCCAGGGGATGAGGATAAATATTCCCCACAGCCCGTACACGATACTCGGGATGGCGGCCAGAAGCTCGACCAAAAACGACAGCGGCGTCTCGAGCCATCGCGGCGCCAGCTCGGAGAGGAGGATGGCTGTGCTCAGGCCGAGGGGAAGGGCAATGATCAACGCCAGGACCGAGGATGCGAGAGTGCCCCACATGAACGGCAACGCTCCGTATTCATCGCGAACGGGATCCCACGTTCTGTCTGAAAGAAATCTCCAGCCGAACCTCGCGAGCGAAGGCTGGGAGCCCCGTATCATCTCGAACGCCATCACGATGACCATGAGGAGTATCGCAAGGGCGAACAACAGGGTGAAGTTCTTGAATAGAACGTCGCCGAGGTTCGTAGAGGACCTACGTCGTCGCATCACGTCCGGAAAATAACGGGCGGGGCAACCCCGCCCGGAACGGCATCGCCCCTCCCGTTCACACTGTTCCTGTCCCGCCGCCTATTCCACGGCGATGGAAGATATTTTCTTTTCACACAATTTTCTCACTTCGGGCGGGAGCGGCGCGTAATACAAATCCTTCGCATACGCCTGCCCCTCGCTCAACGCCCAGTGCAGAAATGACACGACCGCCCCGGCTTTCTCCTTGTCTTTCATATTCCTGTAAATCAATAGCCACGTGAATCCCGAAATCGGGTACGAAATTTTACCCGCGGCATTCGTGAGCGACACACGCAGGTCTTCGGGCATCTGCTTCAACGAACCGGCTGCTGCGGCGGAGACGCTTTCAAACGTCGCATCGACGAAATTGCCCTCCTTGTTCTGAAGGACTGCATAGGGGAGTCCGTTTTTCACCCCGTACGCGAGTTCGACATAGCCGAGTGATCCCTCGGATTGCTTGACAAGACCGGCCACCCCTTCATTTCCCTTTCCGCCGAGCCCGACCGGCCAATTGACCGAGGTACCTTTGCCGACTTTCTTGGACCACGCCTCACTCACTTTCGTCAGGTAATCGGTGAAGATATTGCTCGTGCCGCTGCCGTCCGAGCGGTGCACGACGAGGATGGCCTCGTCGCGAAGATCTTTTCCGGAGTTAGCCGATGCGATCTTCGGGTCGTTCCATTTCGTGATCTCGCCCAGAAAAATTCCGGCAACGGCCTCCGGGGTCAGCTTAAGACCGGTCCCGGCCGCCGCGAGATTGTAGGTGACCACGACGGCTCCCATGACGGTGGGAATATGCAAGACCTCGGACCCCTGTTTTAGTTTTGCTTCCGCCATCTGCGAATCCGTCATCGCGGCGTCAGATGCGCCGAAATCCACCGTCCCCTCGATCACCTGCTTGATCCCTCCGCCGCTTCCGATCGACTGGTAATTGAATTCAACGCCTGTCTTTGTGTGGTAGACATCAAACCATTTCGAATAAATGACGTACGGGAACGTCGCCCCGGCGCCATTGAGTTTCAACTGCGAGCAGGCGAAATTACCCGCCCCGGCGAGCAGAATGACGCCTGCGAGGAATGTACGAAATTTCATCATATTTCTCTCCCCTGTAAGAGTAAGTGAATGGTCCGGCCAAACTGCAATTTGTCCGCCACAGCGCGGCTACTTGTAAAAGTACGCGACCGTAGCCCTTGCGACGACATCGCTGTTGAGGCCGCTTGCCTGGTACGTCTGCACCCAGATATTGGGCATGAGATGGACTTCGGGCACGGGCATATAATCGAGGGCCCCAAGGAAGAACGACACGCCGTCGTTATCAGCCGAAGTGTTCGGGTCATAGAGGTCGAATCGGCCCACCAGCCGGAGACCGTCTGCGACCTCGCCCCAGGCGAATGCCGAAACACCGAACGTGTTCAAATTCTGCAGGGCCCCGGTGCCGCTCGAAAAGTTGTTTTGAGCGATCCGCTCGAATGCTTCCAGGCCGATCGAGTACTTACCCTCCTCCTTATAATTTAGAAAACCGGCAAATGTCAATCGCCCGTTGTCTTTCGCCTGACCGTCGAAGGGGTCGAAACGCTTGGCCTCCGCGTCGTAGTCGGCGTAGGCGGTCGCCTGAAACTGCGAGCCGGGCTTGAGGTGCAGGAGCCCATAGTAGCGCTTGTACTTGTTGGCCTCGGGAGCCTGACCCGAATTATTGCCGATCTTCACAAAGTAATTTGCGAGGCCGTCGTCAGTGATCTTTCCTTTGAGGTCGACGCCGATGTCGGTCCTCGAGGCGATTCCGCGCAGGTCCATGATCGTTTTTTCCAGCGAGCGATACGCCCAGGCGTCCTCGGATACGTACCACGTTGGGGTCGGCGACAGTCCGGCAATCAGGTCGCTGCCCTGGAAGATGTTCTTCCATTTCACGTAGGCCTCTTTCATGAATGTCGTTATCTTTCCACCCGGTGTCGTCAGCTCCTTGCTGTCGGCCTCAAATCGCACGCGCGCATCGAAGCTCGACGCGATCATGTGGTCGTAGGTGAAATAGATTCTCCGGATCTGAAATCCCTGAAGATCTTTCTTCGTCGAATCAGCCTGCTGAACGTTGTAGAAATAGTCGTAATATACCTCGCCGCTGAGCTTCCCTTTGGGCGGGGGGGGAGCGGCGGTGTTTTCCTGGGCACGGCCGGCGGTCGCCGCTGCAAGCGTTCCGGCCAGGACTATCCAAAGCGCACTTCTCATCGTATGACCCTCCTGTGTGGTTTGGGAAAATCTGTGATTGAACGGGTGCCCACTCCCGGGTGAAGGGGCACGGCCCACCCGGGGCAGAGGAACCTGGAGCCGGAAATATAGGGATTACAGATGACCGGTGGGTTAAAGGAATGTTAAGAAATCGTTAAGAATACCGCCCCCGCCGTCCAGATTCCGAGAGGGACGGTCGAAACCCAGGGTTGGCGGGGCAGGGTGGGGGGGCAGGGGATCAGCCTCGTTGCAGTTGATGACCTTCAGCTTGACGACCGGGTCGGTGGTCTGCGCGAGCATCTTCTCGACTTCCATCCGGTACTCCGCATCGAGAATCACGAAGTAGGTGAAGTGCCGGGAGATAACGGGCGGATTAAGATATTGTTAAATCGGGCGGCCGGAGGGTTGCGCCAGCACGAATTTGATCCTCTTGCCGAACGCGTCTTCGAAGAGATCCTTCTTCCGGTTTGCCCCCCAGATTTCCAGATCGGGTGAAAGGCGCTGTTCCCGGCGAAGCCTGAAAATGAGGGACTTCCCGCTTTTTCTGAATGTGATGTCCCGAATGACGGAACCGTGTGTGCGATCGAGCCCGTCGGCAATGCGCAGTATGGCCGCCAGCTTCGTGACGACCGATTGTTCCTCCGGCGTAAGATTTCGAAAGCCCTCGTGTTTGGGCTTCGGGTGACTCTTGCGGTGATAGCGCGCGACGTTGGCGATAATTTCCTTCTCATTCTCGGTGAACCCGAGCAGCTCGGCGTTCCGGATAAGATAATAAGAGTGCCGGTGATGCTGCGTGTGGGAGATGAAGAGTCCCACCTCGTGCAGGATGGCGGCCGCCTCAAGGAATTCCCGCTCCCGGGGGCCGAGCTCGTGGACTTCTTTCATTTGATCGAAGATCCTGAGCGCCAGCTGCGCCACGTGGTGTGAATGCCGGCGCTCGTAGCCGAGGCTTTCCGCAAGATGGGTGACGCTGCCGAACCGGATGTCGTTGAGCAGATGCCCTTTCTTGGGGCGGTGCATCTTCTCGATCGTGTCGTACACCACGCCCTCGCGGAGCGCGTATTCGGAGACGCTCATCTTCTTGATCTTGAGCTGCTTGAATATCTGCTCGAGTATCAGCGCTCCGGCGACGATAATATCCGCCCTGCCGCTGTCGAGCCCGTCGAGTTTGGCCCGCTCCTTTACGTTCTTTGCCCGGAGGATTCTGCCGGTGACCGAGAAAAGCTCCTCGCGCGTGAACCGGAAATTATTAAGGCGGGGGGAAGAATCGTCGCCGCGTTCGACACGAATCATATTGGCGATGCTCAGGATTGTGCCCGATGTGCCTACGGCGACCTCGAACTCCGTATCCTTGACTGCGCGAACGACGGGGCTCATCAGTCCGAGGATAAACCGCCGGCACTGGTCGACGGCCTCCGGATTGATCTTTTTCGAATCAAAAAACCGGTGTGTCAGGCGGACAGCGCCCATCTTCAGGCTGTTGTCGTACAGAATTTTCCGCTTCTTGCCGATCAGAAACTCCGTGCTGCCGCCGCCGACGTCAATTAAGAGCGTCCGGCGGTCGAACACCGACAAGGCCTGCAGCACCCCGAGGTAAATGAGGCGTGCTTCTTCGACGCCTGATATAACCTCGACGTTGATGCCGGTTTCTTTCTTAACCCTTCGGGTAAATTTTCCGCGGTTCAGCGCTTCCCTCACTGCGCTGGTTGCGACGGCCCTGATCGGCGCGCGGACCGCACCGGCGATGAGCTTGAAGCGGCGGAGAGTCTTGATTCCCCGGAGCATGGCGCGCTCGGTGAGATGTTTCATATCCGTCGAACCGCTCCCGAGGCGGACAATTTCCTTTTCCCTGTCGAGAACCCTGAAGCGGCCCGTCGAGGGGTTGAATTCGACCACGAGGAGGTGAATCGAGTTCGTGCCGATGTCGATTGCGGCGAGGGTTTTGAGGCGCTTATTCACGTTCGAGAATAGAGCTGATCCCTTTCTTCAGGACTCTGTTCGTCTCCTCGAAACTGATCGCAGCATCGACGATCGTAAAAGCAAACCGCTTTGCGATTCTGTTGAATTCCTTGAGGATGCACTTCTGGTAGGCAATGAAACTGTCGTAGAAATCATCGCCCAGTTTCAGATCCATCCCCGACTCCCAGTAATCCAACCCCTCGCCGGCCTCGTCCTCCCAGTACCGTTTCACGAGCGTCTCGCTGTTGATGACTCGCGGAATCAGGTCTTCGATATCGATTTTCATATAAAACACCGCGTCGGGTTCCAATGCAAAACCGAACACCCTGTGGATCCACTCCCGGTCGGCTCCCCGTACCACCGAACGCGCAAAGGCCGTGTAGATGTACCGGTCGGCGAGAACGATGAAACCGGCCTTCAGAGCCGGTATGATCTCGTTTTCGAGCCGATCCGCAAGGTCGGCGGCGTAGAGCAGGCTGAACGTGTGGATGTTCAGCGTATGTCCCGATTTCGCTTCGTTAATCGCCTTGCTCATCAGGGGTGAGCGGGTCCAGCCGGTGGTGACGACTCCGTATCCCTTGATTTCAAGCCAGCGGCGGATGTCCTCGATCTGCGTCGATCGTCCAACGCCATCGGTCCCTTCGATCACGATGAGCTTTCCCTTCATTTCGCTGACGTCGACGTACTGCAGGCCCGTCCCGAAGAACCGCTTCCTATCTGACATACACATTCTCCTTCTTCTGGAGATAGGGCATGGGGCGGTAGTTTTTCAGCTCCTGTCTGACGATCTCGCGAATCTCCTGCTGCTGCCGTTGAATCGGCGCGGTGCCGTCGATGACGGTGAGGTTGAATTCACGCGCGATCTCATCGTACTCGTCGAGGATTTTGGATTGAAAGAGTTTGAAGCTCTCGCTGGCATCGCCGCTCAGGCCGAGATCCATACCCGCTTCGTGGAACTTGGGGCTGATTCGTCCGTTCAGGATCCTTTTTAATGATACGTCGATGGGCACCTTGAAGTAAAACGCGAGGTTCGGCTTCACCGCGAAACCGTAGAGATTTCTCACCCACGCCGGGTGGACCCCCCGGACAACATCCCGTGCGAAGGCGGTGTAAACGTAGCGGTCCGCAAGGACGATCATCCCGGCTTTCAACGGAGGGATGATCAGGTGCGACAGCCGGTCGGCAAAATCCGTCGCATGGAGGATGCTGAACGTCGTGGGGGTCAGAAGGTTCTTCTTCTTCCCGCGCCTGATCGTACCTTTCACGAGCGCCGAGGAATTCCACTCGGTAAAAAAGGCGCGGTAGTTCGCATTCAACAGCCACTTATTCAGGAGCTGTAACTGCGTGGATTTCCCGGAACCGTCAATCCCTTCGACGATGATGAGGCGGCCGGGATAGGGGTGGTCTGATCTCAGGTTGGTTCCCATGATTTAGCTCAGCGCTTCCGGCAGGCGCGCAGTTGTTTCGGCGTCAGGTGCCAGATCAGCCGGCCCGGATTCTCGGGAGGCAACGTGTCGGTATCAATCCGGCACATTCCGCCTTTTTTAAACTCGATCACCGGAGAGGCGGCTCCGAGGAGCGCCGATGCAAAAAATTCAAGGTGAGGGTTATGGCCGACAAGCATGACGCTGCGGACGTTCTTGTGAGCGGCGAGCTCGTTTATAATACCCTCCGTGCCGGCGCCGGGCATAAGGTGCTTTGTTGTGCTGATCGATTTATTGTACCCGATCGCCTTCGCCGCAATTTTCGCCGTATCATGCGCCCGCACGAGCGGGCTCGAGACGATCAGGTCGACCTCCGGTACGTTCTGTGCGATACCCTCGGACGCCTCTTTCATTTTCTTTATGCCCTCCTCGGTGAGAGGGCGATCGTCGTTCGGGTAGCCCCGCGTGCCGCTGGGGACCGCGATCCCGTGCCTGAGCATATAGATCTCTGTCATCGGGACCCCGTTTGCTCCATTGATTTTCCAAGACGCGCGGGGAAGTCTTCGCGCTTCCAGCGTTCGAGTGCCCTCTTTAAATCGCGCAAGAGAATGCTTCGCTTCCGCTTCTGCAAGCGAACGAGGTTTGATACGGGCTTGGCCTGAAGGTCGGTTTTCGGATCGTTTACCCGGGCGTTCAAGATCTTCATCTCTTCGTGAAAATCGGCAAGAACGGGAATGGAAACGTCACATTCGTGAATTGCCCCCATCAGAGAAAGCGCCTCCTCGATCTCGCGGAGGCAGGCTGCGAACTCTGTGCCGAAGGCCGGTTGAGAGGCCTCCATCATGTATCGAAGCGGTTTTCCGGCAATGCGCATTCTGTGCAGTCCGTCTGTATCGTGACCCCGGCTCGAAATCTCGTCCCGGAAGGAGAGAAACTTCCCCAGCATGGCCGGCAGAATCTGAACGGCATGTTCGCGGAAGCTCCGGTCGAGTTTCAGTTTGAACTTTCCGGCCATCGTGATCTCACCGGGGAGCGCTGACAAATTCCAAAAAATTGGACCCGAATTTCTTCTGATTGATGGTCGCGAGTGTGTGCTCGAGTTCCTTCCTGGCTTCCCGCCGCTCGCGTGATTTGCGGGCGATCAGCAGCTCGAAAATGAGCCGTTCGGAAATCGGGCGCGACTCCCTGTATTGTTCAAGCATAGAAATGAGAATATCGTATTCGCGGACTCGTCCGGACGCCCTCAGCAGCCGGCGGAGGGCCCTGACGTAGACCCTGAATTTCTTGTCAGGAAAACAGGCTTGAAACACTCTGAGGTATGCCTGCAGTCTCCGGGCCGAAACGCGGAGGCGGTGCAGGATTTCGGGATCGCTGCTTGCCGCTGCCGTCGCGGCGCAGGAGAGCATTCGCCGGACCCTGGCCCGAAGGAGATGTCGTAAAAAAATCCGGAGGCTTTCATCGGGATCGATCTCGCCCCGTTTCAGCGACCCTGCCACGGGGACTCACCGATCCTTCTACCGCTTTGTACGTCCCGCCGATTACATATCATGAGGTTGCGCGATTGAGCTCCAGCCGGATATGAAGATCGATCCGGCCCGTCCCGCCCCGCGGGACCCCCCGGGGGAATCGTGAATTTTCCTAACGTGGGGTTGCAAGATTGCGTACCAAGGAACGATCACACGGAGTGGCGTGTTGCGAGAAAGTGGAAGATACAAGTATTTTTGTTCAAATGGTAGTCGGGGAGCATTTGACATTGAGGTTGTCATTTGTTACTTTCGGATACGTTTTCTCCCCGCTCCTTTTTTTATCCATCGTTTAAACCTGGGAATCGGCATGTACCCTTCGACGTGCAGTCATTGCGGGTCAACGGAATTTCGTTTGAGCGGCTTTCAACGAAAAGATTTTCCTACGCGTTTCCGGTTTGTGGAGTGCTCGCGCTGCGGGAACAGCCTCGGTATCATTGACTTGTATGCCATCCACGACGAGTTCCACCACCGCGAAAAGCCGGGCAATAAGTTAGCGCGCGTTCTCCTCGACGAGGCGTTCGGCGCGCTATAATTAAACGGATCCGGGGGGCGGTCGCCGAGACGACCTCTGCTTGATGGATGGCAGCGGCTACGCTCTCAGGACGAAGCTGAATGTGCTCCCCTTGCCGACTTCACTCCGTACATCGACGGTGCTACCGTGGGCTTCCACGATATGCTTGACGATCGCTAGACCGAGCCCCGTTCCCCCCGCTTCCCTTGACCGTTCTTTATCGACCCGGTAGAACCGCTCGAAGATCCGGGCAATATGTTCGGGTGGAATTCCGACGCCCGTATCTCTTACCGAAATTCGTACCGTCCCGTCCGCGCTCTCCCACCGGATTGTAATGTGGCCGTTCGGCCGGTTATACTTAATCGCGTTGTCGATGAGGTTCGTGATCACCTGCTTCAGGCGCTCCTTGTCGCCGAGCACCCTCCTCGGATCGCCGGAGGATTCCAACTCCAAGGAGACGCCCCTCAACTGCGCTGCAGGCCGCATCTCCACAACGACCTGCTCGAGAAGCTGATGAATCGTGAAATACCGGAAGCTCATTTTCATGTCTCCCGATTCGATCCGCGATATTTCGATCAGATCTCCCAGCAGGGTGTTTAGCCGCTGCGTGTTTGTGAGAGCACGTTGGACGAAATCCCGGCTCACTGCCGTATCATCAAGGGCGCCATTAAGGAGGGTCTCGAGCATCCCCTGGACTGCAAAGATCGGCGTCCGAAGTTCATGGGAGACATTCCCGAGGAATTCACTGCGGACCCGTTCGAGCTTTTTCAGCTTGTTGATCTCTCCGTTGAGACTGTCGAGCATCGCATTGAGCGTTGCGGCGAGCCTGCCGAATTCATCGGCGGAACGGACAGGAATCCGTTTCTCGAGGTCCCCGGCGCGGATTTCCTCGGCAACCGCCGCCAGTTCGCTCATGGGCTGCGTCAACCGCCTGGAAAGGAGAGCGCTTGCTCCGGCCGCCGCGGCGATCGCAACGAGGGCCGTGATCAGGACGCTTCCTACGGTGTCTGAAGAGGAGGCCAGCACACTCTGAGTCAGCAAAACCATCCCCACCGTCACCAGCGCACAGATGAGAGCGGGGCCGAGGACGAATTTAATTCGAACGGTCATCAGGTTTCCCGCATCCGGTAACCCACGCCTTTGATGGTCTCGATGCAGTCGGAGTGCGCGCCGAGTTTTTCGCGAATCTTCCGCACGTGCACATCGACCGTCCGATCGATGACGCGCACATCGCTGCCCCAGACGGCGCCGAGCAGAGATTCCCGGTTGACGACGGCGCCCGCATGGCTCGCGAGATAATGCAGCACCTCAAACTCCTTCTTGGGGAAAAACACCTCTTTCCCGGCGATACGCACGACGTGCTGCACGGGATGTATCTCGATGGCGCCGATCATAATCGGGGCGGCGGGCTGCTTTGAGGCGTCTTCCCGCTTCCTGAGCACGTTTCTCACGCGGGCAAGGAGCTTGGGAATACTGACCGGCTTTACGACATAATCGTCGGCGCCCAGCTCCAGTCCGAGGACTTCATCCAGGTCGGTTCCCTTCGCGGTGAGGAAGATCACCGGAATCGCACTGGTCCGGTCGTCCTTTTTCAAGCGCTTGACGACCTCGAGGCCGTCGTACTCGGGCATCATGATGTCGAGCAGAATAAGATGCGGCTGCTGCCTCGCGGCCTCAAGCGCCTCTTTTCCGCTGCGGGCCGTCAGAACCGCATACCCTTCCCGTTGCAGATTGTATTTGACGAGATCGACGATATCTTTTTCGTCGTCAACGACGAGAATTGTTTTCATCCTGCCAGATTCGTTTGGTAGCGAACGTGTGAACTCCCCGGACCATCTCCCAGACCCGGAGCCAATGTAGCAATTCGCCCGCTGATTCGCCATTTCTTGACCGATGTTTCCTCCTTGCAAATAATTCCGCAAAATGTTATACTCCTCGATCGTGAAACCCGACATGAGAAAATTGACGCGGCGGCGGTCGATTCTCAGGGTACTTTCGCTTCTGGTCGCGTCGAATTACCTCGCGTTCAGGGTAGAGCTCTTCAAAGACGAGGAGGCCAGGAATCATCCGAAACTCCCCGGCGGCCTCTCGTACTCGGCTCCAACCCTCAACTGGGAGACCTTCGACAAGGACAATGCTCCCAAGGCATTCGTCGTTCACGCCAGGGGCCGGATTGAGCTTGTTGGATTCTTCGCACCGGCGCCGCCCGAACCGCTTCAGTCGCATCCCCCGTTTCAGCTAGTCCACGACAAATCTCCTCCGGCTTTTTCCGGCACGCACCAAACTCAACTGTTTATCTTCCACAGGCAAGGGGCGCGTTCCTCTTCCTGACGCGGGGGTGAGCAGTTTCCCGGTTCCCGCCGTCGCGCGCGACGGATCAACGGCGCATCCGCGGCCGGCAGGCACGCGGCGGGCTTTCAGCCAACATTCAACTCCGGAGAAGGATGTCAAAGATGAAACAGCCGAACAATCAGGCCAATTTCGGAACGGGCCGGCGTTTTTCAATCTCAGTGCTCTCGATCGCACTCGTCCAGCTTCTTCACACATTCGGGGCGGAGGCGGCGACGGGAGGGATTAAGGGCAAGGTAACCGGCAGCGGCAGTTCAATAATAGGAGCGACGGCTCGCGTCCTGGAACTCGACCGCGCCGCGCGCACCGATGCGGCCGGCGAGTTCGTATTTCCGAACGTGCCGAATGGATCATACGAGGTCTATATTCGGGCCATCGGCTACGCGCCGGCGGCGGAATCAGTTCGGGTGGCCGACAACATGGCTGAACTCTCGTTCGAGCTGCGGGAATCGGCGATCGAGGTGGAAGAAATCGTCGTGTCCGCATCGCCGTATGCGCGGCCCGCGGACGACCAGTACCAATCCGCCGAGTCGAAATCGATGGTGGAATTACACCAGAGCCCCGGCTCGAGTTTTGCCGAGAAGATTTCAGACCTGCCCGGGGTAGCAGTCCGCTCGATGGGGTCTGCGCCAACGCGTCCGGTCCTTCGCGGACTTTCCGACAATAGAGTCCTGATTTTGGAGAACGGCCTCCGCACGGGCGATATTTCAACGTTCGACCCGGCACACGCAGTGCCGATCGAAGACGCCGGGATTTCGCAAATCGACGTCGTGCGGGGCCCTGCCAGCATCCTTTTTGGTCCGACCGCGATCGGCGGGCTGGTCAATATCATAACCAACGCGATCCCGACCGCCTCGACGGCCCCCTTCTCAGGGACCGTTTCCCTCTCGGGCAATTCGGCGAGCGACGAGTACAAAGGATATTTCAACGGAGTGTACAGCAGCGGCGGCCACGCGTTCGGGATTTCGGGGGGAGGGCATCATTCTCAGGACATCCGCATTCCACAGGGCGCGTACGTCGACCCGGGGAGCGGCGTGGCCTTCGACCTTGAGCGCTTGCCGCAATCGTTCAATCACACTTCGGAAGCGGGCGCCGGATATTCCTACCAGGGCGATTTTGGAATGATCGGAATCGGCGGAAAGCACTACGAGATGAACTACGGCATCCCCGGGGTTCCGCCGAATCCGGACTGGATGAATGTTCCTCCCGCCACGTCGCGCATCGCGCAGAAAAAAAATTCTGTCGAGGCCAGGGGTTTGTTCGCCGTGGATGGTTCGATCATCAGGCAAGTGAGGTTGAACGCCAACTTCGTGGACTACAACCATTCCGAGTACCCGACCGCTCAAGATTCGACGGGTGTTTTTGATTTTCTTGCGACGCATTTTCACAAGCAGGAGTTCAACGCCGCGCTCCAGTTCCGGCTCCGGCAGACCGGCCAGTTCCAGGGCACGCTCGGATTCTGGACGAACGTCGAAGACCTCGCCCTCGATGGGGATGAGCCTCTGGGCCCGAGCTCGCTGACGACCGGCGCGGCGGCGTACCTCTTTGAAGAATACCTGTTGAGCCCGGCGACCCGGCTTCAAGCGGGCGTCCGGTTCGATTACAATCACATCCACACCAATCCGGATCCCTCGTCGACCGATTCAGTCTTCCGTACGCTGGACGAGTCGCGTACGTCAAACGCTTTGACCGCTTCTGCGGGGTCGATTCACCGGTTGACGGGCGAACTCACGCTTTCTCTGAATTTCGCGCGCTCGTTCCGGGCGCCGACGGTCCAGGAACTCTTCGCCGACGGGATCGACGCTCCCAGCGGCACGTACACGATCGGGAGCCCGAATCTGAGCCCTGAGGCGGGTTTCGGCATCGACGCTTCAGTGAAGGGCAACTTCGCGACTATCGTGTTCGAAGTGTCGCCGTATCTGAATTTTATTAATAATTACGTGTACGGATTTCTCGACGGCGATTCGATTCTGGCTTTTCCCGTGCGGCGCTTCGCCGCCACGGACGCGCGTCTGATGGGCTTCGAAGCGAGCGTTATGATGCAGCCCGCGAGTAATGTTGCGCTGAAAGCGAGCGTCGACGGCGTCCAGGCGGACGATACCAAGAACAACTCGCCTCTCCCGTTCACGCCGCCGATGCGGGCGTTACTGCGCGGGAGCTATCAGGACAGCCGGTACCTGGGA
>Ga0099793_10000212_pt1 | contig 14462 bp, 15 predicted proteins | sample Rivendell_Oct201_9_FD_77319 | JGI IMG/M metagenome (GOLD analysis project Ga0099793, IMG submission 77319) | Vadose zone soil and rhizosphere microbial communities from the Eel River Critical Zone Observatory, Northern California to study diel... | ecosystem: Environmental > Terrestrial > Soil...
TCGAAGGCCCCCGTAGTGGTTGCCGCGAGGATGTAACTCAGTTCATACAGTGAAGGTCAACTTGGATATTGTTTCTTTCTATATTCAATGGATTTTTTCACCATTTTAGTTAGTATGCTTGTGTCAATGTCTTCGAGTTTTTGAATGTAAATACAGCCTCCGCCTGTTTTGTGTTTTCCAAATTTCGACAGCAATTCTTCCTTTTTGTCGAAGTTAGAAAGATACAACGTAATAGCATTTGTCCTTGACGCAATTCCTGCTAGTGGTGCACTCCCTTCGTGTCCGCTTTCATATTTGTAATGATAAATTCCAAAACCAACAATGCTTGTTCCCCACATTTTTGGTTCAAGTCCTGTATGTTGGACTATCAGGTCGATGATTGTCGAAAAGTCTTTACGTTTTTCTTTGTCTTTGATTGTCGTTAAAAAGCCGGCAACACTATTTTGAGTTTCTACTGTCTTGTTCTTTGCCATGATTTATTTTATCAATGAAAAAATAAAATTGTCAGTTGTCGCATAGTTTAAGAATTTAATCGATCGATCAAAAGCACAGAAGGAAGTTGCCGCACTTTCACTCTACCACTAGTTGTTTTAGAGAAGGGTTGATGACGGGAAGCGGAAAGGCTAAACGGATCGTTCCATCGCACCCCGTGATGACGAGGTAGACGCTCTTCGTACCCTCCAAGTATCTTATCGCGTGGCACATCTATCAATGCTTCCATGAGATCGAACACGACACGAAGTGTGATCTGCACTATCAGTTCATCTGATGAGGAGGAGCTTCTTCGTCTCAACGAAGTCCCCAGCCTGCAAGCGATAGATGTAGACGCCGCTCGCGAGGGTGGGCACTCCCCAGGTTACTGTGTACGATCCCGCATTCAGTCTTTCCGAGATTACTGTTGAAACTTCTTCTCCAAGGAGGTTAAAGATCATCAGCTTCGTAAATCCCGACCGCGGTAAAGCAAATCGGATTGTAGTAGTTGGATTAAAGGGGTTCGGATAATTTTGCTCGAGTTTAAACGTGGCTGGCACTTCACTCGAGGATACGCTCACTGATGTAATCATTTGGGCTACCGGGCGTCGCCATACCCCGCCGAAAATAGTCCCGGCAAAGAGATTCGTCCCGCTCACGGCGAAAGCATTGACATTATCAGCCAGCGAACCTGTCGTCAGGCCTGTATTCACGGCTATCCAGCCTGTGCCGTTGTTGGTCGAACGAAAGACACCACCCCGACCTGTCCCAGCAAAGAGATTTCCCTCGCTCACCGCAAAACAATCAGTGCCCCTCAGGTCGGGTCCACTCGCTTGAACCCACTGGGCATGAACTACACCTTGAAGCAGGAAGAAGGGCAGACCGACTCGCAGAATGGCACGCAGCACCGACATTATATTCACTCGGATATGGACAAACTCGGATCGCAAATAAACACCCCGCGATGGGTATTACCCGGCAAGGTGGCAGCCGTACTACCGATTATTTCCTCGAACCCACCGCGATATTCCCGGGTTGACGCTTACGAATTTGTAGTGCCGCCACGTAGGAACGCACGCAAGAGGAAAACCGGTAGCGGCTCGGAATCCCAATCGATAAATTGAGGTGTCCGGGCGTTCGAGCTTTAGAAGCAGCTCGCTGCCGCCTATGATCGTCATACCACACTCGAAGCCGTCATTGGGAGACCAGATATCCGAGACTGCCAGCGCCGAGCGCTCGAAGAAGCGTGCAAGTGAATCCGCCACGTTTGTGTCAAAGTAATTCCTCCCCGTGGGATCGTGCTGGTAATACGTACCGTCCAATTGGTGGGGAACAGATGATGCGGGAACGATGGTAAGTCGGAATTCCCTTCCGAGATTATTGGGCGGTTCTGACGGCTTGGTGCATGATAAAGCAAGTACGACGAGAATGAGACAGGCGGCAACTTGGAAGTGCGGATTCATAAAAAACCCCTTTGGTTAAAATTTCCTCTGCATGCGCAGCAATGCATAGATAGACTGATCGTGCTTCTCGACTGACACACAACCATCAAAAAAGTGGCTGTAGGCTAGAACGGATACGGGCGACCGACTTGCTTCTTTAAGCTCAAGGTAATAGGAAAATAACTGTCCGCTTTCGATATGGTGAGAGTACTCCCATCCAACGAGTATCGGTAGTCGCCATTGAAATACAAACTGGGCAGGCGGTTCACCATGCGGAGACTCACTTGGTCTTGAAGACGCACCAAACCGTCATTAACCTTGAACGATCCAGTCCATTCGAGACCGAGGGGAATGTTTGCATATCTGCCCGTGTAGGAGTAAGTGGTTTCTTTGAATAGAAATGAGATCGTTCCTTCTAGCGGAGGACCGCCGCTAACTGTCACAACCCTGAATGTTCCCGCCCAAACGCCGGGCTCAAATGGTGTAACGATTTCGGTCGGTGACTGGTGTGAGCATCCGGCAAGAAGCAAGATGCAGAAGAAGATTTGTGCGAATCTCATATAGATTCCTCCTTCGTCAGTTAATCCCGAACGCAGGCAATCTCAAGCCAAGCTGCGGGGCAATTGTCCTGATATCCGAGAACGAGTAATACCGGAGGCCAAACTCCATGAATTGTACGACAAACCCGCCGCCGACGCTGTAGCCCGCCTTCGTTTGCTGGCCGATGTCCAAATCGCCGTTGATGAAGGTGACCATCGCGCTGCCGCCCGCAAAAACGAACAGCGAGTGAGTCTTCGATTCCGGGAACGCCACTTCAACCCCCAGCGACAAAGGGAACGTCATAAAATCCTGCCGGTGTTGAAGTAGAATTTCGCCGATTCCGTTGGTGTTGCGTTCGGCAGGCAGGACATACGGGTAGTCCTGTCTGGTCGGAGAGAACCAGTTTATCCCCGCCCCGACTGTGAAGACAAGCGGACTCGTCGCTTTGTTGAACGCGCGCACGTGAAAATCAAGACCAGTTCCCGAATAACTGTACTGCGGGTTAGTCCCGTCAGAACCCCACCACGCGATCGGAGGAGCATACGAAGGGGCGACCTCGATCCTCCCGCTCGGCATATGACCAACGAGCACCACACTCGGTATGAATTGCCACTCCGAGGTACCGGCCTCCTGCGCGATCGCCGAGACCGGAATGAGAACCGCTGCAACCAATATGAGAAACATTCCTCGCTTCATGGGGAACCCTCCTATGTTAGTTATCTTTCCGGTGGTTCTCTCTCAGTTAAGCCTTTGGGTATCGGGTCACTCCAGCAACCATGAATAGTACGACTTATTCCGCCAGTTAACGATATAAAATCCGGCGCCCTGCTTGTACTTAAGGATATTTTTCGAAAACGTCTTCAGCAACGCCCCCGCCGAGTCGAAGTCGGCCTCATTCGAATACCGGTAGAATTTTGCGGGCGCATCATAATAATGGCCGCTGCTCGTGGGCGGGTACGGCCAAATCCCAGAGGCAGGCACTTTGATTTCTTGAAGCGAGAGATACTTATGGAGGGTATCGTCAAACGCAGGAGCCAGAGCTTCGTCGCCCGTATACGTCCCCGCAAGGTAGGCAAAGGATTTTCGAGGATAACGCCAGTGAAGCCGCCCATTCACCCGGGATACCGAGGTGTCTAACGGAACCAGAAGAATAGTTGTATCCGTCACGGTGAGTGAATAGTCGTCGTAAAGATCGCGCAGCGTGATTCGCATTGAATATGCACCATCATCCACATGAAGGAACTCGTTGGCCGTTGCAGGCCCAAGGGCGGGCAGGCATATTTCGCCGATCTCAACGCCGAAAATTTTGAAATTCAATCCATTCCCCACCTTAAAGAAATCATAAGCGATGTGGTAGTTGATGCATCCGTAAGTCTTCTCCGTCCGCATGGAAAGGGATATTACAGGATCCTGGACAGTAAGCGGCCCGGGATATTGCTCTGCTACAGTTAGAATAATCTTTTGTTCGACGGGAGAAATGTTATTCTTCTTTTGTGGCGCGACATCGCATTGTGAGAGGAGCAGCGGTAGGAAAACGACCAGCAGGAGCGGAGAGAGGTTTTCTCGCATCATCTTCTTATGCTCACCCGGCATCTGGACCATGTTCACATCTGGCGGGGGGTACGGGCAGCTATTGCCCGCCTCCCCAGGATGACAATCCCCAGCTCAATGGTAGCAAACAGAGATTTCAATGTCAAGCTGCGGAGACGCAGCTTTTGGCCCGCGAATCCGGGCTCTGAGCCTCACAAATACCTCAACCACCACTCCGTCCTTCTGGCCTTGAAATCGGCGAACCAGCGGCATGCGAAATAGAGAATAATGATCGCTACCGCCCAGACTGCATACAGCAACCCGAGGTTCCACGTGTACCCATCGGGCGCGGAAGGATTGCCCATTGGATGGTTAGTAAAGAGCCATGGGCTCACTTCCCCCAGCCGGGCCATCGAGACTACAAGCGCCAGCGCGTGAATCAGAGGGATGTGAAGCATGTAGTAGAAAAAAGGAACGCGGCCGAAGACGGCGATCCAGCGGGCCAGCGTCCCGGCCGCGCCTTCGAGTAAGGGGATCAGCGCGATGGTGGGACCCAGCGTCATCAATAGAAAGTTGAGCGAAGCGGGATACTTCGTTGTGTTCAGGAATGCTAACAGCGCCGGCATGCCCGGCGATCCGTTCGCGCTAAGTTGGGCGGTCCAGGGGCGCGGGTCTCCATAGAGGTTGAAGCCGCGCAGTATCAGGAAGAGTCCGGTCGCTCCGAGCCCGATCATGAGACAGGTCTTGTTGCGCTTTGCAGGTTCAAGTGACAATATCCTCCCGAATGCAAAGCCGGCCGCCATGACCCCGATCCATGGGATGATCGAGTAGAGCACGATCAGGTTCGGGCCGTCCGCCCCGAACTGCACCGGCCCGGCGAAGAATCCCACGTACATGATTCTCCAGAGCCCATCGAGAGCGCTGTTGCCAAGCGACTGGACCAGCGTGCTCATGTACGAATCCAACAGGTTGTGGCCCGCGATGATGACGAGACCGAGGACTCCGATCACTGAGAACGGGAGTCTCACCAGCCCCGCCAGCAGGATCATGCACCAGCCGAGGGCCCAGATGACTCCGGCCATCTCGTAGTGTGCAAAATCGAAATTGAAGGTCCATGATACGCGGAGGAACGTGAGCTCGAGGAACACCAGCCAGGCCCCCCGAATGAGCAGAAACCGCGAGAGGTCGGTGTGCTTTCGGCCGTAAAAGAAGGCGCTCGTCCCGGCCAGGAAGAAAAACGCAGGCGCGCAGAAGTGTGTGATCCAACGGGTGAAGAAGATTCCGGGATTAGGTCCGCCGGCAGGAAGGCCGGAAAAGACACGCACGTGGTCGATGGCCATCAGGACCATGACCGCACCGCGAATCAAATCAATGGATGCAATGCGGGAAGTGGGGGCTGCAAGCGATGAGTTTTGCCCGGACATTCTAGAATCCTCCCGTTCTATGTATGCGCGTCCGGGCAGGCTATCTCTGATTAAAATCACTCCACCTGCCTGGCACCACCCGATATTATTTTAGCAACATCATCTTCTTGACACTCGTATATCGCACGCGCCCTGTCTCGACGTCTTGTGCAACGAGCCGATAGTGGTATGCACCCGATGGAAGGGCGGAGGCATCAAACTCCAGCTCCTGGGTCCCTCCATCCATCAATTCGCCGTGTATCAACTCTGCCACTTCCTGCCCTAACGTGTTAAAGACCTTCACCGTAACCAGCGCGCTGGTTGCAAGCTCAAACTCAACGGTCGTCGCCGGGTTGAACGGGTTGGGATAGTTCTGGTGCAACGCGAATACTTCAGGAATGTCCTTGACGACGTAGCTTTGAGAAGGCTTGAACGGAGGAGCGACAACTGTGTTCGCGCTTCTAAAGATGCTGCCGATGCCCGCACCGGGAGCTACAAAAACCGGCACGGCTCCCGCAAGCAGATGTCCGTCCGAAGTGATTGCGAGGGAGTGAACAAACTGGCAGGACAAACCCGTGTTTATTTGGCTCCAGGTTAGACCATTGTCCGCAGATCGGTACACGCCATTGCCGGAAACATTGCCGACGTACAGCGTTCCGGAACCGTCAATCACGATTGAGGATACGCCGTGCGCGATTTTTCCGGCATCGATCGCGCTCCAGGTGAATCCGAGGTCGTTAGAGCGATAGACTTTTCCCGACAGCGCTTCCCTGATTCGCGTGTTCCCGGCTCCCACGATGCTGCCATTTGGGCTCAGAGCGAACGACCATCTAAAATCCTTCCTAAAGATGCCGGGCTTCAATGGGCGCCATGTCTTCCCGTCGTTGCGTGAAACGAATGCGCCCCCCCAATCGCTGCCTGCGAAGACGGTGCCGCCTCCGGCCTGCACAAAGCTGAAAATTGCCCCGAAACGTATCCTGCTCAGAGTTATCTGCTTTGTCCACGTTAGCCCGTGATCTGCGGAAACGAAGACAGGCCCCGGGGCTGTAGCGGCGAAAACACGGCCGAGTGAATTGATATAAACTGCAGTTACACCGCCAACGAGCGCGCCAACTTGATCCCAGTGCGATCCGTTGTCGGATGACCGGTAGAGTCCTTCAAATGTGCCGGCATAGATATTGCCGGTGTTATCGGTCGCGAACGTGAGCGCATGAAGCGTGGATGAAATCGTTGTCCAGGTGGCGCCATTGTCCGCTGAGTACTTGATTCCGGCATTGCCCATGAGGGAAATATTCGTATTTTCTCCTCCTGCAAAGACTTCCCCCGTCGGTCGAACGAGAAACGCCCGTACCCATTCCAATGACGAGTCGACCTTCCCCCAGTAGTCTCCCTGACCGAAGACACTTGTCGCCGTGCATACGGTTATCAGGAGAACTGCAAGAGCCGAAGATGTTGACAAACGTATCATGTTGGTTTCCTTTCCATAATTGTTTTCCATTGCGGTCGTCATTCAACAGAGCTGTTTGAATCAAGGAAGGCCGAGGGGCCGGTTTTCGTATTGATCCCCGGCGGTTAACCGGCAGTTCGGGTGGAAGTTAACATTTCAAAAGACCAATACCAATTCAGCGGGATCTCAGGAGGATTTCGGCGGATCGCCTGAGGGCTTCTTCGGAGGAGAATCGGGGGATTTCGTCTCAGTTTTGGGTTTTTCTTTGGACTCTTTCTTCGCCGGCTTTGTTTCGGGGGTCTCGCCTGAGGACTTCTTCTTATAATCGGTTCCGTAAAATCCGCTCCCCTTAAATACGGGGCCCGACCCTCCCCCGATGTCGCGTACGAGCGTATCCTTGTGGCACACCGGACAACGAACAAGGCGCGGGTCGGAAATCCCCTGAAGCTCTTCGAACTCATGCCCGCAATTCTTACATCGATAGCTGTACGTCGGCACTGCTCAATTCCGGAACTATTCTACAGTTTGCTGGACTTACCGTTTATAACGGTAGCGATCAAGGTGTCGATAGTCAACGAACTGGTTTAGAACGCCTCGCTTAATTTGCGGCACCCCTCGGCAATCCGGCTGAGGCCCTTCTCCAGCTCCTTCATTGAACAGGCGTAGGAAATCCTCACGTGGTTTTTCGCCCCGAAGCCGCAGCCGGGCACGACCGCGACATGCTCCTCCTTCAGGAGGAAGTGTGCCAGTTCCATGTCGTCCTTGATCAGGGTGCCGTTCATCCTCTTCCCGATGAATGACTTCAACGATGGAAAAAGATAAAACGCCCCTTTCGGCTCCTGCATTTCGATGCCCGGAATCTTCGAGATTTCATTCAAGGCAAAGTCTCTCCGCCGGCAGAACTCTTCAACCATCTTCTGAACATCTTCCGAGGGGGCCGAAAGCGCCGTGGCTGCAGCTCGCTGCGAGACGGAAGTGGCGTTGGAAGTCACCTGGCTCTGTACTTTCGCGGCCGCCTCCGCCACCGGGATTGCTGCGCCAAGATACCCGATCCTCCACCCCGTCATGGCGAACGCCTTCGATACGCCGTTTACCGTGATCACCTGATCTTTGATCTGCTTGATGCTCCCCATGCTGAAATGGCGGGCGCCGTCATAGACGACCTTTTCATAGATCTCGTCGGAGATGACGAAGACGCCCGAATCCCTCACCACATCGGCAAGCTCCTCGATCTCCCCCTGGGAGTAGACGCTGCCGGTCGGATTGCCCGGCGAATTGAAAATGAACGCCTTCGTCTTAGCGTTGATCGCCTTTCGCAGTTGCGCGGCGGATATCTTGAAATGTTCGGCGGCAGTCGTCTGGACAATGACCGGTTTGGCGTCCACGAGTTTGACGATCTCCGGGTAGGTCACCCAATAGGGCGCCGGGATGACCACCTCATCGCCCGGGTTGCAGATTGCCTGGAGGGCATTATAAATCGAGTGTTTTGCGCCGCAGGAGACCAGGATCTGCGATCGCTCGAATCGCAGACCGTTGTCCCGTTCAAACTTCTCTATAATAGACGAGATGAGCTCCGGGATTCCCTGGTTGGCGGTATAATGAGTAAAATTTTCCTCAATGGCCCTCACTGCCGCCATCTTCACGTGCGGGGGAGTTGGAAAATCCGGCTCCCCGGCGGTGAGGTTGGCGACATCTACCCCCGATTCCCTCATCTTTCGCGCGAGCTGGGTAAACGCGAGCGTCGCGGATTCCTCGAGCTGCCGGACTTTCAACGAGAGTGATTTCACAGTTTTACATCCGAGTCGACTTCATCTTTTCGGTGAGGCGCTTCCTGACATTCGGGGGGACGAACTCACTGACATCTCCGTCGAGCAGCGCGAGTTCCCGGACGATGCTCGAGTTCAGGTAGGTGTATTTCTCGTGGGGCATCAGGAAAACGGTCGTGATTTCGCCGTCAAGTTTTCGGTTCGTCAGCGCCATCTGAAACTCATACTCAAAGTCCGAGACCGCGCGCAGCCCGCGGACAATTGCGCTCGCCTTCTTCGACCGTGCGTACCGCACAAGAAGGCCGTCAAAGCGGTCCACGGTAACATTCTTGTGTTTTTTCACGATCTCCCGGATCATGGCGATACGCTCGGCCGAGCTGAACAGCGTCCGTTTGCTCGAGCTGCCTGCAACAGCGACAATTACCCTGTCAAATATCTCTCTCGACCGGTCGATGATGTCGACATGGCCGTTCGTGATGGGGTCAAACGTCCCCGGATAGATGGCGATTCTCATGGGATTATCATTCCCGCCTCGTCCCGCTTCGAAGAAGACGGGACAAAAAAACCGAGCTGAGTCCTGCCGAGCTCCTTCCGAAGCACCAGCCGGAAGAGCGGGGAAGGTTCGAAGGAGACTCCTCTTGCATATTCAATGATAAGAAATCCCGATTCGTCGATCAACTTATTCCCGAAAACTATCGCGGGCAGACGCGACGTCTCCTCGTAGGCGTAGGGGGGATCGGCAAAAACCAGGTCGAAACTTCCCCCCTCCCTCTCGATAAAGGAAAGCGCGTCCGAGCGAACCATCGTGCACAAATCGAGGCAGTTGAGATTCCGGGCATTCGCTCTGATCACGTCCAGGGCGTCGCGGCGCTCGTCGACGAACGTGACGGCCGCTGCCCCCCGGCTGAGCGCCTCGAGCCCGAGGCTTCCGCTTCCGGCAAAGAGGTCCAGAACCCGCGCATTCACGAGCGAGAGCCTGTTCTGCAATGCATTGAAGATAGTCCCCTTCGCCCGGTCGGTCGCCGGCCTGATGCCGTCGTCCGGGACGGAGGTCAGCCGCCGGCCTTTAAACTTGCCCGTGATGATTCTCATCGGTCGCGCAGCGCGCTTCCGATGGCGGCGGCGAAGCGATGTTCCTTCCCCGCAAAGGACTGAAAATCCTTGACGGAGGACGCCACCCTCAGATTCTTGAAGGGGTTAACCGTTGAAACCTTCCACGGAAGCTGGCGCCTCACCCTCTCCACGAGCGCACCGGTGACCGGGGCTCCGTGAAAAAAGAGATCCGACACCGGGAAGGGCTTCACGAGGCTCTGGATGCTCTCCAGGATTTCTTCCTCCGAGGCGACCGGGGCGCAGCGATACGCCATGAGCCGGCCGCGATTGAGGACAGCGACATCGATTCGGTTTAGCCCGACGTGAATCAGGGCGACCATCTTGGATTTAGTCTCCGGACTGTTCTGGAGCAGGGCAGTCTGGGCCCCGAAATTATTCAGGACGACGGCCGCGAGATCGATTTTCTTTTTCAATAGTGCTGCTCTCGCGCTGTCGACCATGGACCTCTTGTACGCAACTACCAGCAATTCAGATACCTGCCGGTGCGCGCGCGTCTGGAGGAGGTGTTTCTCGCGCGTGTAGTCGTCGGGCTTGAAATTTGGTATGAAATTCGATAATTCCCACGAGATCTGGTCCTGCTCGTCGGCGGTATTGAGCGAGCTGTCGGAGGGGAAAGAATGCACGAATGCTGAGCGCTGGTCGATCGCGACGGCGGCCCTGGAGACCTTCCGGACGACCCGCCCTTCCGGAAGGAGCAGGCCGTCCAGGAACCAGAGATCGTCGGGCTTGGCCTTCTTGTACTCCCCGAGATGACGGAGCCTGACGAATCTTTTTTTCACCTGAAGGACGGCAAGGTGGGCGGTCTCATCCGCGAAGCTGACGCCTGCGACGAACGTCCCGAACATCAGCGGCCCAGCGTGCAGTATGGTTTGATGCGATCGAGCTTCTTCCTGCCGATGCCCTTCACGTTGATCAGCTCGTCGATGCTGGAAAACGATCCGTTCTCCTCGCGGTAGGCCAGAATCCGTTCAGCCATCGCAGCACCGATTCCGGGCAAGCGCGTCAATTCTTCTCTGGATGCAGTATTGATATTGATGCTTCGGGGTGATAAGCGTTTTGCCGAAATGGGATGGCGCCCTCTCCCCGAGCTGTCCAGGTCCCGCAGCGCGGACTCCTGAAAGCCGGGACTGTCCGAGCCGGCGGTGTCCATCGCGGCGAGGAGCTGCGATCGGGCTTCAAATTCAGAGTCTGATGCGGCGTAATCAAATTTCGATTCTCCGTTGCCCGCCGGCTTTACAATCCTGATCCCGATGCCGGCGAGAAATGTCACCACTAGGAACAAAACAATTCGGCTCTCCTGAGGCGTAAACCCCAGGGCTTTGTTAAAATCGTTCAAGAAGCGCACAATTCCTCCCCTCAGAGTGCGCCGCGGGCCACGGCGAGCCGGTTACGTGAACATATTCTTCATCTTTTCGAAAAAGCTTCTATCCGAATGGGCCGACCGGTCGCCCTCTTTCGGTTTGATGTTCTCGCTCTTCTCGAGCTCCTTCAACAGCTCTTTGTCCCGCGCCGACAGACGTGTGGGGACCCAGACGTTCACCCGGACAAGCTGGTCTCCGCGGCGGCCGCTGTTGAGTTCGGGAATCCCCTTATCCCTCATGCGAAGGATTTTTCCCGATTGTGTCCCGGCGTCTATTTTGAGGCGCGCGCGCCCGGTGAGCGTGGGGATTTCAACCTCGGTTCCCAGCGCCGCCTCGGGGAAACTGATCAGCAGGTCCAGAAGGATATCCTGCCCGTTCCGCGTGAAAAGCGCGTGGGGTTCCTCTTCGATGATGACGAGAAGGTCTCCCGGGGGACCTCCCCGCAAGCCGGCGTTTCCCTGCCCTCTGAGCGGAATGTAATTTCCTTCCGCCACTCCCGCCGGAACGTTGACCTTGATCGTCGTCTCGCCCTGTACCCGCCCCTCGCCTCCGCAGGTTTCGCACGGTTCTTTGACGACGCGCCCCTCGCCGTTGCAATTCGGGCACGTGGAGACGTTGACAAACTGGCCGAAGACGGATTTTGAGACGTGCCTGACTTCGCCGGTGCCGTTGCAGACCTTGCACGTGACCTTCGACGATCCCGGTTTAGCGCCGCTTCCGCCGCACGTCTCGCACGTTTTCCATCGCTTGACCTTGAGTTTCTTCTCGACACCGGTTGCGATTTCCTCGAGAGTCAATCGGAGCCGGATCTTCAGATCGGAACCCGGCGCTCCGGTCTGCGGCTTCCCCCGCGTGCGGCTGCGCCCGCCCGTGAACACGTCTTCGAATATGCTGCCGCCGAACGACGAGCCGAAAATGTCGTTGAAGCTCGAAAAGATGTCGTTGACGTTGGAGAAACCTCGAAAATCGGTGCCGGCACGAAGCCCTTCATGACCGTACTGATCGTACCTCTGCCGCTTCGTCTGATCGCCAAGCACCTCGTACGCTTCCGCCGCCTCCTTGAATTTCTCCTCGGCCTCTTTGTTGTTGGGATTTCGGTCGGGATGGTATTTCATCGCAGCTTTTCGGTACGCCTTCTTGATCTCGTCCGGGTTTGCGGTCCGCGGCACGCCCAGGATCTCATAGTAATCGCGTTTTGCCATCGCTACTTCGCGCCGCCCCCGTCGGATTTCCCGCCGCGCGCAGCAGATGGATGCCCATCCGGCGCGTCTGCTGCCACGATAACCTTCGCATGCCGCAGCACCTTGTCGTTCAGCAGGTATCCCTTGTCCACTTCCTCAACGACCGTATGGGGGGGAACATCGGCCCTTGGAACCTGCAGCAGCGCGTCATGCAGATGCGGATCGAACGGTTTGCCCACGACCTCCATCGTCCGAACTCCCTGGGCCTCGAGGATTTTCCGGAATTTATTATAAATAAGTTCGACTCCCCGGCGGAAAGAGCTTTCCTGCGCCGGCTCGATCGCAACCGCCCCCGGTGCCCGCGCGCCGGCGGCGGGCTCCGCGCCTCCAACCGCCTTGAGTGAACGTTCGAAATCGTCCAGAACGGGGAGCAGCTTCAGTATCAAATCTTCATTCGAAAACTTCACGATCGAGGCGAAGTCGTTTTCCACCCGTTTCTTGAAATTCTCGAACTCAGCCGCTTTGCGCAGCAGTTGATCTTTGCACTGTGCGAGGTTGTTTTCCAGCTCGGCTATTTTTGCGCTGAGCATGTCAAGCTCGGTCAGCTCGGGGAGCTGCATGGGGCGTTGCCCGGCCTGGGAGGCGTCTTCTTTTTCGGGTTTCTCGTCAGCCATGAGGGGGTTATTAGCTAAAACACCTCAAATGATATGAATTTTCAGCCACTTTGTCAACCGGGGGCGCGCTCCCGCCTTTGGAAAAGGCCGGCAGAAACATTACCTTCTCGATCCAACGGTCCGGCACTTTAGCCCTTCTGTAAAATCCCGGCAACGGCCGGCGCTAGAACGCTCAAGGCCCCAACATTCAGGGAGAAGAGTCGTACAATAGATATTCGTTTGCCCACATCCCAGGCGCTCGCCCCAGGCGGCGAACTCGAACCAGCAATTTCATAGCCGGACCGCTCGTGTACCCACATTCGCGTCAATGACGCATGCGGGGCTTGCACGCACCGGCCATTCAATAACCATACCGGAGCAATTCAATGCGTCAATATACGATCCTCTCTCTCTCGGCACTCCTTTCGTTTGGAACTCTTTCCGGTCAACAGGAGTCGAGACTTCTCCGCTTCCCGGCGGTTCACGACAACAGGATTGTCTTTACCTACGCAGGCGACCTTTATACCGTCGCATCGGCCGGCGGGGTCGCCCGGAAGCTTACGAACTCCGAGGGGATCGAGATGTTTCCGCATTTCTCCCCCGACGGCAGATGGATCGCCTTCACGGGCCAGTACGACGGCAACACGGAAGTCTACCTTATGCCCTCGGAGGGGGGAGTTCCGAAGCGCCTGACGTACACAGCGACGCTCGGCCGGGACGACGTCTCCGACCGCATGGGTCCCAACAACATCGTGATGGGATGGAAGCACGACAACAACCACGTTATCTTCCGGTCGCGCATGCGCGAGTTCAATGATTTCAAGGGACAACTGTACCTCGTGTCCCTCGCCGGCGATCTGCCGGAACAACTGCCCCTGCCGCGCGGGGGGTTTTGTTCGTATTCTGCCGACGACAGCCGGCTCGCCTATAACCGCATCTTTCGCGAGTTCCGCACCTGGAAGCGGTACCGGGGCGGAATGACCGACGACGTCTGGATCTATGATTTCGCGACGAAGAAGACGGAAAATATCACGAACAACCCCGCGGGGGACATCATCCCGATGTGGAGCGGGAACAAGATCTACTTCCTCTCCGACCGGGATTCGGTGAAGCGGATGAACCTCTACGTCTACGACCTCGCGACGAAGGGAACAAAGCAGCTTACTTCCTTTACGGAATTCGACATCAAGTTCCCCTCCCTGGGCGATCAGTCCATCGTATTCGAGAACGGCGGCTTCATCTACCGATTCGACCTTCAGTCGGAGAAAGCCGAGAAGGTTCCGATCGTCATCGACGACGATCTCCAGGGCGGCAGAGGGGGCATCATCAAGGTGGGTGAGAACGTCACAAACTACGAGATCTCCCCGGACGGTAAGCGCGCGTTGTTCGGCGCCCGCGGCGACGTCTTTACGGTGCCGGCGAAGTACGGCGCCACGCGAAACCTCACCGGCACACCCGGAGTGCACGAGCGCAACTCAAAATGGTCGCCGGACGGAAAATGGATCGGCTACATCTCCGATGCAACGGGTGAAGACCAGATCTACATCCAGGTGCA
>Ga0099793_10000213_pt1 | contig 14461 bp, 6 predicted proteins | sample Rivendell_Oct201_9_FD_77319 | JGI IMG/M metagenome (GOLD analysis project Ga0099793, IMG submission 77319) | Vadose zone soil and rhizosphere microbial communities from the Eel River Critical Zone Observatory, Northern California to study diel... | ecosystem: Environmental > Terrestrial > Soil >...
CAAAGTCGTCCGTGCAGAGCTGGTTTTCCGGATCAAGTCCTTTGCTTAGCAGGTACGCAGCCCACTTCTCAAGTAGCGGCCAATACCTCAACACATACTCGGCACTGCCGTCGGCAGCCGCCGTGGCCGATACCATGAGCAGCATGTTGCCGCATTCTTCGACCGGCATCTGGTCTTCATCGGATTTTTCACCTCCGCCGTATACCTGGCCGTTCGCGAGCGGGTAGGTCCCGAGATCGTGCGGAGCGTATTCGTGGCGCCAGCGTTCAGTGGACGCGTAGGTGAGGACCGGCGTCAGGGCTGCTTTCATCAATCGGGTATTGAAAAGGAGGAAGAACGGAGAGGAGGGATAGAGTACATCGACTGTGCTGACACATCCGTTGCTAAAATTTTCCTTTGGGAATAATAACGGTGTTCCATCGATATCCACTGCAATCGTGTGGGCTGCGAGGCACTGGCGGTACGCGAGCACCGCGAGCCGGGCATATCTCTCACCCCCAACCCGCTCCAGGTCACCAATCAGGTCCTTGTCGAACTGCTCGCACTTGTGCCGGAGTGGTTCATAGTCCTTCTCGGCGTTTTTCAATAGATCGGCGACCTCTGTCCCCTCCCGCCGCCAGTACGGCCTCAGCCTGCGTTCCAGAAATTCGATGCTGTACAACTCATCGTATACAAGGAGGAGATGACGTGAGACCGGCTTGGCGCCCACCATCCCCAGGTCAAAAGCGACCGCCGCGACAGGCCAATCATCGCCCGCGGCTCTGGGCATGCGGAGATCATCGGAAGCGGGAAGCTTTCCCCTCTCTGCGAAGGAGTTGCGCGAAAGGAGGTGGCTGGTCATGACGCTCGAAGGCATTTCTTGCTCAGGAATGGCAAGGCACGAATAACCCCAGTCGATCCTGAGATCGTCCCCGGCCTTCTGAAGCATGGGCTGTTCCACGGAGCCCATGCGCAGAACTGTCATGTTCTCAAGATGATTGCGCGACCAGATGACTTTTTGTTCGGAAGTGTTGACGACCAGCTCGGCCGAATGGTCAAAGTAAAGGGAGACGGAGTGTTTCGCGGGGTCAATGGCACGCACGTCCCATGTGAGGTAGGTAACGGGACGTGAGAGAATGTTCAGGTCGTCGGGGAGCAGGGGAGACAAGAACGTTAATACAACATGAACTTGATCCGCCTCAAATTCGTAGACTGACCTTGTCGGGAAAACCGTCAGACTGGTCTGCGGCATTGGCGGTGTGTTCCCGGGGGCGGTTCCCATAAGCCGATAGGTCTTCCCGTCGATTCGGATAAGGCTGGCGAGTGCCTGGACAGAACCTGTCCAGTGGCGCGGCCAATCGTCAGTCAGCCGATCGCTCATTGACCAGATGCTGAAGTAGGGATCGTGTGTTACAAGCGGAACTGCCGGTGGCCTGAACCGCGGGGTGGGTGATCCAGGGGTTTGAGCGGGAACCGACGTGATTCCGCAAAAGGAGATTATTAAGAAGAGAGCGGTTAGCGCATAAAACCGGAGCAAGATTGGTCTATTCATTGCGCAGACTTGAGTAATTAGTTGCTTCCTGAAATCGAGCATCCCGACTATGATGTCTGGATACGTCGAATGATTTGAGGGATCTCCCGTTGGTTTATCTCTGACCCCTGTGCTTCAACCTATCTATCAATACGGCCGCGAGCAGGACCCCGCCGCTGGCAACATATTGATAAAACGTTGAGATGTTCAATAGATTCATCGCGTTTTGCACAGTTCCCATGATCAGAACACCGACAACGACTCCGCTCATCGTCGCTATGCCTCCGGAGAGTGAAACTCCTCCGAGCACGCATGCAGATATGACCTGAAGCTCAAGTCCCTGTGCCGTACCTGGCTGACCGCTCGTCATACGGGAGGCAAGAATGACTCCGGCGAACCCGGCGATCAATCCCTGCAAGGTGAAGGTCGTGATCTTTATGCGTTTCACCGCGACCCCCGCGAGACGCGCCGCCTCTCTGTTCCCGCCGATGGCGAGACTATGGCGGCCGAAGGCGGTTCGGTTAAGCAGTAAGCCGAACGTAAGAAAAGACGCGATCATAATCCACACGGGCGTCGGAATTCCGAGCCATGTGGAAACCCCGAGTGCAAAGAAGCCCGTCTCGCGAATGCCGACGGCCTTTCCGCCGGAAATGATGTATGATAATCCGCGCGCGATCTGCATCGTCGCAAGTGTCGTGATAAGGGCGTTAATGCCAATACCGGCGATCACGAGCCCGTTGATCAATCCAACCACTCCGCCTCCGAGTATGCCGGCTGATATTCCCAGCGCGACACTATCGGTCTTATCGATCACAACGGCCGCGAGGACACCCGCACAAGCGACCACAGAACCGACCGACAAATCGAAGTCGCCGGACGCAAGGCAAAAGACCATCGTGCATGAGATGATACCGACAGTCGCGACGGAGAGGGCGAGGCCGTTCATGTTCACCAGGCTGAAAAAATTCGGGACGAAGATTGAAGTTACGGCAATGAGGGCCAAGAAAACCGCCATCATCCCGGCATTCTCCCAGACTGACTGAAAGCGAGTAGCGAGGGAAGGGGACGTTGATTGCATCGCCGCTAGACGGAGTTCTAGAGGCCTTGCTCGCGCATGATCTTTTGGTACGTATCGCGGGTGATCAAGATTCCCGTGGTGTAAGTCTCCTTCGGCGGTTCGACGCCGTCCTTAATCCACCTATACAGCTTCTCACTCGTTTCAAATCCGTGCCGGCGCGGGGCAAGCAGGATAGATGCGAAGAAACCTGTCGGTTTGTTTTTCTGAAATTCTACCGTGCAATCGGTGCCATTGATTCCAATACCAATGACGTTTGCGGCGCCAAAACCGCGTCCTTCCATTGCCCGCACTGCGCCGAGGACGGCGTTGTCGTTATTGCCGCAGATGAGCCACCGCCTGACGTTTGCATGCTGCGTAAGAAGGATATTCACCGCATCAAACGCGCCGGGGATGTCGGCGACTTTCTGCGGCGCCTTGAACACCCTCTCCATTGGAAATCCGGCGGAAATCAGGGCCCCGATCGCGCCGTCGGTTCTTTCCCTGGCTGTCTGCAATTCCTCCCACGTCGCTGCACAGAGAGCGGTTTCTTCGATCGTCCACCCTCTCTTTTTCATTTCATCGTTGAGCGCGCGGCCCACCGCTTTTCCGATCTCACTGGCAGAGATGCCGAGGTGATGGACCTCGGGCATGAATTTTCCGTCTGCCCCCACGAAGCGGTCGTCGACGCTCATGAGTTTCAAACCGGCGTTGTTGGCCTTTGCCAGGATCGCAGGTCCCAGTCTCACATCCGGCGAGCAAATCACAAATCCACGAGCGCCCTGCGCCGCGAGATTATCAACAGCAGCCAGGACTTTTTCCCCGTCCGTTGCGCCGATTTTGACCAGATCGAATCCAAAGGAATCAGCGCACTCCTGCGCAAACTTCCATTCGTTCTGAAACCAGGGCTCATCTGGCTGTTTCACCAGAAATCCGATCTTGATCCGTGCAGCTGTGTCCTCGGATTTCTTCGCGGGCGGGTTACAGCCGCCGATGCCTGCCAAAACCAGCACCGCGGCAAAAAAGATTTTCAATTTCATTTTAGCTGAAATGAGACTTACAACCTCCGGTGCTTATTTATCTTGGACTGCCGGTCGTCAGCTTACCCTCACCCAACCATTCATTCCTCCTGATTTCAGCCGCTCTCCAGGGATGGGGGGGCATTGGACGCTCCTTTACTCTATTATAGGTCGTGAATGAGACTTCTTTGGCATTTTGACGCTGTTGGGCGATTATCCACACCGATGCTTTGCCTGACCATTCTCTTTCCCCTTTCCCGAGCCGCACTTCCATTGTCAGATCATGTTTGCCGGGCTGGACCGGGGCAGTGTACCATTGTGACCTGCCTTCCTGCCCTTCGACTTTGGGGGTCGCCTCTTTTCCATCGACCATCACCACAAGCGAAGGTTTCGTCTTCAGCTTCAGCGTGGTATCCGGCGTCAGAAGAACTGCGACCGTCGCTTCTCTCGCAGTTTCAGAGAGTGTGAAACTCGCAGCGAGCTTCGCATTGTTATTCCGATCCGGTCTTACACTTCCCAAGGTTGTCAGAGGTGGTGTTGGTTCTGCAGCGAAGGAGAACGTTCTTGGATTGACCCCTGCGCCCGACGCCTTCATGGACTTTATGATGGCGGGGTTTAGTATTTTTGCCCCGCGAGCGGGACTGTGAAACTGTATTTTCTGTTCTGGTCCCTCGCTTGCGAGCACATCGATGGTCACTCCCCCAATGAGGGGAATGGTGGCTTCGTCCAAAGGATAGACTTCGTAGACAGCAGTTTCATATCCTTCAAGCGGGATAGAAACCTTCTGACCGGCCTCATACAACAGCGGGAGAATCGAACGGACGGGGTATACTTTTTCAATGACGAGCGATGAGGCATGTGGGCTCAACCCCTGAGCAGGGGAAAGCTCAACATCTAACTTGCCCGATGTGATGAACGGATTGCGCGCCGCGATGATTCCCCTGGTCCCCTTAAAGTGGACGTACCCGTAGGGCTCCCGCTTCATCGGGTTCCCGCCGATCATCGAGGTTGTCGAGAGTATCGAAAAACGATCCCTTGCCCAGGTCAGGGAAGACGCCAGTGTGTTCCACTCACCCTCGGAGAGAATATCGGGTGAGATATAGAGTTCGTACATTGACACGCCGCGCGCGCAATAGAGCAGCGCGTCGTCTGTAAATTTATCGAGTGGCTCATCCGGGCTGCCGGTTGATTCCAGCTTTCCTTTGATGATCCCATGTGTCATCAAATTTTGGACCGGAAACCACTGATCCAGGTTCTTAAAATCATCATACAAAATGAAATCGCGATATGTAATCGCACCGTCCCGTTGACTGATCGAAGGCACGTCGGAGAAACCGTAGTCCGCCCCTTGCATCCAGATGGTATTTGCGTACTTCACCCACCACGGGCTAAGCCACGTTCCGGATGTGATGTTGAGAAAAATGTCGGGTTTCTTCTCCCGAACCGCCCTGCATTTATCGATCACCGATTCCATCACGGCGCGGCGCGAGTAAAGATCGACCGGGTGCCCATGATCAGGCTCGCTGCACGAGAACTGGATGCCATCCCACTTGAAATAACCGACGCCTTCATTAACAACGAAATCGGTAACACGCTTTCTGAATAGTTCGCTGTAATTTGTCCCCGCCAGACACAGCATGGAATTGTCGCGGGCTTTCCCGACTATTTCATAGCCGTGTTCTTTCATCCAGTTCACGCGTCTCATTCTGAAGGAATAGCCGCCCGTGGGGCCGACCCACATGCCGAGACTGGTATTCGTTTTCTTCAGCTCGTCGGCCAACGGTTTGAGGCCATGAGGCCACTGCTCCTTCCGAAGCAACCAATCGCTTTCATAGGAGTCCCACCCGTCGTCGAGGACAAACGCATCAAGTTTGATATTGTGCTTCTCGATCATATTATCACGCAAGAGCTTCACCATCCCGAGAGCTGATCGCTCGCTCATCCAGTGCTCTTTGGGGACCTTTGGATACTCGGGTGAGCGCAAATCATACCAACTATTGTAGAGCGTGTACGGCCGGAGGGGCGCGACCCTGATCGCGTCAACATATTTCATAAACCAGTCCTTGACATACGCGTTCGGCGTAATCCCTTCAACGACCCACTCGCTCCGCCGCCACTCGTTTCCGATAAGCTGACCATACTCCTGGCCGCACGCGAGCCGGGCCTTCCCCTTGTCGGGTGATTCCAGAGAATTCTCTGAGGTCGGGTATTCAAGACCAAAAAACGCCCCTCCGTTGTCCACCACCAATGCAACGGGCTGACCATAATCGCCGCCCTTGACAACTGATTTCACATCGAACACATTTCCCTTCCTGGCCCAAATCCAGCGGAGGAAATGATGACCGAATGCGGTATCCATGACTGCGATATCCCGACGAACAAAAAATGCGCCCGGTTCAAGGCGATAGGTCATCTGCAACTCAATCGTGGCATCCTTCGCCTTGAAGTAGAATGAGATCTCGTTCGACGCGTCTCTCGTCGAATAAGAGACAAGCGTGAAATCCTTCTTCGTCAGGAGGATCGGGTTTTCGGAATTGTTTGCTTTTCCCGGCGCCTGCCAGTCGGTGTACATGATGTCGAGGGCGAAGTCGGCATCTGTTTCAATCGAGGGTGGGGACTTCGCTCCATTCTGAGCTGCCCATTGGGATTGTGCTTCGAGTTTGTCCGAAATTAGCTGGTCCTTACCGACATAGACGGAAAACTTGACCAAGTTGTTTTGCAGCAGATGAACCTCATTGCCTCGAAAGAGAGCCTCGTTCGGAAGGACCTGCGCATGCAGGGAGGAAATTGAGAAGAACAGGAGTTGCAGAAGTCGCATTGCCAAGGAGGGCTTCGGAAGTGTTCGCATGGAATAGCCCGCTTGGACTAAACTCTTCTTAGTCATCGATAAGATTGCGGCGGTTGTCTTCGTGCATAAATCCTGTATTCCTTGATTTTCCCCGGCGCATTCCCTTGTCTGGATTGATAAATCAGCCCGGTAATCGTGTTGACTGTACCCAAATCTAGCGTGATCACATGGGGGTGGGGCGGCTTTGCGGTTCCCCATTGCGTGTGCCAGATCGACTCCACGTCATCATCGAAGGCATTCTCGGCCCGGCCGTCTTCAGCAAGGAGCTCCTCGCTGTCGATAGAATACACCTTCCAGAGTTCCCGATCAAGTTTCTTGCCGTTTTCGCCAAGAACATACAATTCCGCGATCGAGGCGAAAGGATCGCTCCGTAGCGAAGAAAGCGACTGCAGGGAGATATACCTTGCCCGGATGGGCGAGAATTTGACGACCTGCTCTGTGTCGCCCGGGACGAACGAACCGGTCGCGACCCGGTCAGCAGAATCAAGTTGGACGCGACTCACAGTTCTCTTCGGCAACGGAGGCGCCAGCTGGTCGGGATTCAATTGATTGAGGATCGGGTCCTGGAGTCCCTGAATTGTCCGCTTCCCCTTATCTTCAAGCTCGAGAACCACGATCTCATTTTCTCTTTCCCGGAGCCAGACGCCGGGGCAGTATAAGGTTTGCTGCGGACCGATGTACCAAAATCTTCCAAGATTGTGTCCGTTCACCCACACACTTCCCTTACCCCAGCCGGTCAAATCGAGAAAGGTGTCTCCCCTTTTTGGTAAGCTGAAGATTCCCCGATGAAACGCGGGCATAGTCGAAACATTTTTCTTAGTAAAGTTGAGAGCAGGCGGATTGTCCATCGGCAACGAGAATATGGTCCAATCACGAAGCTCCGCTTCGTTCAGGAGGACTCTATCGGTGATACCTTTTCGGTTGTTGATCATTTGGCGGCCATAGTTGATCCTGCCGCCGTTCTCAACCAGGATATCGAGAGTCGCCGGAGCTGTTGCTACCCGGATTGTGAGTTTCTTTTGCTTGTGCCTTCGATCCAGGGATGCGACTTTCTTGCCGTCCAGAAGGACAACTCCATAGTCTCGCAACTCTTTGAACACAAGCTTTCCTTCGCCTTTTCTGCTGATAACAGTCCGATAGAGGATGTATCCCGATCCCTGGCCGATATCTTCCATGGAAAGTGTGGTCTCTGATTTGACCGGCTTCGGAAGTGCATCAAACAGACTCACCGATTCTTTCAACTTAAAGCGCGGGATTGTAATAATTGGGTTCGCGGGAGGGATATCCGGAAGAGATACCTCTTTCGGCAAATGCTGTGCTATGACTTCCCGAAAACGATTAAACTTCGGTGTGGGCCGGCCTGCTTCATCCAACGGGGCATCGTAATCATAGCTTGTCGGCTGCGGTTGGTAGTGACCGTCATAGTTTGCGCCGCTGGTAAATCCAAAATTTGTGCCGCCATGGAACATATAGAGGCTCGCCGAAACACCCTCCGAAAGGAGAGTGTCATACTTTCCGATGAATTCTTCGGTAGGAGTGAGTGAATGCCTCTCACCCCAGTGATCGAGCCAACCGGGATAAAACTCCGGGCTCAAGTACGGGCCCTTGCCGTTATTCCACCTATTGACCGTGTCGCGAATCGTTTGCGCCTTGTCCTCGCCGTTGATTGCAGGAAGAACATCCGGAACCGCGGCATTTCTTACCTGGCCGGGTCCATCGGCTTCGTAGAGCGGGACATCGATGCCGGCCTCGCGAATATAGTCACGCATTTTCGCGATGTATTCCTTATCCTGGCCGTACGATCCATACTCATTCTCGACCTGTACCATGATGATGGGACCGTCGCGAGTGATTTGAAGGGGAGAGATCTCCTCGCCAAGTCGTTTCAAATAGCTCCTGCATGCTGCGAGAAACCTCGGATCTTTTCCACGGACAACCAAATCTTTTTCTCTAAGGAGCCACCAGGGGTAACCGCCAAACTCCCATTCTGCGCACGCATAGGGGCCGGGGCGAACCATGACCCATAGACCTTCTTCCTGAGCAGTCCTGATAAACTCACCGATATTTCTGCTTTCTGATTGGAAGTCGAAATGTCCCTGCTCGGGTTCGTGATAATTCCAGAATACGTATGTCGCAACCGTGTTGAGTCCCATCGCCCGCGCCATCTTTAGACGCTGCCGCCAGTATTCTCTTGGAATCCGGGCGAAATGCATCTCTCCTGCAATGATCTGGAAGGGTTTTCCATCAAGAAGAAAGTCTCGTTCCCCCAGGGTAAAGGTATGTTTCGGCGCTTGGGCCTGAACAGTGCTGATCGCCGCGACAAGAATCAGTATAACCGTGAGAAGGGGTGAACAACGTCCGGCGGCTGCGGCGCGGGGCCGAGTTTCAATCTGGCGTGTCACATGCGTACTTGAAAAGTGTCATTGGAATATTCAATTTCTGCCTCGATGGAAGAGAGCTTCGACGGGCAATGGTCGTTTGGAAATATTCCTGCTGGTGTAGCTCACCTTCAAATCGACGTCACCGCTTTTCTGAAAGAATGTCACCCGAAGTGCATGCAAACCCGCGGCGAGAGGAGCCACGCCGCCCTTCTCCAACATGCCGTGCAAACCATCGTTGTCGACAATCAATGAATCATCGATGTACAGCCGGCTTCCATCATCGGAGCTCGCGAAGAATTCATACACATCGTCTTGAGGCAACCTGATGAACCCTGTGAAATCAAGCCCAAAATATTCGTCTCGCTTCCGTGGAGAAAGGGCGATGTTCGACAGAGTGTCTTCTTTCACCGGTTTGAGTTTGGCGAAATCAGGTAAGGTGTCCCAGTCGCCCTCGTAGTACCTATAGCGAAGTCCAGGGACAAGATCTTGAACTCTCGCTGAGGGACGCGGATCGACTTTCATATATGTTGCTGTGGCTTCACTACTGATCCCCGTTCCATCCTTAAAAAGCCGTGCTCGAACCGTTGTTGTCCGGGATACTCGCGTGCCTCCTTCATATATCGGTGAGTCCTTGTTTGGGGGGCTGCCATCGAGCGTAAAATGCAGCTCGATATTATGATGCCAGTAACCCGGTCGCGGAACTGTCACCGCTAGATCGGCATGGTCGATGAAGATATTGTGTTCCGACCAAATCTTTGGCGGTTCGATTATGTCAGGCTGCCCAAGGACGTCGAGAACGACAACGCTGTTTATCGTATCAGGTGCCCGCGTCGGGAGATTCACAACGAGCGCGTCCTCATCCCGGCTGACTTTGAAAGGATTCTTGTTGGGATCTGAGAGTGGATACGATTGTTTCGGCGAATTGGTTATGCCGTGCAGAATGAGTCTCCCATCGATTGGCCATTTGAAGACATGGAGATACAATCGTGTTCCACCCGGCACAGCTTTTTGCGTACACCGGCCCCACTCTAAATTGGGAAATGGACTCGCGCTCGTACCGTAGATTGCCTCGCCGTTTACGTTCATCCATTCGCCGACGGCATGAAGCCGGTCAATACTCGCCTGGGGAAAGAGCCCTTCGGGGGTCGGCCCGACGTTCAGCAGAAAATTCCCTCCCTTTGAAGCGATATCAGCGAGGTCTCTGATCAATTCTCCTGTTGACTTCCAGTCCGAATCACTTCTGTTGAAACCCCAATGGTCGTTCATTGTCATGCAGGTTTCCCAATACTTGCCGGGAAGACCGGTGGCAGGGATTTCCTGTTCGGGTGTGCCGTAGTCGCCCACGATCCCGATGTCACGAAATCCGACTCCGCTCTCCGATGGCGGGGGCTGACCAACGCGATTATTGATAATGATATTCGGCTGCAAGCTTCTGACATAATTGTAAAGATCGCGGCCCCGGTCATTACTCCACGTTGACTCCCAATTACCGTCGAACCAGAGAAGGCCGATGTCGCCGTAATTCGTGAGCAACTCTTTCAATTCATTCTTGACATAGTGAACAAAACGTTCGAAGTCTGCGTGTTCACTCGTTCTCGTTGTCTCCCACTTGCGACGCGGCAGGTAATCAGGATGATGCCAATCCATGATGGAGTGATAAAAGCAAAGTTTCATGCCTTCTTTGCGACACGCTGCGGCCAATTCCCTGAGTATGTCTTTTTTGAACGGTGTAGACATCACGTCGAAGTCGGTAAACTTCGAATCGAACAGACAAAAGCCGTCGTGATGTTTGGAGGTGATGACAATGTATTTCATGCCGGCTTCCCTGGCGGCCCGGACCCACGTATCCGCATCGAACTTCGCAGGATTGAATTGTGCGAGAAATTTCTCGTACTCCTCCACGGGAATATGGGCGGTGTGGCGAATCCACTCGCCGTAGCCGGTTTGTCCCTTCCACTCTCCGGCCGGGATCGAGTACAGTCCCCAATGAATGAAGAGACCGAATCGAGCCTCGCTCCACCATTTCATTCGGGCGGCGTATTCGGACTGTGAATCTTGGAAATCGCGGGAAGGTGTTTGAGCTTGGGTCCTGGAGATGAGGAGGCAAAGCGAGAATGCGATGAGGAATTTTGGTCTATGTGCGAGACTGAAATCGAGAGCCTTCTTTGTCAACCTTTGAATGTCCGGGCGAGAATCGGGGAGAGACGGGTTTTTCAGAGTTTGTTCTTGGTCACTGTTCATTTGAACACCGATTCGATCCGTTCGGCAACTGGATGCTCTGCGCTGAACCTCATGCCGAGCAGTGATGCGATGGTCTGGGCGAACTGCTTCTGATAGACTTGCATCGGGCCTTGTACTTCTCCTTTCGCCGGAATATTCGGGTCCAACACGCCGAACCATATTTCATGGGAATCTTCTACCGATTTTCCGTGGCTCGTCCATTTTTCCCCATCTCCCCGCCCGTGATCGACGGTGATGAATATTGCGGTCTTGTCCTTATATCGCGGATCGCTCTGCAGGATGACCCACAATTGTTTCAGCCAGGCATCGACCTGATGCGCGGCATTCAGATAGGTTTTGTACCTGCCGGCATGTGCCCACTCATCCGTTTCGCCGTACGAAATATAGAGTACTCTGGGATGTTGCGTCTTCAGGTACTCCCGAGCTTCATAGTGCGTGAAGACGTCAAGGCATTCCTCCTTGCCCCAGGGTTTGTAAGAATCTTTCACCATGGCGTTGAGAAGTGTTTCACTTGCACTGGGCCTGGATCCGCCGCACTCTTCAAATCCAGACACCACGGGGATATGACTCCGCTCTTCGTTCAAGATTCTATTAAAAGCGTCCCAGGCGCAGAACGCGGCAATGCTTCCCGGGATTCGGATCTGTTCCTGAATAAACTCCAGCAGGTTTGTGTGCGGATTATTGGGGTAATCGTTCGAGTTGATCGCGGTATCCACAAACCCGCAAAAGATTTCACTGTAGCCCGGATACGAAAACCAGTATGGATTGGAGTTGTCGACGTTGTTACCGATAAGCCTGTTGCCATAGAGCTGGCCGTTTGCCGAGAATGTCGACCAGAGAAACGGTAAGAGTTTTGCCCTCCGTTTCTTAACATCTGGATCCCAATACTGATTAAAGATATATGCGCTGTCGCCTTCGTTGAATTTCTTGTTCACGGCAATTGTGGAATCCATCCCCGTAAATACGTCTTGCCAACGGAAGCCGTCGGTCGTTATGATGATAAGGTTGTCGACTGGGGTTTGAGTCTGCGCATTGATGATTTGCGTAGCGCCGAACACTAGCAATGCGAACAAGAACCTTCTCATGATATTCTTCCCTGCTTCCGGTTGAATCAAGTTAGGTGGACGGGCAGGTCATAGATCCATCCCTTGAAATGAGATCATGGCCATTTATTCTATGATAATCTCATCCACAAACAGCCACGCGTCTTGCCCGGCCCCGGGTTTGCCTTCGGGGATCTTTCCTCTATTTGCCGCGACGACCTTGACATACCGTGCGGTTTCTGATCCGAATTTCATCTCGATTGCATTTCCCGCCTTGGCAATATCTTCCGTCGTGAGTTTCTTCACGCTTGTAAACGTGACGCTGTCCTTTGAAACGAAGATCTCGACGCTCTTGGGCGGGTGAATCCAACTGCCTTCGCCATCAAATACATCCAGCGTCACTTTTGATATTCTGGCCTGTTTCTGCAAGTCGATGATGGCCTCCAAATCCGGTCCCTGAAAACCGAGCCAATCCGCACCATAACGCTGAAAGTCTCCACGAACGCCGTTGACAAGCGTGAAAGGTCCGTCATTGAAATATTTCTCGTCGGGAGGTGTTCGCAGGTAAATTGGCTTGCTGGTCGACTTGGAGATGGAGAACTCTTGTTCAAGTGTGCGCCCCCGTTGGATTCCATCCTTGAAATACGCAGCCTTGAACGCACAGCTTTTCGTCAGATTGATGGCTCCTCCGTACACGGGCGAGGATATCCTCGGATCGGAACCATCGAGAGTATAATGGATTCCTGCGGAATCAAACGGTGTGGAGAGTTCAAGTAGAATCCCGTCTGCTGAAGGGGATTTCTTCACAGCCGCTTTGATCTCGTAGATCGCCTTGGAATAATTCACCCCGAGGTTGTCCAGGACTTGAAAATGGCGCAAGAGCCGGCCTTGAAAGTCATTGTAGTTGCGGGCTCGCTTCGGACTCCACACAACCTCCGCCAGCGCGGCCATGCGGGGCATCGTCATGTATTCAATGTGCTGCGGGGAAGCGACGTACTCTGTCCACATATTTCCCTGCGCACCCAGGATATATCGCCGCTTGCTCGCTGAAAGTCTTTCAGGCACGGGTTCATACGAATACACCATCTCTACCGGAGTGTACCCCCCGATGGCCAGGGGTTCGTACTTAGGCTTCCCCTGATAATGGTCAAAATAGCAATGCGATGCGGGGCTCATCACCACGAGATGCCGCTTCCTCGCGGCGGCGATTCCACCCGATGTCCCGCGCCAACTCATCACTGCTGCGTTCGGGGCCAGTCCGCCCTCCAGGATTTCGTCCCAGCCGATGATTTGTTTTCCCTTCGCGTTGAGAAACTTTTCGATGCGTTTGATGAAATAGCTTTGAAGCCCATTCTCATTTTTCAACCTCTTTTTCCTGATCAGCGCCTGGCAATGAGCACAGGTTTTCCACCGTACTTTCGGACATTCGTCTCCTCCGATGTGAATATACTTGCCCGGAAATAGCGCGCAGACCTCTTTGAGGACGTTTTTTAGGAATATAAACGTTGACTCCTTCGGGCAGTACACATCGTCGTAGACACCCCACGCTTTACCGACATCGAACGGTCCGCCGGTGCACGAGAGTTGAGGATAGGCGGCGAGCGCTGCAAGTGAATGACCAGGCATTTCGATCTCGGGGACAACGGATACATACCGCGTCTTTGCGTAGGCGACGATTTCCTTGATATCGTCCTGGGTGTAATAGCCGCCATAGCGGATGGTATCGAACTTCATATCGCTGTAAGGACCAACCATCGAACCGTTCCGCCATGCACCGAACCCGGTAAGCCTCGGATATTTGTTGATCTCTATCCTCCAACCCTGATCATCCGTGAGATGCCAATGAAAGGTGTTCATCTTGTACATCGATAAATAATCGATATACCTTTTGACAAACTCCTTTGGAAAGTAATGCCTCGAGACATCAAGGTGCAGTCCCCGCCAGGGAAAACGAGGCCAGTCCACGATCGCAACAGCCGGGATTGTCCATGACACATCCTGCCTCACCTCCCGGGCAAAAACTTCCGGCGGGAGAAGTTGAAGGAAGGTTTGAACGCCGTAGAACAGCCCGGCCCCATCCCCACCGGTGATTCGAACACCGCCGGCTGTAATAGAAAGCCGGTATCCCTCGGGCGGAAGTCCCTTTACGGGCATGCGGATGAGAGAAATAACGTTCGATCCCGGTTTTCTTTTTCCGGCGATGAGTGGGAGCGGAAACCCGGTTGCCGTGCGTAATCTACCTGCGAGGGACTCGGCGACTGCCCTGGTTTGTTTGTCCGCCGGTGAGCCAACGATCCTGGTGAGGGAGTCGATGTGGAAGCTTCCGTCTTTGAGCTCCAACTTGACAGGCTGCGGAATGACTGCG
>Ga0099793_10000214_pt1 | contig 14457 bp, 13 predicted proteins | sample Rivendell_Oct201_9_FD_77319 | JGI IMG/M metagenome (GOLD analysis project Ga0099793, IMG submission 77319) | Vadose zone soil and rhizosphere microbial communities from the Eel River Critical Zone Observatory, Northern California to study diel... | ecosystem: Environmental > Terrestrial > Soil...
ATGAGTCTCGCGGCGGTACATTTCTTCGGGTCGTCCTGACCGTATTCGTATAGCATTATGCGGACTGGTTTGCCATTGACTCTGGTCTTGTGGGGGTATACGGTGGTCCTTGGATGCAGTACTTCATCGCCTCCTGGATATATTCTACTAGACGTGACGTTGTAATTGTTGGTGCACCGTCTCTGATTAGGAGTTCGCCAGCGAGGCCGTTGAGGAACGCTGCGGCCGTCGAGGCACGGAACGGATCAACGTGCTGAGCTAGAAGACTACCAACCATTCCAGTCAACGCGTCTCCGGTGCCACCGACTGTCATGAACGGGGTGCCGGATCTTGCTCGCTTCACATGAACAGAATCGGCGATCACATCGATTGCGCCTTTCAGGATTACTGTCGCCTCAACCTCCTTTGCCAACTGGACTGTCGATTCTTCTCTTATCTGTATATCCTCGCTGACCTTGCGTTGCGTTATCGCAGCAAATTCACCAGTATGCGGAGTGAGCACGGTTGGTGTCTTGAACTTTCTACGTCGACGCCCATAGACCTTGAGGGCGTCCGCATCCAAGACGAGTGGTTTCATCTGTGATTCGACAAGTGATATGAGTTTCCAAACTGCTTCTGCGGTTTCTTCGTGTAGTCCGATTCCTGGACCGATTATTATCGCATCCGATTTCTTCACCCAAGGCTCGAGCGTCTCAATGGATTTCGTGTTCACGTGTTGTCCCTGGAGTTTGATCGTTATGAGATCCGGAGAGTAGGAGGCGATTATGTTGGCTGTTTGTTCCGGGCTAGCGACGTACACGAGATCTGTTCCCATCTTACTCGCTGCTAGTGCAGCATATGCCGGTGCCCCAGTGAAATTTTCACTGCCACCAATAACGAGTAATCTTCCAAAGTCACCTTTGCGACTGTTAAATGGTCGTGGCTTCCACAGGACCTTGTAATCACCTGGGCCGGCATAGGTCTCAGCTTCTGCGGGTATCCCGATAGGCAGAATGACCAATTCGCCAACGTAGTCATGTGATCTATCGAGTCCTTGTTTCTTCTTATGCAAGCAAACTGTCAGGTCCGCCTTGACAGCATCGCCATGTGGCTCGCCGGAGTCACTGTCTAATCCTGAAGGGAGATCGATTGCAACCTTGAATCCTTCGGATCGGTTAATCATCCGAACCGCGCCCAACAAAGGTTGACGCAATTCCCCCTTGATTCCCGTTCCGACAACGGCGTCGACAATGGCTCCGCCCTTGAAGGGTCTCAACAATGCTGAGTCAGCTATGCTCTCGAACTGGATTGAGTCGGTCATTGACTTGACTGCAGTGAGTTGATTTCTCGCGGACTGGTCATGAATGTCAGTTTCTCTTCCAACGAGGAATACTCGGACCTGATAGCCCGCCGCGGCTAGGTGTCGTGCAGTTGCGAATCCGTCTCCGCCATTTCGCCCCGGGCCGGAAACTACTACAATCTTCTTGTCCAGTTTTTGTTTGTTGATCTGCTGGATTATTTGTGTGGCTGTCCCGTATCCGGCGCACTCCATTAGTTGCTGTTGTGATACGCCGAGATATTCGCTGTTCAACTCGGCCATTTGCATGGCCTCATGAGTGATGGTTTCCTCAGCAGTCTTCAAGATAGAACTGTTCGTCCTTGAGAGTGTATTTGAGGTGTTTCACTTCTTTCCTTGGTGAGCAATTACAGTGCTGTTTCAGTCCGAGGAAGGATTAGCGACGAAGAAGAAGCTGTATTCTGTCAGTTGAGATTAGATTGGTGGAGCGGTGCTGATCATTATTCCCTGTGGTGTCATCTCGTAGTAATAGCCTCGAGAGGACACGGGTGTCTTACCTAACTTGACTAGTCGCATCGTCCCCCCCCTGCTCAAGCCCTCAGGCGTTTTCCTACGCTCAAGTTCAAGCACGACGTCTGCGAAGTTGACCATGGCATTTTCGATTGATTCGTCGAGGACCTTTGTGTGTAGGGTTGCGAGTCCTATTGCCTTAGCGAACCTGGTCGCGTATTTTAGGACTTGACCAAACTGGAATACTCGTTTGGCCTCGACCATCAGAAAGAACGGTGTAAGGCTGTCCATTATCACAAATTGTTTCTTGCCTAGATGTTTCAGTGTGAAGCTTCGGCCTTGGGCAACCAAGTCAGAAAACTTGAACGTGTTATCCACGATCTTCTCAGGTTCTTCGACTGGGTAAGCCTCGGCCAAACGTTCGACGCCAAGGGCGAAGATATCGATGAAGGCTAGTCTACCGTCTGCCTCGTACTTGGACACGTCAATTCCGTAGCTACCAACGCTTTCTCTGACGTCTTCAGCAGATTCGTCTATCGCATAATATAGAACACGAAAGTCTCTTTCGAGCATGTTGACGGCGAGTTGCCTGACGAGTGAGGACTTTCCACTTCCAACTGCTCCAATTACGCCTACCGCCGATGGTCTAGGGATGCCCCCGCCAAGGATCTCGTCCAGGACTTTGATTCCCGTCGGGTCCACCATCGGTCGCCTTCAAGCCTCCATTCTGCTGATTTGATTTAAACGGATTGTACCCTTCTTCTGAGTAAAAGTTGGATCCGGCATTATTATAGGAAAACTGGATGTCATTCGTTAGCACTTACGTTATTTTGATTGTTCTCTCAGGGGTTATGAGGAACTTGAACCACTTGGACGTATGGGTTCCTCGGTGACTATAGACCCGGATCATTCGGGTGATATCGTCTTCCGTTTCGAGAAGTTTCATCTCGATAACCGTGTCGAATGAGGCCCGGATCTCGTTGTAGAAGGATTCCTTGTGGATCCCCTGTTCAACGTTATAGATGCCGACGTTTCCGTGCTTCTTCATTCTTGCGAGGTGAGACTTGACGAACCTTGTGCATAGTTCCTCGGTATTGTATGCTGGCAGCGCGGAGAGGGAGTCGAACATGAGGAAAGCGTGTTCTCCCATTGCTTCTGCGGCACCAGATATGACTACGCTGAGGGCCGCGAGATCGGATGTGTTGTCGACTTGGTATCTTTCCGTGGTTCTCTCCCCTAGAAGCCAGGAGTACATGTCAACGAAGATTATTGGCTCCTGTCTTGGGGAGAATGAGAGACCTAGCTGAGTTAGTTGGTCCTTTACAGTCTGAATTGGGTTGCCGGTCACTACATAGATGCATTTCAGACCAGTTTTGTAAGCATCCACCAATAAGTTCTGACAAAAGGTCGACTTTCCAACGCCTGGTGGACCGATGACTGCAACATTTAGTCCGGACGTGATGGGCGAAGTTATCAATGGTTTTAGGAGGTCGAAGCTTAGCTGCTTTGTCAGCGCGCCATCGGCCATGTTCTAGGCACTGCCCTGTTGTGGATTCGAATTGTGCTCCCAGTCTCGACTCTCGATCCGGGAGTCGATGTGAATCCTAGAGACTAGGAGTGTCCAGAGGAAGGCGGAGACTACTACTCCAAGAGATTTGAGTGATGGTGATGAGACGACGAGGGTGAATAATAGGAATGAAATTGCATAAAAGAATCCGTAAGTGTGCATCTTTTCAAAGCCCTCGGATGATCTTGCAGTCCACATGTTGTGCAGGATGAATATGAGAAGCGGTGTAAGGATCAGTTCTGCATAGTAGATTGCTGGTAGAAATCCGGTGATTATGAGCCCCACCAGGAATACGTATGGCGAAATGAGTATGATTGTCGTGAACTTAACTGCGCGTCTTATGTTTCCAAAGACAGTTGCTGTTGTTTTGGTACCTGCTTTCTTGTCTCCTGAATAGTCTGGAAGATTTTTGACGGTGCCGTAGGTGAACATGAAGTAGGTAACTAGCCAGAGGACTGGGTTCAGGAGGTTGACGTGTCCGGTTACGCTCGTTCCGGCAAGAAATGCAAGACCAACTGCTCCTGAGAATGAGATGAGGCTTGAGAGAGGATGAGCTTTGAACCTTAGCGGAGGAAGAGAGTAGAATACTGAGTTGAAGATTCCGAATGCTAAGACGATCATGTAGGCGAGTCCTAGGTAGATAGAGAGTGCGGCTGAGAATCCGTAGAAGACTATGACTGCACCAATCGTGGCTTTTTGGCCCATCTGGTCGAGCCAGAAAACCCTGCGAGGTTGGTTCACAACATCCTCCTTTCGATCTGCGTAAGCATTGACGATGTTTGTCGCTGCGGTGACGAAGGATGCGATAATCAGTCCTATACCTAGTTGGGTAATGTTCCAGCCAGCTGTGAGGACGTAGCCTAGGAGAAAACTAGCTGCAGGGAAGGTCCAAGTTCTAGGTCGGGAGAGTCGGAAGACCAATGCGACAGTGTGGCCGCTGATAGGGACGGCACCGAATGCTTGGAGTTGAGATGACGGTTGTAATTGTGAGTCGTAATATTGAGGGCGTTTCTTTTGTGGCTTTCTCGCCAATAGTATCCCCTAGTTTTGCTGGCTGTTCTGACTTCCGGAATGTTGTCCAGCGTCTGGGCTTGTTGATAGCACGATGGATTGTATAGCTAAAGACGGCCGTTACTATTGCCAGCATGGATTAGTTACAAAATAGTGTAAGACCAAAGCTAATGTCACTGGGTAAAGCGATAAATAAGATGAGACCGAGCGGAACGGGTTCTGAGAAATCGATCGTGGAGTGTATAAACTAAGAATGCCAATGATTGATAGAACACCTACCGGTATTCCGGGATTAGACGAGATCTTGGGAGGAGGCTTCCCTCGCGGGAGAGTCATTCTCCTTGTCGGTGGTCCAGGTACTGGAAAGACGATCCTAACCTCGCAATTCCTCATCAACGGGATAAAGATCTACGGTGAGAACGGCGCCTTCGTCAGTCTAGACGAGACCAAGGCCCACTTCATCCGTGAAATGGGATTGTTCTCCTGGAAGTTTGATGAGTTGGAGAAGGCGAAAAAGTTCGCGTTCATCAACGCGTCCCCATTGAGACACATGCCGGGTGAAGTAAAAATCGGCCGCCAAGCAATCGGTCGAAAAGACTTCTCAATCCTCAGCCTCATTGAGGGGATCAAGACACATGCGGAATTGATCAATGCTAAGCGTATCGTTGTTGACCCTGTGACTTCGTTGATCTTCCAATACCCGGAGATGGTTGAGCGTAGGACTGCGGTGTTGGATCTCGTGGATGCGCTTGTAAGGACTGGTGCTACATGCTTGATGACTACGGAGTTGAGGGCTATGGGTGCGGTAGAGCGTGCCATCCAGTTGGAGGAGTATTTGGCTCACGGTGTGATCATCCTCTCGAACGCAAAGGTTGGCAAGACCTACAACAGAGTCCTCCAAGTTGAGAAGATGCGAGAGACTCCGATCGATATGCAACCTAGACCATACAAGATTTCGACGAATGGTATCGAGGTCTTTCCGAAGGAAACCATCTTCGTCGACTAGACCCAGCACAACCCCCTCCCTTTCCTCCAGTGAGGGAACGACTAACAATCGTTTACCTCTTCCATAATCGCGCAACCAAACCTCACTGAGAGGTAAACACCGAAGCATAGCGATTTTTCAGTACTTTCCACGCTCAAAGAGGATTAGGGAGCTCTAAAGAACGGTATGATTCGAAGCTGGTCAGGTTTATTAGAAAAACAGAATCTTCCACCGAATGTCTGACAATCAATGGACTTTCTCAAGGAAGCAATAGCAATCGAGCCTGAAATCATCAAGATCAGAAGAGAGATTCATCAGAAACCGGAACTAGCTTACCGAGAACAAACCACGGCAAAACTAGTCGCAGAACAACTCAAAGCGTTAGGAATCCAGGTGAAACAGGGAATCGGCGGAACAGGAATCTTGGGGATACTCAAAGGTCCAAAACCCGGAAGAGTCGTCGCTCTGAGGGCAGATATGGACGCTCTACCCCTTGATGAGACGGCTGAGGTCGAATTCAAGTCCAAGGTCAAAGGGGTAATGCACGCCTGCGGACATGATACACATGTCGCAATGCTTCTCGGAGCAGCCAAACTCCTCGCCAACCACAAGGACGAGCTTCAAGGCACAGTGAAGTTCCTCTTTCAACCAGCTGAGGAACAAGGGGGCAGGGGAGGAGCGAAACCAATGATCGAAGACGGCGTAATGAAGGACCCCAAGGTCGACTATGTATTTGGCCTTCACATAGACGGCGATCTGAACTCTGGAGTGTTTGGTCTCAAAGGAGGTGCGATAATGGCGGCACCTGACACGTTCGTGGTCCGGATAATCGGAAGGGGAGGCCACGGCTCTGCGCCTCATCAAACAATTGATCCTGTCTATGTCGCGGCCCAAGTGATAACCGCGCTTCAAGGGGTCTCAGGGAGAATGATCGATCCCGTCCAGCCTTTCGTGGTCACGATAGGATCCGTCCATTCAGGGACTAAGGAGAACATCATACCAGACGAGGCAGTCCTTCAGGGGACGATCAGGACATTAGACGAAGCGACGAGAAAGAGGGCGAAAGCGAAGGTGGAGCAGGTCGCCGAGGGTGTCGCTAGGGCATTCGGGGCCAAGGCAACTGTCGAATTCGAGAAAGATGCCTATCCAGTAACAATCAACGATGAAAAAGTAACGGAGCAGGCTCGGAAGAAATTGAGACAGATACGTGGCACAAGGACGATTGTAAAGGAGCCAATACTTGGAGGAGAGGACTTCTCCAGATTCCTAAACGAAGCCCCCGGCACATTTTATTTCCTCGGAACAAGAAATTCTGCGAAAGGATGCACATATCGAAACCACAGCTCAAAGTTCAAGGTTGACGAGGACGTTCTCAAATATGGAACCGCTTCACTGGCCCTGTTGGCGACAGAGTTCACGAAACCAACAGGCATAGAGAAGGAATGCAAGGCTACTCCACGCTAGCAGATACGAGATCAAGCCTAGAAAGAAAATTGTTCTAGACGATTATGATCCCAATGACACGTCAGGTTTTGAACGCAAGGATCAGGATGAGAAGGATCCAAGAAACTCAACGAGAAACTAAGAGAACTTCAAGAGAAGCTCTACGCAGAACACAAGAAAAAAGTCCTAGTTGTACTCCAAGCGATGGACATTGGCGGCAAAGACGGAGTCATCCATCGAGTCTTCCAAGACGTAAACCCGCAAGGAGTCCGAGTCGCCCATTTTGGAGTACCCACACCCGAGGAAAAAGACATGACTTTCTCTGGAGAATACACAAGCAGGTCCCGGGAAACGAAGAACTAGTCATTTTCAACCGTAGCCACTATGAAAGCGTACTCGTCGAAAGAGTCCACGATTGTCAGGGCTGCTTATTTTGCCCAGAGACACATCTTGCCGTCGGTAAAATGCGCATGCTTTGGGAAGGCATCCTGTTCAAACATTCTCAGCTTGCATTGAACGCCATGCGTTGGACAAACTGCTACGCAGAGACGCATATCCTTCTCGACGGTCATTGTCGTCATTATTCATGAACCGAGGCTATGTGGGCTCTAGGGCTTATTGTTCTTATCCCCCTGAAGCGGGAATTGACGAGCGTTTTTGAATTCGGGGGAGAGAAACAGTTGTATGGGCGAGTCCGGCAGTTTTCTTAAGTAGAAGCTTTACCTCTTTCCCGCCGAGATAGTTATGCAGGTAGCCGCGCAGGCTGGGAAGACCGTTCAGGAAGTTAAGCAATATGACCTGTTCATGGACGTCGACTTTACTGGTCTCAAGTACACCGGCAAAGTGACTATCGATCTCACTTCAACTGGGGACGTGAATCTCGACGCTGTAAACCTACAAGTCCTAAGCGTCAGATCCGGAACCAGGAATATCCTATTCAAACAAAATGGACCTGTTGTTGAGATTCAAACCGGCAGATTCTCGGGACCATTAGAGGTCGAATACAAAGGCAAGGTATCAGACAATTTCACTGGACTCTACAAAGCATCCTTTGGAGAAGGATACGTGCTCTCCACTCACTTGGAAGCGGTGCAAGCTCGCAAAGTACTTCCTTGCGTTGATCATCCCGCTTACAAAGCGCATTTCAAAGTCACAGTCCGGACCGACGATGATCTGTCAGTTATCTCAAACATGCCCATCGACTCCGAGAAGATCGAAGGCAACAAGAAGATCACATCCTTCCAGAAAACGCCGAAGATGAGCACCTACCTCCTCTATCTAGGCATAGGAAAATGGGTCGAGAAAAGAGATCACCGGGGCAAGACCCAGCTCTATTCCGCATATGCGAAACGATCGAAGGGCGAGATCAAGATGGACTTCGCCTTCGAAGCGGCAAAGAAAGTCCTCGACTATTACGAATCATACTTTGGTATCCCCTACGAACTACCCAAACTCCACCAGGTCGCTGTCCCGGAATTCGCGTACGGCGCAATGGAAAACTGGGGCGCTATAACCTATCGAGAGATACGCCTGCACGTTGACAAGGACACGACCGTCCAGACCAAGAAAGCGGTTGCAAGCGTCATTGCCCATGAGATTGCCCACATGTGGTTCGGCGATCTCGTCACGATGAAATGGTGGGATGACATATGGCTCAATGAAAGCTTCGCGACATTCATGGGCCAGAAATCCATCGACTCCGCCTATCCACAATGGACCATCTGGCAAGACTTTGTCCGGACACAAACCGCCGGAGCCCAAGCTAGAGACGGCTTGAAGAGCACCCATCCTATCGAGGCCAAAGTCAGCGACCCCGCAGAAATCGAGGAGTTGTTTGACGAGATCAGCTACGGCAAAGGGGCCAGTATTCTGAGAATGATCGAGGCCTACATTGGTCCCGACAACTTCCAGAAAGGAGTGGCAAACTACCTCCAACAGTTCCGATACTCCAACGCCGCCGGTCGAGACTTCTGGACCCGGCTTCAACAAGCATCCGGGACCGAGGTGAACCGGATAATGGAAGCATGGATCAGCAAACCGGGCTACCCGATTGTAACCGTCTCCTTGTCGAACACTAAGCTAAGTCTTGAACAGGAAAGATTCCTTTTAGCGGGAGGCATAGAGAAACAAACCTGGCCTATTCCGGTCACGATGACCGTTGACGGCAAAACTCAACGGTTCCTCTTCGATAAGGAAAAATCCGAGATCAACCTAGCCTCCACTCCGAAATCTCTAAAGTTGAACACTGACCAGACCGGATTCTACCTCGTCTACTATCAGGGAAAGGACCTCCAAGACCGGTTGTGGAGCAGCAAGCTCTCAACTCTAGACAAATGGGGATTGGCCAGTGATGCTAAACAGTTCCTATTCTCCGGAAAAACACCATTCAAAGAATACTTGGCGTTGGTTGAACGATACCAGAATGAACAAGAATACCTCCCCGCTTACGAGATCTCCGACCAGCTCACGCTTCTCTATCAGATTGCTCCCATGAATCTGATTGAAACGTCGAAGAGATTCCACTCCTCTGAGCTCAAGGTCCTTCAAACGAAGAGGGACGACAACAGTTCACTCCTCAGAGGAATAGTCGCAGCGAGACTAGTCTTACTAGATGATAAGTACGCGAAAGAGGCCTCGTCCAGGTTCAAGGACATAGCCGATGTCGAACCGGACATGAAGGAATCAGTAATCATTGGCTATGCGAGATCAACAAACGACTACGACGGTCTCCTAGACCGATACAAGAAGAGCACAACCGACGAGAACCGACTACGATATCTGGAGGCACTCACAAGTTTCAAGAAACCAGAACTGATCGCCAAGACACTGGACTTCGCATTAGGCGGGGACGTAAAACGGCAGGACATCCGGAACGTGATCTCTTACGCCACCAACAATCCCGAGGCTAAGGACGTGACCTGGCAATGGTTCAAGACCAACATCGAGAAACTAATCAAGATATACGAAGGGACAGCCCAGCTGTCAGGCACAATGCGAGCCTACGTGTCAATCCTCGGCGTCGGTCATGTCAGTGAAGCTGAAAGATTATTCAATGAACACCCGATACCTGGTGCGGATGCCACACTCGAAAGACTCAGGATCCATGACAGGTTCGCAAGAGTGGTCTCTACCACCTAAAACCCAGTTTGAGCCAATGACAATGGACTAGCTAGACGAGTCTACTAGAAAGAGCTAGTCATCATCGTCTCCAGATTCTCGCGTTATCTACGCGACGGTTGATGCGTCCGCTCCACACTAGAGCCCAAAATACCATCCTACAAGGTTTCGATCTCTTTTCTATCTTAGGTCGGAATGTTTAGTCATTGAATTGGCGATTACTCTCAGGTGCTCGGCGTTCCTCCAAAGCTTGGCACGATCAATCCTGTACGCTGGAATGACATGCCTTCGTTCGACCCCTCTGTTTTTTCTGCCCGGCACTGCAGCTAGCATAGATACACCGATGCCCACTGCGATTCCAGCAACGCTACGTGAGTTCTTGAAGTCCTGAGTGATGGTATGGAACGCGATTGAAATAGAAAGGACGTGCGCGGCTTGCAGAGCCACGATAACACCTGCAATCAATACTAATATCCTCATTGAGGACGACCAAGTTCCCATTCTCGAATTTCGCCTTCCCTCTGGGACAGAGCCTTCCGTAATAGCTCAACACAATTGAACAATGACTCGTGAGGACTGGAAATTATTACCCGAAAACCCTAGAAAGAGTAGATTGTCCTAATGCTACCCTCTAATAGCCACTGGGCATGAGTCACTTCACGAGGGAAGCTCCGGTAACGCCCTGCCAATTGCCCTACTATCTCCAAGGTATCAGTGGTGCTATCAGGGTTATCGACCGAGGAAGAGCCTAGAGACCTGGACACCGAGAACGAAGAGGTTCTCACTCTCTATGACGACATCAAGAAAATACTAGAGAGGTATACAAAGCCTGAGGTCAAGACCAAACAAGAGCAACCCAGCATCCTAAGGGAAACAAAGAGCATACTGCCATGCAGTAGAATCCTCAAGGTGGAATTCGAGCGAAAACTGGTAACTGTCACCGTAATGAAATCAGATGGTGAGATTTACCAGCTGAAAATACAAGCAACCGAAGAGTGACATTGGCATTTAGAGGAAGCTGGCGCATTCTTCGCTGCAAGCGTATCTCTTTCTCAGCATCCCCTTTTCGATCGTGCATCTCAGACAAACTGTCTTGCCGCAATGTTCACAGTCGCGTCTGTGCAACTGGCACGTATAATGACTGCAAGAATTCAATCCACATTTCATGCAGACTTTTTCAATCCCGAGCGAACATTTCGCAGTATGCTCGACACATGCCACATGCCCACACGAAAGATCGGGTCGACAGGTTCCGCAATAGTGCTTCATACATGATAGGCATGCGCGCAAATGCTCTGGGCAGGCCGCATGTCCACATACCGTTGCACTGACACTTCCCGACAATATCTTGTGTAGCGTGGCCGAGCACATGGGATACTCAATTCCGAGAATCGTTCCATCGGTTCCCGAAACGATTTTTCGAAACGACTCCTGTGTCCCGTCCACTCCGAAGATGGCAGTCCAGACTGGATGCCGGACGAGTCGTGCATTCGCGAAATGAATGTCTCGGGCCGATGGCTTAATGGTCGCTTCTCTCGTCGTTCTCACTCCGACCAATTTCACTCTCTTCTCGTAACGATCCGAGACATACTGTTTCATGTTACGCTCCACCTGACCTTCATCTTTGACAGCCTCCAAACTCTCGGTTGTGAGATGGTCATGGCTCGGCACATCGACGATTCCCAATTCTCCGGTTGTCAGCGTCTTCGTCAAACCTGCCGACAATTTCTCCTCCTCGGTGGGAGCATGTATCGGATGGTCGCCCGATGATAGGAGCCTCACAACCTTTCCGTTTGCCGCATCGACCAGTAGTGTCCCTTTTGCGTTGATCCGCACTTCCTTTTGGTAGTGTGGAAATTGCTTCCAAGTGCTGACGTCATAGTCCATTACATAGTAGGAGTCGAAACGGAGCTTCAATCGTCTCAAGGAGACAGATCCGTCTAACGGCGGCCTGGACGCTTTTTCAGTATCGACCTTCAAGGCTAGGCTGTCCGAAACGACCTTCAACTCCCTCGTACTTCCGTGCTTACTGGCCCCTCGGTTTTCTCCTTCCAGAAGTGCGTGGTCTTCAATAGTCCAGCCCTCTTTCAAAGGCTGCATAAGCTTCCTGACATCATTCAACTCTAGGGGACCGCCGTGCTGAGAGATTAGACGCCCGGGGACTGTCAAGAAGCCCTCGTTTCTGTCGAATATCTGACAGTAGAACTCCATCTTCCTCAAACTCGATAGCGTGCCCATCGCGTCCGCGCCTAGATCCAAACCCAACCTGACTCTTTCAATATCCTGTCTCATCGGCAAGCTGCCAATGAATCGAATATTCGCGTTCGACAGGACTTTGTAATCCAAATCACTGGGGTTCTGCGTTGCCAACACCATGCCTAGGCCAAAGGCCCTCGCCATCTTCACCAAGCGAATCAGGATCTTCTTTGAAGCTGGGGCCCTTACGGGGGGACAGAAACCGTGAATCTCATCAAAATAGAGGAGATACTTCAGGGCCTGGCTGCCCTTCTGTCGTATCATCCAGAAGAACAACTGTTCTAGCAAGTACTCGACAAAGACCTGGCGTTCAGCTTCCCCGGCTACACCTCGCAAGTCCACTACGTTGATTGGCACTTTCTTATCGATCATGAACCACCGGTCGAAGTCCACTGGTTCGCCAATGAACCACGACTTTATCCCCGGGTCGGTCAACAGAAGGTTCATTCTAGTAATGAGATCGGCTCTCTCCTTCCTCTCGAAAACATCCTCCGTCTTCAGCTCCCCAAACTTCTCGAAAGGTGGATTCCTGACACCTTCAACCAGATCCCGTATTTCGACTGCTCGGCCACGTGTCCAGTAATGCTCCAGTATCGCCGCAACAAAGGCCAACTTCACTTTCTCTTCTTCACCGAGCCCCACGAGTTTACCAATAGTCGACGATGTAATCTCGAGCATCTCGTATGCCAACGGGGGATCCTCGGTCAATATCGTCTGAAAGTTTCCTGGAGCCTCTAGCCTAGGCGACAATGAGACCGGTATGCCCATGCCAGATCTGGGTGTGAAAATTCGGACCTCGACGTCATCGTTGAATCTCGCAACGTCTCGTTGGTTATGGCCCGATTGTCGAAGTTCCTCGATGTACGATCCAGAATCCAATGTTTCGGGCCGGACTGCAAGGCTTCCTATGTCACCTTTCGGATCGATTGCTAAAACTGGAACACCGGCGAGCGCGGCTGCCTCAACAATCGACTTTGACAACACTGTCTTTCCAGATCCTGTTGCTCCGAAAACGACACAATGTCTTGTTAGACTACTGGAGTTGAGAACGTACTCTCCTCCGCCTACTTTGTTCAGACGAAGGAGGCTCTCAATTGGACGTGACAAGGGAGAACACGCTACTGCGTAGAGGGAATCAGAGTATTGCTTATGGGTCCAACAAAAGGGTTTCCAGTTGAAAGCATGAAGAGAGTGCTGGGCGTCCGGACGGTATCTTACTCCAATCCTGGGCAGGCTTAAACTCTTGATGTCGATGACCAATTCGAGTTATAGGGTAGGAGAGCATGATCCTCGACTCTGTCGATAGGGTTAGACAGTTCCTCGAACACTCTCAGATAGATGCTATTGTGAAGGTTCTTCCGCCTGAGAGCACAAAGACCTCGGCGCTAGCTGCCAAAACGCTCGGCTGCACAGTGGCGGAAATAGCGAAAACAATAGGATTCGTCGATCACTGGAGCGAACAACTCAATCCGGTGCTGGTAGTCTTGTCCGGCGCGAGAAGAGTGAGCCCCATTAGACTAGGCGCCCATCTCAACATTCCAGAGGCAAAACTCCACAAAATGTCCGCCGAAGAAGTAAAGACTTACACTGGCTACTCGATCGGGGGCGTGCCACCGTTCCCACACTATCCAAACGTCTACGTGTCTGTCGACAAGTCCCTATTCGGCTTCTCGGATGTCTGGGCGGCAGCTGGAAGCAATAATACGGTCATGAAAATCAAACCCGAGGTTCTAACTAGGAACTTGAAAATGCCGGTTGTTGAGGTTTCAGAATGAAAACGACGACTAAGAAAGCAAGATTGATTGGGGCTGATCCACGATTTGAAAAGGTTGCGGCCGACTACGCGAACGATCCCCATGTCAAGCGTGGAAGAATGTTCAGCTCCGAAAACGTCCTTTCAGTGAACGGCAAGATCTTCGCAATGCTCAACAAAGGAAGATTCGTGCTCAAACTCCCGAAGGAAAGGGTCGATCAACTCGCGAGGCAGCGTGTGGGCGTAAATTGGGGTCCGGGTCCAGGGCGGTTGATGAAAGAATGGGTTGCGATAGAATCTCCAAAGCCATCTTGGGTGGAACTAGCCCGGGAGGCATATGAGTTCGTGAAGGGACTAAGGTCCTGAGTTAAGCTTGGCAAACCTGAATTAGAGACCTCGAACCACGGCAGGAGCATCTTTCCGATGATATCCTACGCACTCAAGAGGATCATTCGCTCCTGGAAGCTGTTCGCCGCCCTCCTCCTTGGAATGACACTCGCAACCACATTCTTTGGTGGCATCAACGTAGCCGCTGATAC
>Ga0099793_10000216_pt1 | contig 14326 bp, 11 predicted proteins | sample Rivendell_Oct201_9_FD_77319 | JGI IMG/M metagenome (GOLD analysis project Ga0099793, IMG submission 77319) | Vadose zone soil and rhizosphere microbial communities from the Eel River Critical Zone Observatory, Northern California to study diel... | ecosystem: Environmental > Terrestrial > Soil...
AGGCGCTCGGTTACGAGGTGGAAAAGCTCGACCGGGTCGCCTATGCGGGAATTACGTATGAGGGGCTCAAGCGGGGGGAATGGAGGCATCTGAAGAAGTCGGAGGTAGAGCACTTGCGGGAGTTGTAGAGCCCGTCTCATTTGAAAATCGAGGGAATGTTCGTATATTAATCGCGTATTTTCCCGCTGCTGTATGAGACGTCTATACCGCTCTGATACGAACAAGAAAATCGCCGGCATCTGCGGCGGCATCGGTGAACTCCTGGATACCGATCCCACGATCGTCCGACTGATCGTGCTCCTTGCGGGACTGGTGACGGGCATCTTTCCGTTCTTGATCGCCTATCTCATCGCCTGGTGGATCGTCCCGACAAGAAAGCAGGAAACCGCTTCGGCCTAAACTGGCACAGAACCTCCCCATGAAAACTCTCTTCAAAGTCCTCACACTTCCGATATGGCTCCCGCTTAAAATCCTCTGGATCGCATCGAAGGTAATTGCATTCTGTTTCCTCATCCTCCTTCTCGCAATCCTGATCTACATCGCGATTCATCTTCTCTGACGATTCGGGCTTGGGAACAGCCTGAGAAGCATGCTATGCGTCGAACCAAGTTGAAACTGGCCTGGGTGTTGTTGCTCTTGTTACAGCCGGCATTCGTGCATTCGCAGACGATTCCGGACAAATGGCTTACGGATTACGAGAAAAGCGGTTTCCGCAAGACCCCGCGGGACGCGGAGACGATCGATTTTTGCCGTCGTCTCGAGCACGCTTCCCCATGGATTAAGGTTCTGACCTTCGGCAAGACACCCGAAGGGCGGGATCTCCATCTCGTCATCGCATCGAAAGCCGGGTCATTCGAACCCAATGCGCCGCCGCGCGCCGGCAAGGCTGTTGTGCTGATCCAGAATGGAATTCATGCGGGAGAAATTGACGGGAAAGACGCCTGCCTGATGCTCCTGCGCGATATCGCGATCACAAAGTCAAAGGCATCCCTTTTGGATCATGCGATCCTGCTCGTGATTCCCATTTATAATTTGGATGGCCACGAAAGGTTCGGCCCCTACAACCGCATCAATCAAAATGGGCCGGACGAAATGGGCTGGCGTGTGACTTCACAAAACCTGAACCTGAATCGCGATTACCTGAAGGCCGACGCGCCTGAAACGCAGGCGTGGCTCAAATTATTCACCGAATGGCTTCCCGATTTTTTCATCGACTGCCATGTCACGGACGGAGCGGATTTTCAACACGTGCTGACCTACGGGCTTGAGACCCATGAAGGCGTCTCCGCACCCCTGCGAACGTGGATCAACAGGAATTATGTGCCGGCGATCGAGCGAATGATGGCGTCTGCGGGTTCATCGATCGTTCCTTATATGTTTTTCAAGGACGATAAAGACCCGACACTCGGGATCGTCGGCTTTCCTGCTTCGCCGCGGTTCTCCACATCGTACTCGGCGATTCAAAATAGGCCGGGCCTGCTGATCGAAACACACATGCTGAAGGATTACAAGACGAGAGTCGAAGCGACGTACCGGATGCTCGAGTCGACGATCGCGCTGGCGGGCAGCGACTTTCCGGCGCTTCACCGGGCGGTCACGGAGGCCGACGAAGAGGCTGCGCACGGGATACCGCATCCTGTGCCTCTCAGATTTGAAGTCGCCGATAAGGCGAACGCCACGATTCGGTTTCTCGGATACAAACAACGGGTCGAAAAGAGCGATATCTCGGGCACGGACCGGGTCGTGTATACGAAGGTGCCCTATGAAGCAAACATTCCCCGGTATGACGGCTTCATTGTAACAAAATCGGCGCAGCCGCCTTTCGCCTATCTCATCCCCCGCCAATGGCGGGAGGTCATCGACCGGCTAAGGCTCCACGGCCTGAGATTGGATCGTCTGACGGCACCGGCCACCCTCGATGTGGAATCATACCGGTTCTCAAATGCCGTCTGGCAGCAGGCTCCGTTTGAAGGACGACACCCCGTCACCTATTCGGTTCAGAGCAGCAAGGAACGGCGTTCATTTCCCGCGGGAACGGTGGTGGTGAGGATGAATCAGCGGGCTGCACGCGTTGCGGTCCACGCATTGGAACCGGAGGCGCCGGATGCCTTCGTGGCATGGGGCTTTTTCGATGCCATCTTTGAACAGAAGGAATATGCCGAGAATTACGTGATGGAATCGATGGCAACGGACATGCTTGCCAAAGACCCTCAATTAAAAAAGGAGTTCGAAGCCCGGCTCGAGCGCGATACTTCCTTCTCACATAGTTCTGCCGCACGGCTCCGCTTTTTCTATGAACGCTCGCCCTACTGGGATCCGGAGATGAACCGGTATCCCGTCGTGCGTCTCATGACGAACGCACAGCTTGAGACTGAACCACTTCCATGAATCGCCCCGGGAAGGACACTCGTATGATACTTACTCGATCCATTCTCACCAATCGGCTCGCGGGTTACTTGATCGCCGGCGTTCTGATCGTATCGTGCACCCCGGCCCAAGGATCCGGGCGAACCATCCCCGAGCGCACGAAGGAGTTCACGATCGACGATATTTACGTCAAGGGGAAATTCAATACAAAGGGCATTCGCGGCTTCCAGTGGATCGATAACGGAAAAGCGTATTCCTGCCTCGAAACCGATACTTCGGTCAAGCAGACGAACCTGTGGCGATATGACGCCGCCTCCGGAAAGAAAACCGAATTAGTCGATGCCAGGAATCTCGTCTTGAAGGAGGGGGAGCAGCCCTTTTCCATCCAGAATTATGTCTGGTCGAATGATGGGAAAAAGATTCTGTTGACCGGATCACTGACGGCGCGTTCGCTGAAGACCGGAGGAAATTTTTTCCTCTTTGAACTCGGAAACAAGAAGTTCAGGCAGCTTACAAACAGCACCGAGGAGCAAATGAATGTCAAGTTCTCCCCCGACGGTTCAATGATCGGGTTTGTGAGGGGAAACAATCTCTTCATTCACCGGCTGGACGACGACACCGAGACGCAGCTTACGTTCGACGGGGGACCGCACCTTCTGAACGGACATTTCGACTGGGTTTACGAAGAAGAGTTCGGGCTGATCGACGGCTGGCAATGGTCGCCCGACGGGAAGTACATTGCTTACTGGCAAATCGACGAGAACCGGGAGCCGGAGTTTCCCATCATGAATTTTTTGCCCCTGCACGAAGAGGTGAGCACGATGCGCTATCCGAAAGCGGGGGATCCCAACGGAGTCGTCAGGATCGGACTGCTTGATCTGAAGTCGAGGAAAACGGTTTGGGCAGACATCGGCGCTCCCCTCGACACTACGCAAGATACCTATGTGCCGCGCATCAAATGGACGAACCGCAGCGCACTACTGGCCGTTGAGAGACTTAACCGGCGCCAAAACAGGATGGAGTTGACGTTCGTCGATGCGTCGACCGGCCGCTCAAACGTCGTTCTTACAGAAGCCGAGCAGACATGGATCGATGTCCGGGATGAGTTGACATTCCTGAAGAAGCAGGATCAATTTGTCTGGTCTTCGGAGCGCGACGGATACCTCCATCTGTATCTCTACGGCATGGACGGCAAACTCATCCGACAATTGACCCAAGGCCGGTGGGACGTGGATCACCTGAACGGGGTTGATGAGTCGTCTGGAACCGTGTATTTCACCGCGGGGGTCGTTTCACCGCTCGGCCGTGAAGTCTACGCAGTTGGCCTGGACGGGAAAGGGTTCAAACGAATCACGAAAGAGGATGGGAGCAATTCCGCGAATTTCGCCCCGGATTTTTCGGTCTTTCTACACACGTTTACAGATGTCAGCACCCCCTCGAAGGTAAGCCTTCGGAAGAATGACGGGACACCCGTTCGGGTTGTGGACGACGGGACGATCGGGGCCCTCTCCGAATATGCAATCAGCCCGCAGACCTTCTTCACATTCAAGACGAGCGACGGGGTCGAGTTGAACGGCTGGATGATCAAACCGACGGATTTCGATCCCTCAAAAAAATATCCCGTGCTGATGTCCGTGTATGGAGGACCGGGCTCGCAGACCGTTCGGAACAGTTGGGGGGGACAGAATTTTCTCTGGTATCAACTGCTTGCTCAGAAGGGATACATCGTCGCGAGCATCGACAACCGGGGGACGGGAGCCAGGGGGAAAGAGTTTAAGAGCGTGACGTACAAACATCTCGGCAAATGGGAAACCCACGACCAGATCGAAGGGGCAAAGTACCTCTCGTCCCTTCCGTTCGTCGATGGCTCGAGGATCGGGATCTGGGGGTGGAGCTATGGCGGGTATATGGCTCTGATGTCGGTTCTGCTCGGATCCGATGTGTTCAAGACCGGCGTTTCGGTCGCGCCGGTGACCCACTGGAAGTTTTATGATACGATCTACACGGAGCGGTACATGCTCACGCCGCAGGAAAACCCCGAAGGCTATGAGGAGAGCGCACCCCTGACGCACGCAGCAAAGCTCAAGGGCAACCTTCTGGAAATCCATGGCACGGCCGATGACAATGTGCACTGGCAGAACACCGTCAGCATGGTGAACGCATTGAATCAGGCGGGTAAACAATTTGAAACCGCGTTTTATCCCGGGGGCTTGCACGGCATTGGAGGCGGAAAACTGAGGGCGCAGCTCTTCACCAGGATCACTAATTTTATCCTCGATAAGTTATGACGGGAAGAAGCGCACCACGTGTCGGCTTCCTGATTATGATCCTCGCGAGCCTCGCCCGCGCGCAGCCGCTCACATGGGAAAATATCACCGGAACCCCGGGCTTCGATGTCTTAGTCCGGACGAGCACAGGACTCATCGTCGCGACGAATGGCAGGGGGGTGGTCTATGCTTCCACCGATAATGGTCGAATCTTCCCGTCCATCCTCGCCTACCCCTCGGCGAGTCCGATTCTTGAGCTTGCCGCTACGGGCGACCGTGTGGCCGCGCGCATCATTGATCCGAGGGTGATCAATGCCTATCAAATCCTTCTGTGGAATAATCATCCCGGTGATTGGAGACGCATCTTCACCTCCTCCTTCCCCTACTATCAAGCCCTGATGATAAGCGATTCGGGCGTCGTCTTTGCGATCGACCCCTATAATGGGGGAAGAATCGTAAGGTTTGACGGACCCTCATGGACCAATGTCGGCGGCAACCAGTCGTTTTTGGCGAACCCGTTCGGCGATGTAACGCTTCTCACCGCAATCGATCATGCAAACAATTTCATCGTCGGCCGCCCCGACGGGGGCATCTTCGTTTCGGCGGACTACGGACAGACATGGAGGAGCTCCCTTCTCAACTACTCGGTGAACGCAATCGATGTCACTCTGCCCAATCGAATTCTGATCGGAACAAGTCCGAGCAACCCGCTTCATACCTTTGGAGGGGTCTTTGTTTCAACCGACAGCGGTCAGACCTGGCGGGGGCTCGGACTTTCGAATCATTCGATTACTTCCCTGGCGGAAAGGAGTTCAGGAAGTCTTTATGCTCTCGCTGACGGCGGCGTGTACAAGCGGATCGAGTCAACCGGCGGGTGGCGCCTGCAGGACCTCGCGGGAAGGCGATTCACATCGCTGGCGCTGATCGGCGCCGATACGGTCATTGCCTCGAGCGAATCTGCGGGGCTGTTTCAATCGACGGATGACGGTGTCGCATGGTCGGGCGATGCATTGAGAGGGAAGGATATTTTTGCGATTGCCGAAAGCCCGCTGGGCAATCTCTTTACCGGAACACTGGGAAGCGGCATCTTCCGATCGGCCCCCGGCCAGCTGGGGTGGACTCAAATTGCGCCCGGCTCGACGGGCGATTATGTCTACTCTTTTGCCGCCGCAGGCGGCGCAGTCTATGCGGCAACGAATGGCGGCCTCTACCGGACTACTGATGAGGGCGTAAACTGGTGGAAAATCAGTTCATCCATCAGCGGATCGGCGTATGCGGTTGCAGTGGCCGCGGATGGCTCACTGTTGGCGGGGACCGGTTTCGGAATCCAGCGCTCCACGGACGCCGGTCTGTCGTGGTATCAGACGGGTCTTGCCGGCTCGAAGGTGTTTTTCATGGCCGTATCCCCGGACGGAAACATCTATGCGGGAACCCCCTCCGGCGGTGTCTATTCCTCGACCGACGCCGGAGTCAGCTGGGCCGGAGCGGGGCTCGCGAGAGACGATCTACAATCCGGGGCCGTGAATTCGCTGGGGCACGTCTTTGCGGGCGTTTACGGAGGAACCTTCCGTTCGACGAACAAGGGATTGACATGGGACAACGTCAGCTTCACGAACGGGTATGTATACGCAGTACTATTCAGCGGCCCGCAAGCCGTCTACGCGGGCACCTATAACGGGATCTATGCATCATCGGACGAGGGCGGAACCTGGAGTCCGGCCGGGGACAGCGGGTTGGCTCAATCGGTTGTGCTTTCTCTGGCGATGAACGATCAGAACCACGTCCTGGCAGGGACGTATCGAGGGGGAGTCTACCGGAGCGTTCGGCAGGCCGCGCCTTCGATCGTCAATGGCGTGGGTGGGTCGTCCGGTTTGCCTGTCAGCACCGGCCTTCTTCAAAATTATCCGAACCCGTTCAATCCGCAAACCGAACTCGCATTCGCGATCAGGAACCCAGACCACGTATCGCTGCACATCTACGACATTCTCGCCAGAGAGATAGCAACTCTCGTCGATGAGAAGCTCGCGCCCGGGACGTACCGCGTCTCCTGGGATGCGACCGGCCGCCCGAGCGGCGTCTATTATTACAGATTGATGGCCGGCGGGTTTACCGCCACGAAAAAGATGCTGCTTCTTCGGTGAGTATGGAAACGGAACAAACTCATCCTGAAGATCTCAATGCGCTGATGCTTCGCCGGCGGGAAGAGCTGGAAGAGCTCAAGCGCCGCGGCATCAACCCGTATCCGTACTTGTTTCACAGGACGGATTTTTCCGCGGATATCATCAAGAGTTTTTCCGACGACAGCCCGCAGCGAAACGTCGCAATCGCAGGCCGCATCGTCTCGATCCGCCGGATGGGAAAAGCTTCGTTCTGTCACATCCAGGATTCCAGGGGCAAGATTCAGGTCTACCTGAAGCGCGACGACATCGGCGATCTGTACGATGCATTCCGCCTGCTGGATATCGGCGACATCATCGGAGTGGAGGGATTTGTTTTTCGGACGAAGATGGGAGAGGTCTCCGTCCACGCCAGACGCTACGAATTGCTCACCAAGTCGCTCCGTCCGCCCCCGGTCGTCAAAGAGAAAACCGACGACGAGGGGCGGCGCGTCGTCTTCGATCCAATCGCCGACAAGGAGCTCCGCTACCGGCAGCGCTATGTCGATCTGCTCGTCAATGCCGGCACCAGGGAAGTGTTCATCAAGCGGTCGAAGCTGGTTTCTTCGATACGGAAGTTCCTTGACGCGAGAGGGTACCTCGAAGTCGAGACGCCGATTCTCCAACCCCTGTACGGCGGGGCGTTCGCCCGGCCCTTTATCACCCATCACAATGCGCTCGACGTCGATCTCTACCTCCGGATCGCCGACGAGCTGTATTTGAAGCGTCTGATCGTCGGGGGGTATGAAGGTGTTTACGAGTTTGCGAAGGATTTTCGCAACGAGGGAATGGACAGAAACCACAATCCTGAATTCACGATGCTGGAGCTCTATGTCGCCTATCAGGATTACCTGTGGATGATGGAGCTGGTCGAACAGCTTATCGGCTCCGCCGCGCTGGAGGTCAATCAATCGCAGAAGTGGAAGGTTGGCGACCATGAAATCGATTTCACCCCTCCCTGGAAGCGGGTGTCGATGTTCGACGCGATCGAACAACAGACCGGGAAGAAGCTGCGGGGGAAGTCCGAGAAGGAACTACTGGCGATTGCCAGGGAGCTTCAACTTGAATTCGCCCCCGGCGCGGGCCCCGGAGCCATCATCGATGAAATCTTCAGTGAGCTCGTGGAGCCGAAGCTGATCCAGCCGGTGTTTGTGACGGACTATCCGCTTGAGATGTCGCCGCTGGCGAAACGGCACCGCACCGAACCCGGTCTGGTTGAGCGATTCGAGCTCATCGTGAACGGCCACGAGCTGTGCAACGCCTTCAGCGAGCTAAACGACCCGATCGATCAGCGCATGCGATTCGAGGAACAAATGAAGCTGAGAGCCCGGGGCAACGAAGAGGCGCAAATGCTCGACGAGGATTATCTCCGGGCGCTCGAGTACGGAATGCCCCCGTCGGCGGGGCTCGGGATCGGCATCGACCGTCTCGTGATGCTCTTTACGAACCAGAGCTCGATCCGCGATGTGATCTTTTTTCCCCAAATGAAGCCGGAGCGCTGAAGATGAGGCCGATTCTTGCTACTCTGGCCCTTGTAGTCATGTGGCTCTCATTGGTGCGAGCCGGCACGACCGGCATCCTCGAGGGCAAAGTCGTCGATCGGGAAACGCACGAGGCGCTTGCCGGAGTCTCTGTTTCGATCGTCGGGTCGATGCAGGGGGCCGCGACCAACATTGACGGGCACTTTCAAATTACCAATCTCCCCGCCGGCAACTATAACGTCCGCTTCTCGACAATCGGGTATCAACCGCGCCTGTACCGGGACGTCGAAATTCATGCCGACGTTCGCACCAAACTGAGCGTCGAAATGGCCCCGTCGGCCGTCGAGGTTTCGGAGGTCGAAATCCTCGCCGACCGCCCCTTAATCGAGAAGGATGTAACAAGCACGAACTTCTCGCTCGGGACAACGCAGGTGGATCGGCTCCCGGTCCATTCTGTCCAGGATTTACTCTCGCTGTTCCCGAGCGTCACTGCCGAGGGAAATGTGCGGGGCGGTAAGACGAGCGAAGTGGTCTATCTGGTCGACGGCCTGCCGCTCCAGGATGTCGTCGGGGGCGGCGTCGGTTCGTCGCTGCCGAAAAGTTCGATCACCGAATTTTCGATCCAGTCCGGAGGCTTCGAGGCGGAATACGGCAATGCGCTATCCGGAGTGGTCAACATCATCACGCGCCGCGGAGGCGAAACGCACTCGGCCGTGATCCGCGTCGAGAAGGACAATTGGCTGTCCGGCGGGTGGAATCAACAGAACGACCGCGCGACCGAAACGGAGGTGACGCTTTCCGGCCCCATTGTAAGGGAGCGTCTTCATTATTTTGCCGCAAACACGCTGCAGCTGAGCGATACGCGCTGGAGGCAGGACTTTGACAAGTTTTTCGCATCGCCGATCCAGAGAGATGTGAGCGGCCTCGGGAAAATTGATTGGACTGTCTCGCCGAAAATACGGCTGACCGCGCAAAACGTGTATTCGCTTCGCTGGTGGCGTGATTACGAATTCAGCTGGCGCTTCAATCTTGCCGGCCTGCCGAAACGGAGCCGCTCGTCGTACCGGACGACCCTTTCCCTTTCGCATTCGCTCTCGGACATGGTTCATTACCGGCTCGATCTCAGTCACTATTACCTTCGCTCCAGAATCGGCGATGACGACAAGAACAACATCCCATCATCTCCCTATCAATACGATTTCTTCCTGGAATACATTGTCAGCGGGGACCGCGCCTGGTGGTCGGATACGAAGCAAAATATATCGACGGTGAAAGGCGACCTCGACATTCAGTTGACGAACGAAAACATCCTGAAGTTCGGAGCCGAGCTGAACCAGTACAACATTTCCTCCGACGTCGTGAAATATGTCCCGCAGACGACCTACTTCGGCAAGATTCTTCCCGACGAACCCCAGCTTAATTACAGCTCGAGCTACCATTACTTCCCCCGCACAGGCAGTGTGTATCTCCAGGATAAACTCGAGGTGGAGAAGGATGGTGCGGTGGTGAATCTCGGGTTTCGCTACGAATTCCTCGATCCAAGGAGTGAACGGCCTGTCGTGGAGTATGTAACGCCCGACAGCAACTCGGGCCAGTACAAAGCACAGGTGACCCGCTTTGTACCGGCGTCCATCAAGCAACAGGTGAGTCCGAGAATGGGGTTGTCTTTTCCGATCATGTGGAATATGATCCTCATCATGAATTATGGCCATTATTTTCAGTTTCCCCTCTTCGATTACCTGTACTCCGGCACAAATCCGCAGCAGCTTCGCAACGGCGTGAGCGTCCTTGTGGGCAACCCCGACCTGAAGCCGGAACGGACGCACGCCTGGGAGGTAGGCGTCAAGTACGGACTGGACGAAAAGACACTCCTGAGCCTCACATATTTCAAGAAGGAATTCATCGATCAGATCGACTCCAAGACATTTCTTCCGTCGAAGGCCCGGCTTGCGGGCGACTACGGCTTCGCGGAGTATGTCAACAACGCCTTTGCCAACGCAGAAGGTTTGGAACTGGTCCTGACGCGCTATCGGGACGAAATCCTCTCCGGGTCGCTCTCGTATTCCCTCATGAGGACAGAGGGAGTCAGCGATTATGTCAATCAGGGAATCAACCTTCAGCAGTGGGGGTTTCCCGTGCTGAATGAGCCCTATCCCCTGAGCTGGGACCAACTGCACACGATCAAGATGGTGATCGACGCGAAGCTTCCGTTGAATATTATTTGTAACGCGGTCTGGACGTACAATACCGGCAGGCCGTACACCTACTTCCCGACGAAGGACGGGTATACGCCGCAGGACACGACTCAACCCTTTCTTCCGAATAATGCACGACTGACTTCAAACACCACCGTGAATCTCAAGTTTTCCCGGAAGCTCGCTCTCGGGGACTTGATGTCGCTGACGCTCTATGGAGATGTGCGGAACCTCTTCAACAGCCTGAATGCCCGATGGGCGGATTCGAACGGCAGGATCGGAGGGCAACTCGGCGACCCCTCCGCCTACTACGATCCGCGAAGATTCTCTCTCGGTCTGCGTTATGAACTATAGCCGGAGGGGATTTCAGCGTGGGTGGTACGCCGTGGCGGTGCTGATCGCGCTCTTCTCGCTATCCTGCCAGGAATCCCTCCCGACCTACGTCTTTCCGACTAATATTATGTCGTTCGAAGTCAAAACGATCGAACAGCTCAGCAATCGTATCGCACGGCCGGGCCACCAGCTCGTTCACATGGTCCTGATCGGAAAGAACACATTCGATGAAGTATTCGAGGACAGCGTCGACATCAGAGGGTCTGCGCGAATCTGGTGGAAGCGGAAGCCCCGGCGCTTCCGGACGATCGAGCTGTCGGCCCAAAATTTCAGCGACCCGGGATTGATCAAAAACGGCAAGATGATGCTTCTCCCCGGCCAGCAGTTCGGATTGGACCTCTACTGGAACCTGATGAGCGACGACAGTTTGTACCTCGTTTCGGAGATGATCTTCACGAATCTCCGCCAGGAACGGCAGTGCGACTGGGACGTCGCCTGTTCCGATCCCGAGACGTTCGTCGTCGAGGCCTCGCTCGCTGTGTATGATAAAATCGGATACGTCGGTGCCCCCGCCCGGGAGTTTCAATTCATTGGGACTACGTGCATCACCGGCCGCGGACCATACTGCAGTGGGGGCAATTGAGATGGAATTTCGTCATGACGCATGGCGGTACGAAACCTAAGTGGGCAGGTTACACCGGACTGGCGCTGGCCTCGCTCTTTTCGCTCACCTGCCAGGAATCACTCCCAACATACGTCTTCCCGGCAAATATCATGTCTCTTGACGTGGGGACAATCGAACAACTCAGCAACCGGATTGGAAGACCGGGTCACCAGCTCGTTCATCTGGTCCTGATCGGGAAGAACACATTTGACGAAGTGTACCTGGACAGCGTCAACATCAAGGGTGCGGTGCGAATATGGTGGAAGCGTAAGCCGAGGCGATTTCGGACAATCTACCTCTCGGACCAGAATTTGACCGATCCGGCTCTGATCAAGAGCGGTAGGATGATGCTTCTACCAGGCCAGCAGTTCGGCATGGATATTTACTGGAACCTCATGACCGATGATAGCCTGTACCTTCCATCCGAGATGATCTTCAATAATCTACGGCAAGAGCGTCAATGCGACTGGAGCGTCGCCTGCTCCGATCCCGAAATGTTTGTCGTCGAGGCGTCGCTCTCTGTCTACGATCGTATCGGGTACGTTGCCGCCGCGGCGAAGGAGTTCAAGTTCATCGGAACCATCTGCATTTGTGGTGGGGGGCCGTATTGCCCCGGTCCACCTGGCTGCGGACCCTGAGCCGGTCAGCAACGTGACCTACGCCTCCCCAGCATCGTTACCCCACACCGGTATTCAGAGAGCGCCGGATTGAGCCCACCCCCCCTCATCAGCGTCATTATCCCCACGCTCCAGGAAGAGAAACTCCTTGCCCGCACACTCGATCAGTTTAGCGATGATGTGAAGCGGCGGCACCGCCTTGAGGTGATCGTCAGCGATGGAGGGAGCACAGATCTGACGACAGCAGTCGCGCGGAGCAAAGCCGATTTTCTGGTAGAACCGAGCAACGGCTGTTTGCAGAATATCTCAATCGGCCGAAACTCCGGCGCCGCTTCCGCCCGCGGAGAGATTCTGATATTTATTAACGCCGACGTCCGGATCGGAGACCCCGATCGCTTCTTTTCTCACATGGCCCGCGCAATTTCCGATGAGCGCTTTTCTGCGGCGACGTGCAATGTTCGGATCTATCCGGAAGAGGAAGGGAACGTCGACCGGGTGTTCCATCGTTGTTTTAATTGGTACTGTCGTATGCTGAATGCCTCCGGAATGGGTATGGGGCGGGGTGAATGTCACGTGGTCAGAAAGGAAATGTTCCGGCGAATCGGGGGATACAACACGAAGATGGCAGCCGGAGAGGATTATGAATTGTTCGTCCGGCTGAGGCACGTCGGAAGGGTGCATTTCGCCCGGGGGCTCGACGTCTTCGAGTCGCCGAGGCGGTACCGGAAGATGGGATACCTCGCCGTCAGCCTGCTGTGGTTCCTCAACGGGTTGACGGCCCTTCTGTTCCATCGATCCGTTGTCAAGAAGTGGAAACCCGTCCGGTAAGCCCCGTCAAAGGGTATTTGACTTTCGTGCCATTTTTAAATATACTTTTTATGGCGATTTTTCACTGAAAAGGACGTTTATGAAAAAGAGATTTTCATTCGTGACCGTGAGCGGCGTGTTTCTTCTGGCCCTCTTTCTGGGGGTACAGATCAACAATGTCATCTCCGGGGAGAACATTTTCGAACAGCTCAACAAATTCAAAGATGTATTGAGCCTGACGGAGAAGTATTATGTTGACGAAATCGACACCCAAAAGCTCGTCGAGGCCGCGATTCACGGCATGCTCAGCAATCTGGACCCTCACTCCGTCTACATCCCTGCCAAAGAACTTCCGAAGATCAATGAAGATTTTCAGGGAAGTTTTGAAGGGATCGGCGTCGAGTACGACGTTCTCGGCGATACGCTCATCGTTGTCGCCCCGGTCGCCGGAGGGCCGAGCGAAGCTCTCGGCATCCTGTCGGGCGACAAAATCGTCCGGATCGATGATTCCTCTTCTGTAGGAATCAAGCGGGATGACGTTCCGAAGAAATTACGCGGCCCGAAAGGGACCCATGTAAAAGTTTCCATTGCCAGGGCGGGCGAGAAAGACCTGATCGAGTTCGATATCACGCGCGACAAAATTCCGCTCTACAGCGTCGATGTCTCGTACATGGTCAAAGATGATATTGGCTATGTGAGCGTCAATCGATTCGCATCGACTACCCATGACGAATTCGTGACCGCCCTCCAAAAGCTTCGGGGCCAGGGGATGAAGAGGTTAATCGTGGATCTCCGGAACAACCCGGGCGGATATCTTGAACAGGCCTACAAGTTGGCCGACGAGCTGCTGCCGAAGGGGAGGAAGGTCGTCTATACGAAAGGACGCAGGCCGGAGTTCAACGAAGAGTATACCAGCGCCGGCGGGGGGTATGCCGACGTCTCGCTCATTATTTTGATTAACCACGGATCGGCCTCAGCCAGCGAGATCGTTTCCGGTGCGGTCCAGGATTGGGACCGGGGCCTGATTGTGGGCGAAACAAGCTTCGGGAAGGGACTCGTGCAGCGCCAGATCGACCTCCCCGACAAATCTGCCTTCCGTCTGACGATTGCCCGCTATTACACGCCCTCCGGAAGGTTGATCCAGAGGCCGTACGGAAAAGATATTGAAGATTATGTCAAGGAAGGGCTCGTAAAGGACGAAGTGGAGGGCGATAACATCGAGCACAAAGAGGAAAAAGATTCGACGAGGCCTGTTTTCAAGACTTCGGGCGGGCGGGCGGTGTTCGGCGGAGGGGGCATCACGCCGGACTATATCATAAAGAGCGAGAAAGCGTCAACCCTATACGTGCAGATTCAGAGCAAAATCGGCTTTCGCAACTTTGCCGTCCGCTATATGGACGAGCACGGCAAGGGCATCCACGCAGAATACGGCAAGGATG
>Ga0099793_10000218_pt1 | contig 14314 bp, 10 predicted proteins | sample Rivendell_Oct201_9_FD_77319 | JGI IMG/M metagenome (GOLD analysis project Ga0099793, IMG submission 77319) | Vadose zone soil and rhizosphere microbial communities from the Eel River Critical Zone Observatory, Northern California to study diel... | ecosystem: Environmental > Terrestrial > Soil...
ACCGGCCTGGATAACGAGGTTGAATGCAACTGTGGGAAGCTCATGTTGTTCGACCAGCCAGATCCCGAGTCCGTTGTCAAGCACCGCCTTCTGAATATCGGGCAGTTGAATCTTCGGCGCCGGCTTTCCCATTGGGCGTTTCGTCCGATCCACATCGTCGCGCGCAGCGGCGACATTCGAAAATACTCCGGCTAAGACTGCAATAATCATGGTGATACCAAGGCTTGATTTCATGATTAAACCATCACTCACCTTTCTTCGCGGCTAACTCGGGTTTGCCGAGCGGCACAATGCTTAAGATCATTCTGGGCTTCGTGAGATACTTCTTTGCCACCGCCAGCACCTCGGCCGGCGTGATCCCCTTATACAATTCCATTTGCGTATTAATGTTGTTAGGGTCACCGGTAAAGGACTTGAAGGTTGCCATGCTGATCGCCTTCCCGAGGACTGTCGCCACTCCATTCACAACCCGGACTTCGGTGGATGTCAGTGCCTTTTCAATCTCCTTCTCCGTCACCCCGTGCGCCAGCAAATCAGCGAGAACCGAATCGACAACCGTTTTCATCTCGGTCAGATTCCTGCCCGGTTTCGCGGTGACGGTGATCTGGAACAGGCCTGCGATCTCCATGTCGCCCTGCGCCGCATTGGCGGATTGAGCAACCTGCCGTTCGTAGACGAGGGGCTTATAAAGCCGCGAATTCTTCCCGCTGCTCAAGATCTCGGCGACGACCTTCATAACAGCATCCTCGCGCGTGTTCGTGGCCGGACTGTGCCACGTGACATAGAGCCGGGGGAGCTGCACTTTGTCTTCGTACGTCACCGCGTGTTCTGCGGGAAGGCCGAGCTCAACAGCTTGAGGACGGTCAATTTTCTGTCCCGCCGGGATCGCGCCGAAGTATTTCTCAACCCACTCCTTCGCTTCCCCGGGATTGAAGTCGCCGGCGATGACAAGCGTTGCGTTGTTGGGCGCGTAATAGGTCCGGAAGAATTGGTGAACATCCTCGAGCGCCGCGGCGTTCAAATCCTCCATGTACCCGATGACGGGCCAATGGTAGGGGTGGGTTTCCGGAAACAACACCTGCGCGATTTTTTCATCGGCGGTGCCGTAGGGGACATTGTCGACTCTCTGGCGCCGCTCGTTTTTGACCACTTCGCGCTGGTTGTCGAGTTTCGATTGTGTGACGGCCGGCAGCAGGAACCCCATCCTGTCGGACTCTAGATAGAGAGCGAGCTCGAGAAAGTTGCTGGGAACGACCTCGAAATAGGTCGTGCCATCCTCCGTCGTAAACCCGTTGATGTTTGCGCCCACTTCCTGCAGCAACTTAAAATGGTCCCCGTCCGCGACGTGCTCCGAGCCCTTGAACATCACGTGTTCGAAGAGGTGTGCAAATCCCGTTCTCTTCACCTTTTCATTTTTCGAACCGACATGGTACATGACGACAGCCGCGGCGACGGGCGCAGAATGATCTTCGTGCAGGACGACGGTCAAGCCGTTCTTGAGCCAGTATTGGTCAAACTTGATGTTGATCTGCGAAAAGGCCTGGTTACTCATAAACATGACGACACAGATGTACGGAAGAAATTTCATTGGGATTCTGACTCCTCTCATGAATTGGAGGACTAACGCGGTGGTCTGGGAAGAAGTTACGGATTTGCAGATTCACATGCAATCTCAAAAAAAAGCCCCATCCCGTCCCGCTCAGTCCCGCTTGTCCCGCAAAGCGGGACGGGCGGGACAAGCGGGGCCGGACGAGGCTTCGATAAAAACTTGTTTCTGCTTTAACCGCCGACCTGGACGGCGACGAAGGCCATTTGGCCGCTTGCTCTCTTGACGCGAAGCAGGACCGCGTCGCCCTTCTTATGTTTTTCGATGACACCCTTGAGATCGCTCGGCGAGCCGATCTCCTTCTTGTCCGCCTCCAGAATCACATCCCCCTGCTGGAGACCGCGTTCGAATGCCTCGCTGTACCGTTCGACGCCCGCAACCATCACTCCCCGGTCGACTCCCAATTCTTTTCTCTCGTCGGATTGCAGAGCTCGGACGCTGAGGCCGAGATTTTCGAAGCTGACGGTCTTCGAGCCGGTTTCCCTGTCCGGCCGGAGTTCTTCCGAATTCCTCCCGCTATCCTTCGCCGTGAGCTTTTCGTCCTTCCGGGAACGGAGCGTGACCTTTTTTTCGACCGCTGCGCCGTTACGGAATATTTTTAATGTCACCTCGTCTCCGGGATGCTTTCGCGCAATATACGATTGGAGCTCGTTGGGTGCGTTGACTTCTTTTCCGTCGACCGAAAGAATTACATCGGTTTCCTTAATTCCGGATGCTTCCGCGGCACCCCCGGGAACCAGCCGCTGGACGAACACACCCTCGGCTTTCTTCAGGCCGATTGCCTTGGCATACGTGTCGTCGACGGTGCCGATCTCGACGCCGATGTAACCGCGCCTCACCTTTCCATTCTTGATAATATCTTCAGCGACGTAACGGGCAAGATTGATCGGAATTGCGAACCCGTACCCCTGATATCGGGCGTTTGTCGTCGCGATCGCCGTGTTGATCCCAATGACCTCCCCGTCGAGGTTTACGAGCGGACCGCCGCTGTTGCCCGGGTTGATCGCGGCGTCTGTCTGGATGAAGTTTTCGATTCCGTAGTCATCGCTTATAATGCGAATGTTGCGGCCGAGCGCGCTTATAATTCCCGCCGTCACCGTTCCCTGCAGGTTGAGCGGATTGCCGATCGCGAGCACCCACTCGCCGATTTCCACCTCATCGGAATTTCCGAACGCCGCCGTGGGCAAGTCCTTGTCATCGACCTTGATGACTGCGAGGTCCGTGGAAGGATCGGTCCCGATGATTTTTGCCTTCACCACATGTTTGTTGTTGAACGAGACGTCGACGTGATTTTCATCCGCTCCGTCGACGACGTGGTTGTTCGTCAGGATGTACCCATCCGGACTGATGACCACGCCGGAGCCGGCTGCCTGCTGAGGCTCGGATTCCGGGAATTTGAAATCGGGCCCGAAGAAGTGAAAGAAGTCGTTCAATTCACCGCCGGTCTTCCCCTTCCCCTTGGTCGTCACCGTGATGCTCACGACGGTCGGTGAGACGGCCTTGCTGACCTCGACGAACGCTTTGCTGAACGCTTTGACATCAACATCAGGATGTTTGACCTGGCTGCGGGCCCCCAGCTTCACCTGCGGGTCGCCCGCAAATCCCGGCTCGAGTCCGACTTTGAAGCTCGACACAAGCACCACGCCGAACACGATCCCGATGAAGATCAGGAATAACGCAGCGAGAACAGATTTACGTGACATAGGTTTGTTGCTCCTTCGATTGAATCGTTGAGTCGTTTATAGTAATCGGATACTGAAGTATACTGCACACACTCGATTTTGTTTCAGCACAGCGGTAGTCTTCATACTTTACCGGGACTTCACGGCAGAGCGAGAATTTGTGACGCCACCTTTTCAGAGTTCAGCGGCCGGAGCCCCTGCACATGATACCGCAGATAATTCCATAGAAAATTTTGGACCTGTCCTCGCTCTTGATAATCGATCTCAAGTTGCGTGGCATCCAGGGGATCGGAGATCTGTGAGAGGACCTCAAGAGTTTGCAACAGGTTCGCGCTCACCCCGACGGCGTGCCCCGAGGGAAGGTTGCACGACTCGCACAGCGGACCCCCCCGTTCAAGATGGAAGCGGACTTCCGCGCGGACACTATCCTTCCCCCCGATCGTCTTGCTGCACTCCACGCAACGGCTAAACGACGGCTGGAATCCAAGGATCTTCGCCAAATGGACTTCAAAACAATATAACACATGGCCGGGGTTTTTAGTTGCAGCGTCGGCCGCCGAAAGGCATCCGACAAGCAGCGAAAAGAGTCCTGCATTCTCCTCCTCGTCGTGCGTCACCATCGCAGTTATTTCGATCATTCCCATTCCCGCGGACATCTTGGCAAGATCATCATACAGGCGCAGGAAGGGACGGACGCGGTCACATTGGGTCAGAGTTTGCAGCTCGCGGGTTTCTTTCTTATAGACGACGATCGAATCATAGGACATCGGCTCAAGCGAGGAACCATAGCGGCCACGAGGGCGCCGCGCTCCCTTGACGATCGTGGAAAGTTTTCCAAACCGGCGCGTATAAAACGTAACAATCTTGCTCGTCTCGCGGTACGGCATTGATCGGAGAACAACCGCTTCCGTTTTCTCAATTGTGCTCATCGGTTGCGCTGCTTTTCAATTGAAGGGACGTTGAGAAAATCATAAGGCGGGTACGTAACCTCGCCTTCCGTAATAATGGCGGTGATGAGCGCAGCCGACGTGACATCAAAGGCGGGTGCATAGACCCGCACACCCTCCGGGGCGATCCGCTTTCCGAATCCTTCAACGACTTCACTCGGGCTGCGTTCTTCGATCGGAATCAGATCCCCCGAGGCCACCGCGGAATCGATCGTTGTTGTCGGCGCGGCGATATAGAACGGAATTCCATGGTGGCGGGCGGCCAGTGCAAGCGCGTACGTGCCGATCTTGTTGGCGGTGTCGCCATTGGCCGCAATTCGATCCGCACCCACGACAACGAGGTCGATGTGCAGCCGGTTCATGACGCTGGCCGCAGTCCCGTCGGTTATCAGCGTGACGTCGATTCCTTCACGCATGAGCTCCCATGTCGTCAGCCTCGCGCCCTGCAGCAGGGGGCGCGTTTCCGTCGCATAGACCCGGACCGACTTCCCTTCCCGGTGCGCCGTTGTGATTATACTCTGCGCTGTTCCGGCGCCGCCGGTAGCCAGCGCGCCCGTGTTACAATGGGTCAGAATGATCGCGCCGTCGGGAACCAATCGAGCCCCGTTTTCTCCGATGCGCCGGCACATTGCCTCGTCTTCGAGATGGAAGGTGCGCGCCTCCGCCACAACAGCCGCCCTGATGCGCTCGACCGAGTCCGGCGAGGCAGCGGCATCCTCGATCCTTCGCAGTGCGCGGAACAAATTCACGGCCGTAGGGCGGGTCCTTCCGAGCTCACCGGAAATGCGCCGGATGTCAGACCGGAGATCGTCGGGCCTGACCGCCTTCGAGCCCAGGGCCCCGAGGGCAAGCCCATAAGCCGCAGAAATTCCGATGAGGGGTGCGCCGCGTATTCTGAGTGAGACGATCGCTTCGCCGACAACACGATAATCGGCCGTCTCAATGTAGGTCTCCTCCCCGGGAAGTCTGGTCTGATCGATGAACCGGACCCGGTCACCGAGCCATTCGATCGCCTTCATGAGCCAGAATCACACCAAGACCTCTGCATCGAACTTCGACAGCTCCCTGAACTCCCGGTAGCGGTCTTGAATTTCGATGGAGGTAAGATCCTTCAGACGATTCAGGCTGAACTGTTCGACGCAAAAGGATGCCAACGCGCTCCCGTGGATGACGGCGCGCTTACAGTTTTCCTCCGAGAAATCATCGGTCTTGGCGATCCATCCGATGAACCCTCCGGCAAATGCGTCGCCGGCGCCTGTCGGGTCATTGATGATTTCGAGGGGATAGGCGGGTGCCGAAAAAATCGTTCGATCCGTGACGAGAAGAGCGCCATGCTCACCCTTCTTAATGATGATCATTTTGGGCCCCATCCGGATGATCGCCTTCGCCGCCTTGATCAGGTTTGCCTCCTCCGTGAGCTGGCGGGCTTCTGCATCGTTGATGATGACGATGTCCATCCGCTTCAGCGTCGCCAGAAGCTCTTTTTTCTTTCCCTTGATCCAGAAATTCATCGTGTCTCCCACGACCAGTCGCGGCTTTTCAATCTGCTCGAGAACCTTTCGCTGAAGATCAGGATCGATGTTGCCGAGACAAATGTAGGTCGACTTGCGGAAGGCGGGGGGAATGATGGGATTAAAATGTTCAAACACATTCAGTTCGGTGAAGAGCGTCTCCCTCGTGTTAAGATCATACTGGTACCGGCCGCCCCAGCGGAAGGTCTTCCCGTTCTTGACAACTTGCAGGCCCTCAAGATCGATGTCCCGGCTCTCGAGAAAGTCGATGTATTCCTTCGGGAAGTCGCCACCGACGACTCCGACGAGCCGGATCGGCGTCACGAAGTAGCTCGCGGCGGTGGCGATGTAGGTGGCAGACCCGCCGAGGACGTTGTCAACCCGTCCGAACGGCGTCTCAATCGTATCCATCGCAACCGAACCGACTGCCAGTAAGCTCATATCACTTTAATGTACAAATCGCCCGCTGGACGTGCAACAAGCAAGCAGCGGAGGGCCATAGCTCACACCTCCTGGCCGTGGTGATCACTGGCTGCCGCGCGCCGTAGCCGGTTGGGGAATCGGTTTCCGGGGAAATTGGCCGTCGCGCATGGCGGCGTTGTAAGCGAACGCAGCCATAATAACCGACGCTTGTTTCAGGTCGTCCGCTTGAGCTCGGTCGAACACGTCCATGATTGAGTGATGGGTCCGGGTCTCGTACTCGATTGGATCCTGAATGAACTGAAACCCCGGAAGTCCGATCGCATCGAATGAGAGGTGATCGGTCCCGCCGGTATTCTGCAGCGTCAATGTTGACGCGCCCATATTCCCGAACGGGGTGAGCCAGGCGCGGAAAATCGGCCGGACGGATTCATTCCCCTGCATGTGGACGCCGCGCACCTTTCCGCTTCCGTTGTCGTTATTGAAGTACACAGAAAACTTTTCGGCTTCCGGTTTCAGCGTCACCGTGAAATTCGAGTCGGGTCCCACTCTCTCCCCGAAGTGTTTCTTCACGTAGGCCGCTGAGCCCAACAAGCCCTGTTCCTCGCCGCTCCAAAGTCCGATGCGAATCGTCCGGCGCGGCTTCAGACCGAGAGTCTTGAGAATTCGCATGGCTTCAAGGCAGACTGCGGACCCCGTGCCGTTATCCGTTGCTCCCGTACCCCCGTGCCATGAGTCATAATGCGCCCCGATCATAACCAGTTCGTTCTTCAGGTCTGATCCTGGCAAGTCGGCAAGGATGTCCCAGCATGAATCCTCTTTGGTAAAGCTCACCTCAAGGTCCAGCGACAGCTTCGGATGTTCCCCCTTCTGGATCATGCGGACCAGTCTATTATAATGCTCGGCCCCGACCTGTATCTGGGTCGAAATTTTCGGCGCTTTCGGGTCATAGGCGTTAATCCGTCTCGTGAACGGCGTATCGGGATGCGCTGCAACGTTTGCCTGCTGGACGTACACATTTCCACCGTCTCCGCCGCTTATTGTCAGAATCGCAGCCACCCCTTCTTTGTCGCAGAGTTCCTGCTTGTGAAAATTGACAACCGCCCTCGCCTTCTGCTCCGGCGTCATCTGAAATCTTCCGCCCCGGCCGCCTCTTTGCATGGGCATCTCGGCGTTGGCAAGCTTCAGGAGCGTCGAGTCTGCATCGCGCCATCCCTCGGGATCGAAGTGGGCCTTGATATCGCGCGGGTCACCTATAAGAACAAATTTTCCCTTGAGTTTTCCCCTGAATTCTGCGACAGCGCTGTCACTCTTCGCATCAAAATAAATAATATCCGCCGTTATCTCTCCGCCGGTACCCGGCGACCATGCTTTCGGGTATGAGATCAGGGGGAATACCTGGGATCCGATGACATTGGCTGAAAAGTGTTTCAGCGACCAACCCCTGCCGAATGGGCCCCACGCCTCGAGGTGCGCGTTCTCCAATCCCCACGAATCGAGCGTCTGTCTCGCCCACTCAGCCGCTCGTTTGAATCCGGGCGACCCGGTGAGCCGCGGGCCGTACACATCGGAGAGCGTGCTCAGGAGATCCATGACCTGAGATCGATTGAAACCCTCATCCCTTATTTTTGAGATTGCAGACGTATCGACCTTCTCCTGGGCAACTTGCCCATATCCGCAATGAACGAATGCGAAGAGAAGTACAATAACCATTATATATTTTAGCATGGGCACCTCAGAGAATAGTGGTTGATCAAAAACTTTTATACGCCTTCCTGTGCGAGTACGTAAGAAAGAATAGCGAGGGCGATCGCACCTAGTTCAAGCTCCCGTTCGTTCACCTTGTCGATCGTATCGCTGTCGGAGTGATGATAATCGAAATAGCGCTGTCCATCGACTCTCAGACCGAGTGTCGGCACTCCCTTTTTACCGAGTTCAGAAATGTCCGCCCCCCCGCCGCCCTTTTGAATACGGTCGGCTTCGATCGGCCGGAGCAGATAGGCCCACCGCGCGATTCTCTCAATGATTGACGAGTCCGCCTGGATGCCAAACCCGCGCGGAGAAAATCCTCCCGCATCAGTCTCGATGGCAGCGATGTGTTTTTCGCCCGGCCGGTCCTTCGCCGCGTAAGCTTTAGCGCCGCGCAATCCGTTCTCCTCGTTCATGAAGAGCACCACACGGATCGTTCGCTTCGGTGTTAATCCCAGATCCTTGAGCAACCGCAGCGCTTCAAGCGAATGGCTGCACCCCGCGCCGTCATCGTGTGCGCCCGTACCCTTGTCCCAGCTGTCGAGGTGGCCTCCAATGACGATCACTTCTTCAGGGTGCTCCGAGCCTCTGAGCTCCCCTATCACATCGGCAGACTCGGCATCCGGCAGTGTCTGACACCCGAGCTTCAGCTTCAGGCGAAGACCCTTTTTCGAGGCGAGCAGACTATCGAGGAGATCCGCCCCAAGCGTGCTCACGGCCGCGGCCGGCACTTTCGGCACGCTGTCGTTGTAGCCCATCGATCCTGTATGGGGTACGTTGTCCAGCCGTGTAGTCATCGACCGCACCAGTGCCGCGACTCCTCCCGCTCTTGCGGCCTCGACCGCCCCCTGGCCCCGTTGGTTGACGGCGCCGCCATAGGCCTCGAATGTGCTCGCTTTGCTTCGGTCAAGAGGTCGATTGAAGAATACAATTTTACCCTTCGCGCCGTCACCCAGCGCCTTCAGCTCGTCAAATGATTTTACTTCCACGACTTCAGCTGTGATTCCCTCCCGAGGGGTACCGATGCTGCCGCCCAGGGCGCAGATACGGAGCGGTATTTCGGTGTTTGGACCTGGCAGGATAATCGATGCCTCCTCGCTGGAACTCCGGACCCAATGTGGAACCGTCACCGGTTCGAGGTGAACATTCTGAAAACCGAGCCTTTGCATGGTTTGCTGCGCCCACGCAACGGCATGTTCAGCCTCTGGGGAACCGCTGAGTCGAGCGCCCACGGTCGAGGTGAGCTCCCGTAGGATCGAAAACGCCTGACCTGAGAGCAGTCCGGTCGAAATGATTCGATTAGTAACTCTCTCGTATGGGCGTGCGTTTGCCGTATCGGCGGTTTGGGCAGAGGCAGGGCTGAGTGAAGACAAAAGGAACAGGCTCAGGGCGCCTGCCCGAGTAACCGAAATCATCGGCAAAAATTCCTTCAGGAAGCGGACGTCGATAGATGCTGTGTGCGGGAAGCGTCGAAACTGAGGAATATACGAAAATATTCAGCAAAAACAAGCAGCGACAACGACTCTGTCGACCGTTGTGTGCCTTCCCAATAGAGGTTCGGGTGGCCTTTCCTTATAAGTGTGAAAACCGTGTCTGGACGGATTGATGAATATCGTGAAGGCGTCTCTCCACTTGAGCCCTCAATTCTCTCAGGGAGTTCCACACGCGGTCCAGCGCTCTCCTTGTGATGTCGTGATAGTTCATGTTGAGATCAAAAGCGTGAATTTGATGGTCGTCCGGGTATATCAAATTGAATGAAGCATCATCTTCGTCATCCGCGTCGCTTTCTTCCTCCCGCTCCACTTTCATCGTCAGAGAAAGTGGTTTCCCCTTACGGATTATTTCGATCGAGACTTCCCGATCCTTCGAGTCCGCCAGCTGCTCCCGAAAATCGTCGGTCCTGCGGATTGTGCTTCCGTCCGCCTTGACGATCACGTCACCGGCCTTAAACCCGGCTTTTTCACCCGAGGAACCGGGCTCAACCTCTGTCACCAGGACACCCCTCTTGTTCGGCACTTCAAAGTAGTCGGCAAGCTGCTTCGTGAGATCTTCAACCGAGAGACCGCAAAGTTCGCTCATCCCAAATGCGCGAAACAATTTGGGAGTACCGGGGATGCGCGTCCCCCCGTTCCCAAAACCGAACGAAAATGCGCGCGGTGCTGATTCACGTCCGATCTTTGCGGTAAGGACCTTGTGCTCTCCTTTTCGGACGACCTCGATTTTCACCTCGCTCTTCGGCTTTGCTCGACGGACAGCTCGAATCAGATCGTTGCTGCTCTCGATCTTCTCGCCATCGAAAGTCACAATCACATCCTTCTCCTTGATTCCGGCGTCGTCGGCGGGGCTGTCTTCGACGACCTCGACGACATAGGCCCCACGATCCACGGAAGGTTTCTCTTTGTCGTTTACATCTCGGCTCACGTTCTCAACTCTTACACCCAGATGCCCGCGGCTATGAACCGCCAGGACGGTATGACTGCGCCCCGAGGCACGCGGCTGTGTGCACGCCAGGGACAGGGGCAATGCCAGCAATAGGGCAAGTAAGCGCGGTCGTAAAATCGAATACATCATGATAGAATCTCCTGTTGGATTTTAGACAAGCCTGTCTATTTGATCTCTCCCATTAGACCTCGGCACCGAAAGAGCGGTTTACAACGAGCGCACTTAGAACTATCGTTCAAATGTCCGGCCATGGGGCCGGCTGTACCCCTTTAATCCAATACTTCTATCTTCGCGTTTTGTTACAGGATAATCGAATTTCTATGGTTTTATCGGGGTGAACGAGGGAGAAGTAGAGATCTGCGCTTTCCGCCGGAATCAGAGAATCCGCATAAGGCTAGCCGCTTTCTCACCCCGCACGATGTATTCGTGCACGACGCGCAGCCCGGATCGCTGGCCCGGCCAAACCAACCTCGCTTCCGCCTCTCCGAAACTCAGCCATTCAAATTTGGTGTGTTCCTTTGATAGTCTTGGCGAATCACCGGGTTCAACCTGGGCGGCAAATACCGGACAGACATTCACCAGATCCTTGGAGTGATCAAAAAACATATCGACAAACGGGACGGTCCACAATCCCGACGGAGCCAGGCCGGTCTCCTCCCGCAACTCGCGTAATGCGGCATCGACCGCCCGCTCGTCATTTTCGATGGAGCCGGTAACGAGCTGCCAGATTCCGGGGTGGCGTTTCAGGTAGGGGGCACGACGGAGAAGCAGGTACTGCGGACGATCCTTCTCAAATTTGAAGGTACAAACCTCGATGATGTTGGAAACGGTTGAAGGCATGCCCGCCACATCAGACGGTCAGGTGGCGGCGTAAGAAGAGTGAATCTATCTTGGCCTCTTGAAGCTTAGACGAGGATCTCTCCGGGTTTCGTGAAGAGCAGGTGGTCGTGAAGGTAATGCATCAACAGAAACGAAAGCACCACGATATAGTAGCATTGATCGAACGAAAGACCGAGAGCCGGGCTAAAATAGATGAGCAGGGCGATGATCGAAACCGCCGCAGCCGTAAGGCCCACATTAAAGAGATAATAGTACCACGTCTTTCCGTCCTCCGACATTTTGTCGATGAACTTGGTGCCGATCTCGCCCCGTTGATGGCGCAGCCGGTTAATGTAATAGGTGAGCCCCAGATACTGGAACGAATGCCACGCGTTGAAACCCTGAAAGGCGACATCGAGGTTGGGGAAGGCAGGGATGAAAAAAGCGACCAGCGATGTGAGTGAGATCAGGATAATTTTCGGGTAGTGGGCAACGCCCTGCCGAATCTCATGAATCGTTTTCCAGGTGAATAAAATGGCCGAGGCCGCAAAAACAGCCGTTATAAGATAGAAAATATAGTCGGTCTTCAAGAAATCCGGGAAGAAGATCTTATTCGCGCCGATATAGAAATCCTCGTGGATGAATTTGTACGTGGCAATCGGATAGAGCGCAGAAAAGAGCAGGCCATAGTCGATCATTCTAGACGACCAGGAGAGAGACCGTGCGGCTCTCTTGTTATAGCATTCCACGATGAATGCGGCCTGGTGCAAAATATGAATCGATGCCCAGAAAAAGAAAAAAGTGATCAGGAATTGAAAATGTTTAACCCCGAGGTAGATAACAGCGATCGGCACCAGCACCGAAAAAGCCAAAAGGAGTTTGTGCTCCCGCGAAAAATTCTTGTCGAACGCGGTGCGTGTGTACGTCGCGTACATGTGGGGTCCCCCGATGAAGAGCGCGATCGTCCCGTTCACGAGGTTGCGGCTCGCGTCGGCATCCCAGATATACTTGATACCGAGGGCAAGCAACATGCTATTGATATAGGGGGTCGCCTGATTGGCGAAGACAAAAGTAAGAATCGGAACCGCTACGAGCACGGAGCTCAGGCTGATGAAGGTGAGATCCCAGCTCCTGCTTCTCAGCCACAATCCTTCCGACATCACGTCTGTGCGCGAGGCAACAGCAAGTGAGTAGGCGGAATTCATAAGTGTCTCCCTGTCAAGTTCGACAAAGGTCAGTGGGGCTTTGGTGCTACGGATGGTTTGAGAAATCGCCCAATAATAGCCAATTCCATCTCAAGAGTCAAGTATCGACTAGGTGAATCCCTGATACATTTTGTCGATTTGATCCTTGAAACGCGCTTCAACGACTTTCCTGCACACCTTGAGTGTCGGAGTGATTTCGCCGTTTTCAATTGTAAGAGGACGATCGAGAAGAGTGAATTTTCTGACCCGCTCATAGTTTGCGACGTTTGTCTGAACGCGCGAAATCTCATTTTCGAAAAGCTTACGGATCTCTTCCCTCTTCGCTAAATCTTCGTGATTTGTCACTGTGAGATGCATCGATCTCGCGAGCTCCCCGACCCGCTCAAAGCTCGGAACGATCAGCGCAGTCAGGAACATCCGGCCCTCCCCGATGAGAACGAATTGATCGATGAGATCGCTTTGAAGGAAGAGACTCTCAAGGGCCTGCGGAGCGATGTTCTTACCACCCGAAGTGACAAAGAGATGCTTCTTTCTATCCGTGATGACGAGAAATCCGCGCTCATTGAAGTAACCGATGTCACCCGTGTGCAGCCATCCCTCCGTATCGATTGCCTGAGCCGTTGAGAGCGGGTCATTCCAGTAGCCCTTCATAATATTTGGGCCTCGGGCGAGGATTTCACCGTCCGGGGCGAACCTCACATCCACACCGGGAATCGGTTTCCCGACAGTACCGAACTCAAAATCGTCGATCCGGTTGAAGCTGATCACAGGCGAGGACTCTGTCATCCCGTATCCTTCGATGATCGCGATTCCGATTGCCTCGAAGAATTCGGCGAGTTCGCGCCCGAGGGCTGCCCCTCCCGAGGTAAGAAACCGGATCCGGCCTCCCAACATCGCCCGAATCTTGCGGAACACCAATCGGTCCGCGAGTTCTCGTTTGAGCTTCAGATTAAGCGGCAATTTGCCGCGCTTGCGCCCCTCGGCGTATTCCCGTCCTATCCTAATGCCCCACTTGAATATTGATTGACTTGTACGCGGCTGTTGCGCCACGTGACGCATCAACCGGTTGTAAATGCGCTCGAATGCACGAGGCACCATCATGATGACGGTCGGTTTCACCTCGATCACATTCTCGCGAAGAGTCTCGGCACTCTCCGCGTAGGCGATCGTTGCACCGCAGGCCATGGCAGTGTAATACCCCGCCATTCTTTCATAGGAATGACTGAGCGGCAGAAAGGATAAGACCCTGTCCTCGTGCGTAAGGGGAATGCAGACAGCCGATGCCTTAATGTTCTCAGCCAGATTCCGGTGCGTGAGCATCACTCCTTTGGGATCGCCCGTGGTGCCGGATGTATAGATGAGCGTGAGCAGATCGTCCGGGCTTATTGCCTCCTTCCCAAGTTCCACTGGCTTCGCGTCTTTTCGTAGATGATCTGCTCCCATCTCGAGCACGGAGGCATATGAAATCACACAGGGATTATCCGTTTGCGCCTTTTCAGAAAGTACGATGATCTTACGGAGAGTTGGAACTTCGGGTGCGATCCCGATGACTTTCTTCAAGTGGAGCTGATTAGAAACGATAGTAAATTGAACGCCGGCATCGTTGAAGATATATCGGACTTGCTTCGCCGAAAGCGTCGGATAAAGGGATACGTTGACGGCACCGAGCCTGACCATCCCCATATCGGCAATCACATACTCCGGGCGGTTTTCGGAAATCAACGCGATGCGATCCCCCCGGCCGACACCGAGGGCCGTGAGCCCAGCCGCGAAGCGATGCACGAGTTCGGCGAGCTCGGAGTATGAGATGTTTTGGTACTCGCCCCCCACCTTGTGCATGAGAGCCGGCTTAGGGTCTTGTGCGTACTTCTCCGTAAGCCGGTCGAACAGTTCCGGGATGGTACGGAACTCCAACGTGGGTCCGTAGACCCTA
>Ga0099793_10000220_pt1 | contig 14275 bp, 10 predicted proteins | sample Rivendell_Oct201_9_FD_77319 | JGI IMG/M metagenome (GOLD analysis project Ga0099793, IMG submission 77319) | Vadose zone soil and rhizosphere microbial communities from the Eel River Critical Zone Observatory, Northern California to study diel... | ecosystem: Environmental > Terrestrial > Soil...
CGCTTCCGCGCGACTTCGCGGCGTCCACTCGCGTTGTAATCGCTTCCCAATTCATCAGCCCGTTCTCGATTCCTCTATTTCTTGACCAGCCGCGACACCACGTCATCCACCGTGATGGTTCCGATCGGCCGGCTCTCGCTGTTGACCACCGTCAACATGCGCAAGTTGTACTTGTCGAACAGCTCGAAGACGTCGCGTTCATCGGCGTCCCCCGGGACGCCAAGCAAAGGCTCGGTCTTCAGTTCCGACATAGGTTGCTCCGGGTCCGCGAGCAGCAGCCGCGCCACAGACACGGTGCCCGAGAATTTTGCTTCCGTGTCCAGCAACACGATCGTGTCGAGTTGGTCCACGTTCAACTCCTGCGTGCGCATCCATTGCAGGACTTCCTCGCGGGCCGCCGTCTCCCCGACAAACACAAACTCCGGGTTCATCATCCCCCCGGCGGTCTTTTCGTCGAAGGCCATCAGCCCACGCACTGAGCTGGCTTCCTGCCCCGGCATTTCCTCCAGTAATTCCTCGGAGGTTTCCTTCGGTAAATCGGCCAGCACATCGGCGGCCGCGTCCGGGGCCATCTCTTCGAGGATGTCGGCGGCCTTTTCGGGGTCCAATTTCTCCACGATCTGCGAGGTCAGGCGCTCATCCAACTCCGCCAGCACCGCGGCGGCGGTTTCTTCATCGAGAGAGGCGATGATGCCCTGACGCTCGGCGGCCGACAGCTCCTCCATCATCTCCGCCAGGTCCGCGGGGTGCAGGTCTTCCAGTTTTTCGTGCGTAATGCGCAGTTTGACGCGGCGCAGCGGGTCCGGCTCGATCAAGTTCACAAACTCCCAGCGGATGGTCCGCTGCGGCAGCGGGTTTTGCAGTTTGCGAATCATTCCGGGGCCGACCACCCCTTGCAGCAGCCGCCGCACCGCCCCCGGGAGTCCGACGTCCACCTGCGTGAGCCGCAGCTCCACATTGCCGTTGGTTTTGTGCTCCGCCAGATCCACGTCGTTGACACGCACAACCTTGCGGCCCTGGGTGTCAATAATCTGCTGGTCGAGCAAATCCTTGCGCACCGCGAGCCACGCCTCATTGGGGGTGTACAACGCCAGCTCACGCTCGCTGCAGTTCAGGCGCAGAGTGCCAGGCGCCACCGCCCCCACCTGGTTGTAGCGCGCCAACAGCGGCTGGAAACGACCGCGGGAAAGCAGAAAATGCGAGATGCGGTTGGGCTGGTCCGCCGGTTCGATGAAAAATTCGCGCACGCGCCCGACGAAATGCCCCTGCGCGTCGTAGGCCTCAGAGCCCATCAACTCCGTCGCATAAATTTGCATGGCACTGCCTCATTTCCCGCAACAGGCCGGGTTAGCTTCTTGAACCAGCCAACAAAAAACCCGCGCACCGTGAAAGGTCGGCCGCGGGGTAAGCACCTGATACAGATGGACTTACCTCTAGCCTGGAGAGGACCCTCCCCACCCGACCGCGTTCGGCACCGCATTTACCCGGCGCCACACTCGGCGCGTTGCAGCGGCTTCCACCATTCTCCCGCTACGTCCTAATCGGCTCGGCCCTGGCTCCACTTCACTCCCGCTGGTATACATCGCCAAAACTTTTACTCCGTGTGCATTGATAAGCCCTTGCGTAAGACATTGTCAAGACAAGAATGAGGTTTCACGAAAAATTTTTGGTTTTTGGCTGGCCGGTGCCGTCCCTTTTCTTGGCGAAGAGCATATTGCTCGGCTCTTCTCCCCGGCTCCGGCAATGTTCCCGATAAAGAGCCATGTAGTTCGCAAGAATGTAGTCCGTCTTTTCGAAGCCCAGAGCCCGCGCCGCCCGGTCGATCGCGCCCGCTGGCCCTTCCAGTTCGAGAAAAATCCCGATCGGTGTCTCGTCCAGGTCAATCACCAGCCCCTTGGCCCAAGCCCGCGAAGCTGGGAGCCGGAACTTCGTGCGAAATTTCTCATACTGGAACCACCCGCGCATGCCCAATCCCTCGAAGATCCTCGCGAGCGCCTTCCCGTCGGAAACCTCCAGTTCAATCTCCTCGCGCACTTTGTGCCGCTCCTGCTTGCCGTTGCTTCCCCCCGCGGTCACCGGGCGCTTGAACGTCACCAGCGCACGCGGCCCAGCTCCGGGCGTTCTGCGGCGCGGCGCGCGTGCCGTTTCCGTTCGAATCCGCAGCAAATGCTCGCGCTTCCGCAAATCGAATTCTGGCGTGTCAAAGAGAACGTTAAGCTCGTGAACGCGCGGAGTTACCACGAGGGCGCCGAGCTTCGCCAACCCGCGCCGCAGAGCAGGCAAATCCTCAATCCGTAGCTTGATTTCCCTCTCTTTCGCCATACCGTCCTTAGATCGCCCGCCACCGGCGCTTTCCGCCGCCGCCAACTTCCGCTACTATACCGGACGATTCACTTCGCCCGGCTACCCGACCTCGCCGCGCGCACCGAACAAGCCGAACTCATGAACCCCGACGCCAACGTCGCCACCTCCCGCTTTACGCCCACTTCCGAGCGCTCCAGTGCGTCTCAGCCGCCCGTCGCGCGGCGTCACCCTGTCGAGCACGTCATCCACGGCGACCGCCGCATCGACGACTACGCCTGGCTGCGCTACAAAAACGACCCCGCAGTCATCGCTTGCCTCAACGCCGAAAACGCTTACACCGACGCCGTGCTCCGCGACACCGAACCCTTTCAGGAGAAGCTGTATCAGGAAATGCTGGGCCGCATCCAGCAGACCGACCTTTCGGTTCCTTATCGGTTGCGCGGGTACCTGTATTTCATGCGCACCGAAGAAGGCAAGCAGTATCCCATCCACGGCCGCAGGCGCAACACGGAAACCGCACCAGAGGAATTGCTGCTCGACCTGAACGCTCTCGCCGCCGGCCATTCCTTTCTTAGCCTCGGCGTTTTCGCGGTCAGCGATGATAATTCCTTGCTGGCCTACTCGCTCGACACAACCGGATTCCGGCAGTACACGCTGGAGGTCAAAGACCTGCGCTCCGGCGAGACGCTCCCCGTTCGCATCGAACGCGTCACCAGCGCCGCTTGGGCGGCCGACAATCGCACGCTCTTCTACACCGTCGAAGATGAAACCACCAAGCGCTCGTACCGCCTGTGTCGCCACGTCCTCGGCGCCTCCGAGCCCGACGCGTTGCTTTACGAGGAGCATGACGAACGTTTTCGCATCGATATTGAACGCACGCGCAGCGGCGCGTTTCTGCTTCTCACCATCGCCAGCCACACCACCAGCGAGGTGCGCTACCTTCCCGCCGCGCAACCCAATGCCGACTTTCGCGCGATTGCCGCGCGCGAAGACAATCATGAATATTACGCCGACCATCACCCCGGCTCTCCCGGCGACGTTTCCGGCGGCATCTTCTATATACGCACCAATTCCGGCGGCCGCACGTTTCGCTTGGTGACCGCCACAGTCGACGACCCGCGGCAGGATTCCTGGCGTGAGTTCATCCCCAATCGCCCTGAGGTCATGCTCGCTTCTGCCCAAGCCTTTGCCTCGCATTTCGTGCTTTACGAACGCGAAGGCGGCTTGCCTTATTTGCGCATCGTGCCGCTCGGCGGCGGCGCAAGCGAGCCGCTCGCTTCCTCGCAACGAATCGCATTCACCGAACCGGTTTACAACGCATCGCTCGGCGCCAATCCCGAATTCGTCACCGATCATCTGCGCTTCCAATACGAATCCTTCATCACGCCGCGCTCGGTCTTCGACTACGATCTCCGCACCGGCGAGCAAATCCTGCGCAAGCAGCAGCCCGTCCTCGGCGGCTACGATCCCACGCAATATGTCAGCGAACGCGTGCTCGCCCGCGCGCCCGATGGCACGACCATTCCCCTTTCGGTCGTCTATCGCCGCGACACGCCGCGCGATGGCAGCGCGCCCCTGCTGCTTTACGGCTACGGCAGCTACGGCATCTCCGTCCCGGTCAACTTCAGCTCCAATCGTCTGAGCCTGCTCGATCGCGGCGTGATTTACGGCATTGCGCACGTGCGCGGCGGCGGCGAACTCGGCAAGCCGTGGCACGACGCCGGCCGCATGCACAAAAAGCGCAACACTTTCACCGACTTCATCGCCGCCGCCGAGCGCCTCATCGCGTTGCGCTATACCGCGCCGGATCGCCTCATCATCGAGGGCGGCAGCGCCGGCGGCCTGCTGATGGGCGCGGTCGCCAACCTGCGCCCCGATCTTTTTCGTATCGTCATCAGCCACGTTCCCTTTGTCGACGTGCTTAACACCATGCTCGACGCATCGCTCCCGCTCACCGTCGGCGAATACGAAGAGTGGGGCAACCCGCAAATCGCCGAAGACTACTTCTACATGAAGAGCTATTGCCCTTACACGAATCTCGAGCGCAAAGCCTACCCGACGATGCTGGTGAAAACTTCGCTGAACGACAGCCAAGTCATGTATTGGGAGCCGGCGAAATATGTTGCGAAGTTGCGCACACTGAAGACGGACGCCAATCCGCTGCTCCTGAAAATCAACATGGGTGCGGGCCACGGCGGAGCCTCCGGCCGCTACGACTACCTTCGCGAAATCGCGCTGGACTACGCTTTTCTACTGACACAAATGGGAATACGAGACTGAGAGCGCGTGCATATCGTGAGTGACCCCACCACACCGCTGATGCAGCAATACCACGCGATCAAATCGCGCTACCCGCACGCGCTGCTGCTCTTCCGCCTCGGCGATTTCTACGAACTTTTCTACGAAGACGCCATGCTCGCTTCGCGCGAACTGCAAATCACGCTGACCTCGCGAAATCGCGAAAAGGGCCAGCCCATTCCGATGTGCGGCGTTCCCTATCACGCGGCCGATGGATACGTCGCGCGCCTCATCCGCGCGGGATTCAAAATCGCTATCTGCGACCAGATGGAGCAGCCCGGCCCCGGCAAAAAAATCGTGCGCCGCGAGGTGGTGCGCGTTATCACGCCGGGCACGGCCACGGACGTCGCCGTTCTCGATGCGCGCGAAAATAATTTTCTCGCCGCCGTCGCCAAGCATCCCTCCGGCTCGCCGGTCGGACTCGCCTATGTCGACCTCTCCACCGGCGAATTTCAAGCCACGGAATTTTCCGGGCCGCGCGCCGATGAAGATCTTCGCGACGAGTTGCAGCTCCTCCATCCGCGCGAGACGCTGCTCCCGCGCCCGCAGCAGCTTTTCGAGACTGCCAAGACTTCCCTGCTCGATGGCACGGGCGGCGTCGAATCGCGCCTCGAAGATTGGGTCTTCCAATACGATTACGCCGAGCGCATCCTGCGCGAACAATTCGGCGTCGCCGAGCTCACCGGATTCGGCCTCGACGCGCACCCGCAAGCCATCGCCGCCGCGGGAGCCATCGTCCACTATCTCCGCGAAAACGCCACACACCAGAGCGATCAAGGCGACGGCGCCAACGGAAATGGCGCGTCCGCACTCGAAGCTCTCGGTCATCTCGACCGCGTGCGCTACTACCAGCAGCACGACGCGCTGGTGCTCGATCCCGTCTCCGTCCGCAATCTTGAGCTGATCAATCCCATCTTCACCGAAGAATCTGCGCGCAGCGGCCCCACCACGCTGCTCGCCGCGCTCGACGCCACCGTCACCGGCATGGCCGCGCGCCTGCTTCGTTCCTGGATTCTCCGCCCGCTGCTCGACCGCGACGCCATCGAAGCGCGCCTCGGCGCCGTCGCGCACCTTCTCCAGCAAACCGTGGTGCGCGGGGAAATTCGCAAGGAGCTGCGCGGCATTCTCGATCTCGAGCGCTTGACCAGCCGCATCACTCTCGGCCTCGCCGCGCCGCGTGAACTCCTCGCGCTGCGCAGATCCCTCTCGCAGCTTCCCGTACTCAAAAATTTCGTGATGCCTCCACCCGCCGGCGGCAGCGACCTCCTCCGCCATCTTCACCAAGAGATCGACGAACTCGTCGATGTCCGCGAGATCCTCGAAGCCGCCCTCGCCGACGATCCGCCTGCTCTCTCCACCGACCCCGGCATCATCCGCGGCGGCTTCCACGCCGAGCTCGACGAGCTGCGCAACCTCAGCCAGCACAGCAAACAGATTATCGCCTCCATGGAAGAGCGCGAGCGCAAGCGCACCAACATCGCCTCGCTCAAAATCCGCTTCAACCACGTCTTCGGCTATTACATCGAGATTTCCAGGCCGAACCTGCATCTCGCGCCCGCTGATTACGAGCGGAAGCAAACGCTGGTCAACGCCGAGCGTTTCACTTCTACGGAGCTGAAGGACTACGAGCGCAAAATCCTTGCCGCCGACGAGCGCATCCTCGAAATCGAGCGCCGGCTTTTCATCGACCTGCGCTCGAGCATCGCCGCAAAGGCGGCGCGCCTGCGCAAGACCGCCTCGGCCATCGCGCAGCTTGACGTGCTCGCCGCCTTCGCGAAACTTGGCGCCGATCGCGGTTACACTCGCCCGGAATTCACCTCCACCGGCGAACTCCTCATCGTCGCCGGCCGCCACCCGGTTATCGAAGAACTTCTGCGCCAGCGCGGCGAGCGCTTTGTCCCCAACGATTTATTCTTCGAGCCGGCGCGCCAGCAGCTTCTCCTCATTACCGGCCCCAACATGGGCGGCAAGTCCACCTACCTCCGCCAGGCCGCGCTCATCGTTTTAATGGCGCAGATCGGCTCCTTCGTTCCCGCACGCCAAGCCAAGCTGCCCATCATCGACCGCATTTTCACGCGCATCGGCGCCAGCGACAATCTCGCGCGCGGCCGCTCCACGTTTCTCGTCGAAATGTCCGAAGTCGCCAGCATCCTCAATCACGCTACGCCCGCAAGCCTTGTGCTGCTCGACGAAGTCGGCCGCGGCACCGCAACCTTCGACGGCCTGTCCATCGCCTGGGCCGTCGTCGAGCACTTGCAGAAACACACCCGCGCTCGCACGCTCTTCGCCACCCACTATCACGAACTCACCGAGCTGGCCGATCTTCTGCCAGGCGTAAAAAACGTTCACGTCTCGGTAAAAGAAACGCCCAACGAAATCATCTTCCTCCGCCGCGTCGAGCCGGGCAGCGCCGATAAAAGCTACGGCATCGAAGTAGCCCGCCTCGCCGGCCTCCCGCGCAGCGTGATCGAGCGCGCCCGGGAAGTCCTGAAGCGTCACGAACAAAGCGAGCACCAACTCAGCGAAACGCTATCCCCCGGCGCAACCGATCCCGCCAACCCCAACGGCACGCAAGACGTCCTGTTCACCCGGCTCGATCGCGCCGTCCTAGAAAAACTCCGCGCCGCCGACCTCGACGACCTCAAGCCCCTCGACGCCCTAAATTTGTTAGCCGATCTGAAGAAACAAATCTCGTGATCAAATTCTCTGCGCGTCTCAGCAACATCTGCGTCTCTTTACCCTACGCATCGAAGGGCGCGTTATCTTTTTCCCCTCGGCTGCGTTTTCTTCTCTGTGCTCTCCGTGCCCTCTGTGGTGAAATCTTCTTTCTAGCGCTCACATGCCCCCCAAATCGCTCCTCGTCCTCGGCTTAATGTCCGGCACCTCCGCCGATGCCATCGATGTTGCTCTCGCGCGGATCTCCGGCGCCCCGCCGCACCTGAACGCGAAGCTTCTCAATCACACCTCCATCAGCTTTCCGGCCCGGCTCCGAAAGGAAATCCTCCGAGTAGCCGAGCAGCGACCCATCTCTACCGGAGATCTCAGCCAACTCAATTTTCGCTTGGGAGAAGTCTTTGCCGAAGCCGCTCTAACTGCCTGCCGCCGTTTCCGTGTCTCGCCGAAGAAGATCGCGCTGATCGGCTCGCACGGCCAAACCATCTTCCACCAGGGCTGCCGGGTCCCTTACCTCGGCCGCCCGACCGCCTCCACCCTGCAAATCGGGGAGCCGAGCATCATCGCCGCCCGCACCGGCATCACCACTATCGCCGACTTCCGCCCGCCGGACATCGCGCAGGGCGGACAAGGCGCCCCGCTAGTCCCTTACGCCGACTATCTTCTCTACCGCCATGAAAAACTCGGCCGCGTCTCTCTAAATCTCGGCGGCATCGCCAACATCACCATCATCCCCGCTGGTGCCAAGCCCGCACAAATCCTCGCCTTCGACACCGGCCCCGCCAACATGCTCATCGACGCCCTGGTCGCGCGTTTCACCCACGGCCGCCAGCGTTACGACAAAAACGCCCGCCTAGCCCAGCAAGGCCGCAGCATTCCCGCCCTGCTCAACGAGCTAATGCGCGACCCGTACCTGAAACTCGCCCCACCCAAATCCACCGGCCGCGAATATTACGGCCACGCCTATCTCGAAAATATTTTGCGTCTAGGCCGCCGCTACAACACCAAGCCCAACGATCTGATCCGCGCCGCCACGATCTTCACCGCTCTCTCTATCGTCGATGCCCTCAACCGTTTCGTGCTCCGCAAAACCAAAATCCGCCAACTCATCGTCTCCGGCGGCGGCGCCCGCAACCCACTCATCATGGGGCAAATTTCCGCGGCCCTGCCGCGCATCCAAATCGTTCCGTCCTCGCAACTCGGTGTGCTCGAAGACGCCAAGGAAGCTTTTGCTTTCGCAATCCTGGCCTACGAAACCTTCCACGGCCGCCCCTCGAATCTTCCCTCCGCCACCGGCGCACGCCGCCCCGCCATCCTTGGTAAAATCTCCTATGCCCCGCCCCGCTAAATTATCAGTCGATTGCAGCCTCTTTGGCAAAACACCCGGGTGGGGGGGTACCTACCGCAGAGCCTTCTCGATCTCGGCGACGGGAATCGCCCCTTCGCGCAGGACCTTCCACTCATCGCCACGCAACTCAACGATCGTCGACGGCAATGACGCTCCAGTGTCGCCTCCATCCAGCACCAGCGGCAAGCGGTTCCCCAGTTGCTTCATCACCTGGTCCGCGCCGGAGCATGACGGAAATCCCGATACGTTCGCACTTGTGCCCGTAATCGGCCCCTCGAACTCGTCAATCAACTGATCCACCACCGCGCTTTTCGGCCAGCGCAGCGCCACCTTGCCGGTATTGGCCGTAACCTTCAGCGGAACGCGGTTGGACGCATCCATCACCAGGGTCAAGCCACCCGGCCAAAACGCTTCCGCCAGCAGAGTAAATTTCATCGGAGGAATCGCGAGCCCGGCAGTCTCTTCCTCGCGGTCGCGCATCAGCATCAGCGCCTGCTCCAGGCAGTTCACCAAAATCGGCAGCGCACGCGTCTCCGGTCTTCCCTTCACGCGGTAAATCTCATCCACCGCCGCTAAATTAAAGGGGTCCGCCGCCAGTCCGTAAAAAGTGTCGGTAGGAATGGCCACCACGTGGCCGCGCGTCAAAAAATGCGCGGCATAACGCAGCACCTCCGCTTGTGGCGATTGCGCGTCAACGCGCAGCAGTTCGGCGGGCAACTTGATTGGCCTTTGCGAAGCCTAGACGTGATTCCGCAGCGCGTAAGCGCGCCGCCATTCCGCAGGACGCTACCACACCCCCGCAAGCCCACGCAATAAACACTTGCGCTGCATCAATGTGGAGCCCGGGCCTGCCTGTGCAGGCAGGCTTCAGCCCGGCCAGCGTGCTTGCCGCCTAAATTAGCCTGTTCGCCGGGAAATTTGCTACGCTGCCTCTGTTATGGCGACCCCGAGCAAAGCCGCCCGCGCCGCGAGAACTTCCGCAACTCCTGACACGATCACCAGCCGCGACAACCGCTGGCTGAAGGAATTTCGTCTCGCGCTCCGCGGCGGCCTGCCCACCGAATCCGGCTTCGTTGGCGTCGAGGGCGTCCGCCTGGTCGAAGAAGCCTTGCGTTCCGGCTGCCCCATCGAGGCGGTGCTTTTCGGCGAATCGGGCGAACGTCATCGCGAACGACTCGCTCCGCTGATCGATCGCCCGGAAATCGCCATTCCTATTTTGCGCACCACCGATCGCCTCTTCGAGGGCGTCGCGGACACCGAGCATCCGCAAGGAGTCGCCGCGCTGGTGAAGCCGCGCGCCGCCACTTTCGACGATCTCCTGCGCGTCAGCGAAGGCGTCTGCTCGCCGCTGCTGGTGGTGCTCGCCGGGGTGCAAGATCCCGGCAACGTCGGCACGATTCTGCGCACCGCGGCTGCGTTCGGCGCCACCGGCGCGGTCACCGCGGCTTCGGGCCAAAGCGGCACGGCCAGCCCGTTTTCACCGAAGGCGTTGCGCGCTTCCGCCGGCGCCGCGCTGCATCTCCCGATTCTAGCTGGGATGTCGCTGCCAATTTTGCTCACGCAGCTTCGCGTCGCCAACGTGCGCACCCTAGCGTCTTGCGTTCACGAATCCGCCGATGCCGAAAAGCCGCTGCTCGCGCCGTGGGAAGTCGATTGGTGCGAGCCGGTCGCGCTGCTTGTCGGCAACGAAGGCGCAGGCCTCCCCGAAGAAGTGGAGCGCAGCGCCGATGCGCGCATTCGCATTCCCATGTCGAGCGGCATCGAATCGCTCAACGCCGCCGCGGCTGCCGCCGTCCTCTTCTACGAAGCCGCCCGCCAGCGTTCCAGACAAGGAAAGGGCAATTCATGAACGCGCTCAGCCAAACGGCCACGAGGATCTTCCTCATGTCCCTCGCGAGCATCGGTGTGGCTTACCGGTTGATTCCGCTCGACACCGGGCATGCCCAACAGAAATCCGGCGCCACTCACAGAAACAATCCTGGCCGCGATCTACGCAAAGTCGGCGAGGCCGTCGCTAAAGCGGTTCTCGACAAGAATATTCAGGCTCTGCTTACCTACGATCGCGCGGATTTGCGGTCTGCGGATGAGGCGTCGCTGAAGAATACCAAGAGCGATCTGTATTGCTACATTTTTGATTCCGACTGCATTACCTGGGGCAGCGGCAACTGGCGCTCGGTTTACGACAAGCTCTCCCAGGCGCATCAGCTCGAAATCAAAGTTTGCCTGTCGAGCTCGCCCTACGATCGCCAATTGTACGGAAGCTTGTTTTTCTACGATGCCTCGGCAGTCTCCGAAAAAGACCTGCACTCGCCGGACTTTTTGTGCAAGGAAGGTCCGGGAAACATCGCGTCCTGGAAGTTTCGGCTTGAAAATAGAAAATGGAGGCCGGTGACACCGCTTTTCGACAGCGAGACCCGAGGGCCTTGCCCCAGTGATGTTCAGGGAGTTGATCAATGACGCTCACGAGAACGGTCACGCTATTCAGGACAATGGATAGATACTTTTTCAGAGCATCGCGGAGATGAGCCTCTTCTCCAAATTGCCGCAGCCGGTCGAGCCGGACGTCCCGCTCGCGCATCAGCCGCTCGCCGAGCGCATGCGCCCACGCACGCTCGACGAATTCATCGGCCAGCAAAAACTCCTCGGTCCAGGCAAGCCGCTGCGCACGCAAATTGAAAACGACGATCTCGGCTCCATGCTGTTTTGGGGACCGCCCGGCTGCGGCAAGACCACGCTGGCGCGGCTGATCGCGCGGCTCACGCGCTCCGAATTTATTCCCTTCAGCGCGGTGCTCACCGGCATCAAGGAAATCAAGGAAGTGATGGCCGATGCCGAGCGCAAAGCGCGCTCCGGTGAACGCACTATCGTTTTTATCGATGAAGTGCACCGCTTCAACAAAGCGCAGCAGGACGCGTTTCTTCCGCACGTCGAAGCCGGGCATATCACCTTTATCGGCGCGACCACGGAGAATCCTTCGTTCGAGGTGATTTCTCCCCTGCTCTCGCGCACCAAGGTCTACATTCTTGATCCGCTCACTACGCCGCAAATCGTCGAGCTGCTCCGCCGCGCGATCGCCGACAGGGAACACGGGCTGGGCAATGAAAATATCGAAGCCAGCGACGAAATCCTTTTCCGCATCGCGTCCTATGCGAACGGCGACGCTCGCTCCGCGTACAACACGCTGGAGCTAGCCGCGCGCAGCGCCATCCGGCAGTCCAACGGCGCGCTCTCGATCACTTCGGAACTACTGGAAGACGTGCTCCAGCGCAAGTTGCTGCGTTACGACAAAGCCGGCGAAGAGCATTTCAATCTCATCTCCGCGCTGCACAAATCCGTGCGCAACTCCGATCCCGACGCCGCGCTGTACTGGCTCGCGCGCATGCTCGAATCCGGAGAAGATGCGCTCTATCTCGCGCGCCGCATGGTGCGCATGGCCAGCGAAGACGTCGGCCTGGCCGAACCCGGCGCGCTCGCCGTCGCGCTCGCCGCCAAAGACGCATTCGATTTTCTCGGCGCGCCCGAAGGCTATCTGGCGCTCGCGCAAGCCGCCGTGTATCTTTCTCTCGCGCCAAAATCCAACGCGCTCTACACCGGATACGGCGAAGCCCTCGAAGACGTGCACAAAACCGAAGCCGATCCCGTCCCGCTGCACCTGCGCAACGCCGTCACCGGCCTGATGAAACATATCGGCTACGGCAAAGGCTACCAATACGCCCACGACGCGGAAGAAAAAGTTACCGACATGCAGTGCCTCCCCGACAACCTAGCCGGCCGCGCCTACTACCAGCCCACCGACCAGGGCTTCGAGCAGCGCCTACGCCAGCGCCTCGAGGAAATTCGTAAGATCAAGTCTCGTACAGCATCAAATCCCTGAGGTAAACATGAGACGATTACTACCGTCATTCACCATCCTGCTTGCTTGCCTCAGTTGCTCAGCAGATGTAACACCCGTTGAACCAGCACGTCCATTGATTATCGGCATTGCTGCCGTGATTATTCGTGTGTCGAATAGCGAGAGTTCGCGGGACTTTTATAGCAAGAGTCTCGGCTTGGGCGTGAATTCTGCCGATTGTGGCGTTCCTGATTCGCCTTGCCTCGCCCTCAGCGAAGCGCAATTTGTTCTTATAGAGCATCGCGACGTGAAGTCTTCCGCAAACCTCATCACCGAAGTGGCCTTCGCAACCAACAACGCTCCCGGGCTCCATCAGTATCTCGTTTCTCACGGCGTGCACCCTAGCGAGGTCTCAATCTCGGGAAGTGGTAGGCAATTCATCATCATGAATGATCCAGAGGGGCATCGTATCGCGTTCATAGAATCTCGTCCGCGAGAAGTCACTTCGGCTCCGTTCCAGGTGAGTACAAGGTTGATCCACGCGGGCTTTGTGGTCAAAGATCGCGCGGCGGAAGATAAATTCTACAAAGATATACTCGGGTTCCACGTGTACTGGCATGGTGGGATGAAAGAGGGCGAAGATAACTGGGTGGATATGCAAGTGCCGGATGGCACCGACTGGATCGAGTACATGCTCGGCGTTTCGCCAGATGCCAGCCACAAAACGCTTGGCGTGATGAACCACATCGCTTTTGGCGTTCCCGATATCCATGCCGCTCAGCAACAGCTCATCAAAAATGGCTGGAAAGGAACCGAAGAACCAAAAATCGGACGCGACGGCAAATGGCAACTCAACCTATACGATCCCGACGAAACGCGGGTCGAACTAATGGAATTCAAGCCGACCAAGGAGCCGTGCTGCTCGCCCTACACCGGTCCTCACCCCGGCCAGAAGCAATGACCTGCCCCTGCTCCGTTAGCCGCTATCGCTGGCTTCGAAATTTGTGCTCGCTGGTTTGCGCCGTTGTCGGCTGCTGTTCCCTTCCCGCCGTGCGCGCGCAAAGCCCTGACCTTGAAAAGCCGCTGCTCAATATCGACGAAGACATTTCCGCTTTCGCCTTCGCGCCTGATGGCCGCATCGTCTATTCCGTGCGCCGCCAATTTCACACCAAACAATACGACCTGGAACGCGACGACATTTGGCTGCAAGAAACCGGCGGAAAGCGCCGCCGGCTGCTGCAAGGCGAAAAATTCCTGCGCGGCAACACGCCGTTTACCTACACCATCGATGCGTTCCGCTGGTCGCCCAACGGCCGCCTGATTCTCGCGCAGCTCTTCACCACTTCGGTGGTCGACGAGCGCGGCACCGCGCAGGATTCCATGATGACGCTGGCGCTGGAAGACAACGGCAAGGAAATTCACCTCGGCGCGAACGACAGCCTGCTCAAGGACGCCTTCGACGCTTGCTGGCTGGTGGACAACTCCACCATCGTTTATCTCGCCGAGATTGTGAAGCCCAGGGTGCTCTTCTCTTTCAAATACGTGAACATCGCCGCGGGGCCCAGCGGGTACGTCTTCGAGGGCCGCACATTTCTCGACGCGTCCCCGATTCCGCGCACGAATGTGGCCATCGGAGTGGAGCGCGACCGCAATCTCACCGGCCCCCCGCGTTTGCAGCGCCTCGAACTGCTCGCGCAAGATGACCGCGAGCTCGCCACGCTCGACGGCTACGAAGGCGGCATCTCCGTTTCGCCGAGCGCGAAGAAAGTCGCATATTTCATCGACAAGGAAGTTCTCGAAGTCCGCGACCTCACCGAGCC
>Ga0099793_10000221_pt1 | contig 14270 bp, 8 predicted proteins | sample Rivendell_Oct201_9_FD_77319 | JGI IMG/M metagenome (GOLD analysis project Ga0099793, IMG submission 77319) | Vadose zone soil and rhizosphere microbial communities from the Eel River Critical Zone Observatory, Northern California to study diel... | ecosystem: Environmental > Terrestrial > Soil >...
GCCCGGGATGGCGGATACACGAACTCCTCGACCTTGCTGCTGTATCGGCCGGTCCTCGAGAATGCGACGGTGGACGGCTACGCGTTGTATCGCGCGTCCGACCTCGCGGAGCTGAAGGAGGTCCGAAGCATTCATCTCAAGAGCTCGCTTTGGACCGCACGCGGCTGGTTCAACGCCTCGTACACGGCGACGGTCCAGACGACGTACGAGCCGGCCCTCGACATCTGGGCCTTCCCGCTTGGCGCGAACGAGACCTGGAACGTCTCGAGCAATGCCACGATCCACGCGATGATCGCGTGGCGCTTCGACGGCCCGAACGAATCGTTCGGTTTCTGGCACACGTTCAACGTGACAACGCCGATCCGCCTGATGCTGCACTCCGGTGAGATTCAGGACGTGACGACGCCCGCGGGAACGTTCTCGTCGATCCCGGTTCGCGTCGCGCTGCCGGCGATTGATCGCCTGACGACGGACGATCGCGAGGGACCCGTGGTGGGCCTCGGAGGCGATGAGTGCGGCAGGCCCCGCCTCGCGGCTGAAGCCTGGTTCAGTGGCGACGTCGGAAACGTCGTGAAGGCGGTGACCTTCATCGGTGGGATGAAGATCGTCGCGGAGCTCGCGTCGTTCCACCGAGCCTAGACGATTGCAACCGAAACCTACCGTCCTTCCCCGCGGCATGCGTCGCGGGGAGGGAAATCTTATTCCACGCGCGTTCCTTGCGCGGGTCGATGGCCATCAAGATCGCGCCCTCGATCCTGTCCGCGCGGTTCGACCGCTTGGGGGACCAGGTGCGCGAAGCGTCGGACGCCGGCGCGGACATGCTCCACATCGACGTGATGGATGGCCACTTCGTCCCCAACCTGACGATGGGACCCGCCGTCGTCAAGTCGATCCGGCCTTTGACCAAAGTTCCGCTCGACGCCCACCTGATGGTCACGCATCCGCAGGACTTCGTGAAGGCCTTCGCCGAGGCCGGAGTGGACGACCTTACTGTCCACGTGGAGAGCGACCACGACGTTCGCGCGACGATCCAGGCGATCCGCGATGCCGGGGTCAGCCCGGGCGTCGTCCTGAACCCGGCGACGCCGTTTGAGAAGAGCGTTCCGTACCTGGGCGACGTCGACCTGCTGCTCGTCATGACGGTCCATCCCGGATTCTCCGGGCAGGCCTTCCGAGCGGATGTCGTGCCGAAGATCCGCGCGGCCCGGAAGTACGTCGACCAGGAAAATCTCGCGGTCGAAATTCAAGTCGATGGCGGGATCAAAGTCGACACGGCACCGGTCGTCGCGGAGGCGGGGGCAGACATCCTCGTGTCCGGCAGCGGCATCTTCCACGACCGCGTCCGCGAGAACTTGATGGCCCTCCGCCAGGCCGCCGAGAAGGGCCTCGCAAGTTCGAAACGCATCTAGGACGGAATTCGTCGCCCAGCCGAGTCCCGGCTCGCAAACCTTTAGGAGCAAGAGGGCATCGAGGCGGTTGCGATGGTCCGTCTCGGATTCGTGATCGGAACGCTCCTCCCCGTGGCCCTGCTGGCGGTGAACCTCACATTGGGCTACGGCGGGATCCTCGTCACCATCGGCCTCCTGGTGTGGCTGGGGACCGGCATCCTGCTCACGCCGGCGTCCGAGGACGAGACCTAGCCCTTTTCGTAGAGCGAATCGCCCGCCACGGAGAGCTCGACCCACTCGTCGATCGATCGGACGTCCTCCAGGAGGACGTTGACCATCTCCCCCGACTCATCCTCGACGATGAACGAATCGAGGACGTCGTCCGCCTCGTTCGTGTCCCGGACGATGCCGACGAATTCGCCGTCCGAATCGATCACGTTCAGGCCCGCAAAGATCTCCGCCACCGGGCCGCGGAGCGTCACGCGGTCCACGATCCCGCTCACGAACCGACGGCCGAGGCGCATCCGGCCGCCGGACCCTTCCCCGAGCACGAGGGTGTTCACCTCTTCGCCGGAGACGTAGCCGACCTCGACGCCTTCTCCGTCCACGACCGCCATTCCGACGAGCGAACGACCGCGCCGTCCGGCCAAACCGAGACACCTCCGGGGTGCGCCCTGCGCGGGACGGTCCCGACGGGCGTGCGAACGGCGCGCGGCTACTGAAGCTTTTCGGGAACCGGCCCGGGACCGGTCCGAGCCATACGGTTATCAGGTGAGATATCGAGGACGCTTCATTTATACCGGCTGACCCGACATCCAACGGTGTCATTCCCTCCCGATGCGGAGGGCGACCCCTCGGTTGGAGCCACATGGCCCGCTGCCCCCTCTGCGAATCGGACGTACCGGACGGGCGATCCGCGTGCGACGTCTGCGGGCACCCGTTCGACCGGGGCCTCACGACCCGCGCGGCGCCCGACATCACGAAACGGGCGATGGCGGCCGCTCGCAAAGACCTCGTCCCCTCGAGCCGCGAAACGGCCGACCCGTCGTTCGCCCGGAGCCTGTTGGAGCGGGCCGAACAGACGGAGGCCGCCGGCGACCTGGGACGGGCGCTCGATCTCGCCCGCGCCTCCCGGCGGGTCCTCGAAATCGCGCGGCGCAAGGCGCGGGTCGCGGATGCGCTCGCCTATGCGGACGCGGTCCTCGACGGCGCGAAGAAGGCCGGCATCGAGACGCTCGCGTTCCAGCGGAACATCGACCAGGCCCGGGGCCTCGCGGGCCGAGGGGACTTCGTCGCCGCGGAACGCCTGCTTCGTCGAATTTCCATCCGAGCGCTCGACCAGCGACGGGAACGGGTCCTCCAGGGAATCGTCGAAAAGGCCCAGGCCCGCGTGCGATACGCGGAAGAGCGCGGCGGGAACGTCGAGGAGGCGGAAAGCCATCTCGCCGAAGCCCGGAACGCGCTCGCCTTGCGGGAATACGGTCGCATCCGACCGCTCGCCTCGAAGGCGATCGAGAAGGCGGAGGCGCAGCGCAAGTATGCGCGCGCCGAGACGATCCTGGACCGGGCCGCGGGGGACGTCGACGCCGCCCGCCGGGACGGCGTGAACATCGCCGAGGCCCGCAAGGTCCTCACCCAGGCCCGGGACGCGCTCCGACGGGGCGTGTACGCAGACATTCCTCTCCTGGCCCAAAGATCTCGGAACAGCTTGCAGGAGGCGCGACGCTATGCGGTCGCCGACGCGGGCCTGCGGGAGTCCGCCCGCGAAGCCTCACGCGAGCGTCGGAAGGGAGTCGAGGTAAGCCGCGCGGAGGCCCTCCTCGACGAAGCCGAGATGGCTCTCGCGGCGAAAGAATATGGCAAGGTCCGGGCGCTCGCGAAGGACGCCCACGACGCCGTGCGGGAGGCGTCCCTCCTGCAGACGGTCCGGAACGCGTTCTCCAGCCTCCAGGTCGACGCGGAAGACTTGCGCAATCTCGGGGCCGACGCCGCGGACTTCGAACAGATCCTCGTCGATCTCACAAAGGCGGTCGAGGCGAAGGACCTCGCGGCCGCGCGTCGCTTCGTCGGTCGAGCCCGCCACTCCGCGGAGAGCGCGCGGGACTCGCACTTCCGAACGATCATGGAACAATCCCTGCAGATCATCCTGATGAACGCATCTCGCGGCCTCGATCCGGCGGTCGCCCGGCAGCTCCTGAAAGAAGTCGACGATGCGGTCTCGCTCGGCAAGAGGCTCGACATGCAGGCCCTCATCGACAAACGCATGGCCGACGCCGATGCCGAGACGGAATCGAAACTGAACGTGCGCGTCCTCCAGGCGAGGGATGACATCGTCGCGCTCCGACAAGGCGGACAGAACGACACCGTCGGCCTGGAGGGGAAGCTTGCGGACGCGGCCATCGGAATCCAGGAGCGCCGGTTCTTCCATGCGGACGCCCTCCTCGATAGCGTCGAGCACGACATCTTCGCGACGCGCGAGCTGATGCGAAGCTCCGCAGCCGAGGTCCTTGGGCAGGCGCGCGGCGAGGTCGCCCGGGCGAGGGCCGATGGCATCCAAGTCGACGCCGCGGCCCAGATGTTGAGAGACGCGGAGACGTCGTACACCGAGGCCCGCTACGGCGACACGATCTACGCCGGAAAAGCGTGCATCTCCGAGGTCGAAGAACTCGCGCATGCCGCAGCGGACACGAAGCGAAAATCCGAAGCCGATGTCGCGCGCTCGAGGCTCGATCGCACGGAGGAGATCCACCGCCGGATGGAGTCCGTGCGGGCCGAGATCCAGGACCTCCTGTCGCACAACGTCGATCTGGCGCACGCGCTCGAGACGCTCGCGGCCGCGGAGCAAGCGATCGACCGAGGGTCGCTCGAGGAGGCAGAACACCTGGTCGCCTCGGCGGAGGGGATCGTGACGGGCGTCAAGGTCACCTTGAACCACCAAGCCAAAGGGGCCCTGGAACGCGCCCGAAAGGCGGTGGAGCAGGCGAGACGCGATGGCGTCGAGGCCCCGGAGTTCGCGGCCCTTCTGGTGAGCGCCCAAGCCGCCGTCCAAGACGGCCGGACGGCCGAGGTGCTCCAGGCGACCGGAGAGATCGATCGGCTCCTTTCGGAAAAGCGACAGGTCCGACATCAGGACGAACAGCGCCGCACGCTGGAGAAGGCGCGGAGCGCCGCGACGAAATTCATCACGGTCAAGAAACTCATCATGGACTTGCGAAAGGCCGACATCGACATCACGGGCGCCGAGGACAGTCTGCGCGCGGCGGAGCATGCGCTCGAGGAGCGGAACTTCGACGACGTCGATGCGATCCTGACCGACCTCGATGCGACCGCGAAGGAGCTGATGGACGAGCTCGTCGCCGCGTCGCGAAACCTAATCGGCCGCGCGGAGCGCAAGATTAACGAAGCGCGAGACGCCGGACTCGACGTCGACAAGGCGGTCGCCCACCTCGACACCGCTGAAGCCGCGTTCGAGCGAGGGGAGTACGCCGACGCGGTCGAGCATGCGCGGGCCGCGGAGAAAGAGGTGGCGGAAGGCCTCCGGGAGATGAAGAGTCGAGAGGCCGAAGCCCGCCGGAAGTCTCAGGAGGCCGCGCGGGTGGAGCTCGCCGCGATTCGCAAGACGATCGCCGATCTCGCGCGCGCAGACATCTCGATCCTCGGAGCGGAATCCGCGCTCAGCCGTGCCGAAGCCGCGTACGAAGAGGGACGGTTCGAGGACCTCTCGCGGGAACTCACGGAGACGAAGGAGATGGCCGCCCGCCTGAACGACGGGCTGGAGGCGGCCGCGAAGGACCTCGTGTCGTACGTCGAACGCGAGGTCGCCGAAGTGCGCTCGACCGGCCTCGATCCGGGCCGGGCGGAGGTCGTCCTGCTCAACGCCCGCGAGGCGATCAACGACGGACGCTTCGTCGAGGCGATCGAGTACAAGAAGGTCATTGAAGACATCCTCGATGAGACCCGCCGCGACAAGGAGACACGGGTGGCCCGCGACAGCCTGTCGGAGCTCCGGGCAAAGGTCGAGGCCCACGCGAAGTTCGGTGCGGATGTCCGATCGGCCTCGGAGATCCTGGCGCGGGCAGAGGCGATGATCGACGCCGGCGAACTGCACGGGGTCGGCGGATATGCGAAACGAATCTCCGAAGAAGTCGACCTGGCGCGCAAGGCGCATCTCGGCTCCGTCGTTGGGTCGTTCTCGCCGATGATCGAGGAAGGCGTGTCCCTCGGCCTCCATGAGGAGGAACTGGAAGAGTTCCACGCCCACGCGGAGGACGCGGCGGCCGCGGACGATCTCGAGGAGGTGTATCGGCTCAAAGGCGACTTGCAGGAGCGGCTCCTCGACGCGAAGCGACACCAAATCGTCAAGAGGTCAATGAACGAGATCCAGAGCCTCGACGAACTTGTCACCCAGTCGGAGCGCCTGGGCGTTCCGTCGGAAGCCGCCCGGACGCACCTGGACGGGGCGCGGAAGGCGATCGAGGAGGGCAACGTCGACGGCTTCGAGCGCGGACTCACCGAGGCCCGCGCGTCCCTGGAGGAGTCGCGCAAGTCCCACTTCCTCGACAAGTACGAGACCCGGGTCCACGCCGTCTCGACGATGATGGCCAATGCAAAACGCCTCGGGGCGGAGCTGGGCGACGCAGCGGGTTCGCTCGAGCAGGCGGAGGCCGCGCTCCGCGCGGGCGACATCGCGATGGCGGACATCCTGATCAAGCAAGCCGAAGTCTCGGTCGGCATCCAGATCCAGAATTTCATCAAGAACAAGTATCCGAACCTGGCGCTCCGCCTGCCGTCGGCCGGCTTGCAGGCGGGGGAGTGGAACCAGTACGTCGTCGAGATCGAGAACCGCGGGAAGTTGCCGGCGCGAAACGTCCAGATTGAGTTCTCCGGCGACCTGGAGGCGAAAGGTATCGCGCCGATCGCGGAGATCGGCGTCGGCGAGGTCGTCCCGGTGCGAGTCGGCGTAAAGCCGAAGGGCGCGGGCGCGGTCCCGGTCGCCGTCGGGATCACGTACAAGCGACTCTTCGACGAGAACCGCTACGAGGTCCGAGACACGAAGGAGATCAAGGTCGAACCGGCGTCGACGTATCTCGTCGAGGACGTCTTCCTGATCCATTCCGACGGACGGCTCATCGCGCATCACAGCCGCAAGTTCCGCGAGGAGATCGACGAGGACATCTTCTCCGGCATGCTCACGGTCGTGCAAGATTTCGTGAAAGACTCGTTCAAGTCGCGCACGCGCGTCGGCATGAAACGTCTCGATTTCGGGGACTCGAAGATCCTGATCGAACGCTCGCCGCATACGTTCCTCGCGACGGTCGTCGTCGGGCAGGAGCCGAAGCTCCTCCCCCTCTACATGCTCCAGGTCCTGAAGGAGGTCGAGGACCGGTACGGGAACGTCCTCGAGCGATGGACGGGGCTGCTGCACCAGCTCGAAGGCGTCGACGAGATGATCGAGAAGCTCGTGCTCGTCGCGACGGAACCGAACGCGGACATGGGCGCCCTCGCGGACAGCCCGGTGACGCTGACCGCCATGGCGATCGACGCCCTCGGCGCGACCCAGGCGACCGAGGCGAACGAACTCATGGCCAAAGCCCAGTCGACCTTGGAGACGGACATCCAGCTCGCGTGGCAGTTCATCGAACAAGCGAAGTCGCAGGCGGACCTGGTCAAGACCCAGCTGCGAGACCGCATGGGCGACATCCTGGTCGCGGCCCGCGACACGGTCGGCGAGATGAAGGGGATCGGCGCGGACACGAGCCAGGCAGAGCTCCTCCTCAGGGAGGCGGAAGAGGCGTACAACGAAGGCAAGTACGAGCGCGTCCGGGAAATCCAGCAAGGCCTCCACGAGTCCCTCGAACGGCAGAAGGGCGAGATCGCCGCGAAGAAGGTCGAGGTCGAGCTCGCGTCCCTGATCAACGACATCTCGATCGCGAAGAGCCAGAACCTGGACGTCCGGGAGGCGGAGTCATACCTGACGAAGATCGAGGGGGCGATCCAGAAGAAGAGCCCGCGGCAGATGGATGAGTACCTCCGACGGGCGAAAGAGTCGCTCGCGCGCCAACGCCGGCGCACGGTCCTCGACAAGGCGCGGGCGGACTTGGATCGGATCCGGGCCACCGTGGCGCAAGCGAACGCGGTCCACGCGGACCTTTCCGACGTCGAGGCGCTCCTGCAGAAGGCGGAGGACGCGATGCGCCTCGAGGACTTGAAGGGGGCCGAATCCCTGATCGACCGGGCCGAGGTGACCGCGAAAGCGAAGGTCGAGGGACTCCTGAAAGACCGCTACCCGCGGCTCTTCCTCGAGACGACGAGCGCCGGGTTGCAGGCGAACCGCTGGAACCGGTTCGAGATGAACATCACGAACAAGGGAAACTGGCCTGCCGAGCACGTGACCCCGATCGTCACCGGTCCCGTCGAAGTCCAGGGACTCCGGACGATCGAGAAGATCGAGCCGAACCAGAAGGTGTCCCTCGAGTTCGGTCTCAAGCCGAAGGAAGCCGGCACGATGGACTTCGACTTCGAGGTCCAGTACACGAGGCCCCTCGACGACGGGAAGCACCAGACGACCGACACCGCGGTCGTCCGCGTCGAACCCGAGAGCGGCTACCTGATCGAGGACGGCCTCCTGTTCCATTCGAGCGGCGCGCTCGTCTGTCACGAGACCCGGACGTTCCTGCCGCCCGAGGAGGCGTCCCGGGCCGCGAACCTCGAGGCGAAGGTGAAGGAGTTCGTGAACCGGGCTTTCCCGAACGGCGGCAAGAGCATCCAGACCGTGACGTTCGGTGGCACGACGGTCCTCGGCGCCCGCGGTCCCCAGGCGTTCCTCGCCGTCACGATGCGCGGGAAGGAACCGGCGATCCTCCCGCTGTACGTCATGCAGGTCCTCAAAGACATCCACGACGCGTACGGGCCGCGGCTCGAGGAGTGGTCGGGCGATCCGGCGGAACTTCCGGGCATCCGGGACGCCGTGCGGAAAATCCTCTTCGCGACGGACGTCGAAGGCGTGTCACTCGGCCCGCTCGAAGACAGCCCGGTCAGCAAGATCCCGATGCTGATGGAGCGCGGCCTCCTCGAAGGACAAGGCCAGACGGACTTCATGGCCTGGGCGCGGACCTCGATCGAGCGCGAAGGCTACGGCCAGGCCGTGGCCCTGCTCCGCCAAGTCTCGGACGCGACCGTCGGGCCGACCGAGGAGATCTCCCGCCAGATCCGCCAGACGATCATCGCGTCGAAGGAAGCGGGCACCCTCCAGATTTCGGACGAGCAGGTGAACGCGTATGTCGACTTCCTGCGCCTCACGCTCGAGGCCGCGTTCCAGGCGAAACATCGAGCGGGGCTCGAGCGATACTGGCCTGTCGCGCGGATCGCGGTCAAGACCGTGGACCAGATCGGCTACGACGCCGTGAGCGCATTCCGCAAGGTCATCGTGGGACAGAGCGGGGCGAAGGAGCTCGACCTCGTCTCGCCGAACGACATGTGGCGCGGCATGAAGATCGACGTCCAGGTCCACATGGACTCCGTCGGTGCCGCGTACAAGCTCTGGGCGAGGAAAATCGAAATCCTACTCCGGTCCCAAGACGCGTGGAAGATCAAGGCGGGCCTCGACCGAGGCGAATATTCGGTCGGGATCGAGGGCCAGAAAGTCCGCATCGCCCCGTCGATGGTCTCATTCCTCGAGTCGATCCCGGAGTACGTCGTCGAAGAGCCGTTCGAGGGCGGCGTCGTCTATCTCGATACGCGCATGTCGAAGGAGCTCATCGCGGAAGGCTACGCGAAGGAGATTGCGAACTTGGTGCGCGAGGCCCGGAAGGACATGCGTCTTCCCGACGACCGGATCGTCGAAATCGAACTCGTCGCCGGCAAGTCCTTCCGCGCGATGCTGCAACCTTGGAAGGACATGATCCTGCGGGACTCGAACGCCCTCGACATGCAGTTCGTCGCGGAGCCGGACGCAAACGCGTACGTCATCGAGGCGGGGCTGGGAGAGGAGACGTTCCTCCTCGGAGTTCGGGCCGCGGAGATGTAGAATTCCTGCGCGTCCGAAGGAGGACGACCTGCGAAAACTGGGCGTCGTCTGGGGTCTCTTGGCGTGCGCATCCTGAACGTCGCCCGACCTGGTTTCAAAAGAGGATTCGGTTCGACGTTCACCTCCGGTTCGGGCTCTTGCGCGGTCGGAAGCTCCGACGCGCGTGATAGGACGCGAAGGTCGCCCCGGCTAGCCCGACGGCGGCAACAGAGAACGCCACGGCTACAGGCGGTGCGTCGGGCGTCGAGCCGGGCGTGTAGAGGTATCGGCCGCCGACCACCTGACGGGCCTCGTTGATGTCGGAGGCCGCACCTACGGTATCGCCAGGCGTCGGGAGCACCGTCATCACGCCATCCTGCCACAGGAACGGGCGCATACGACCGTCGGCCGAGAAGCTGATCCCAACGACCTGTCCGGCACCGTTGATGCCGAATGCGGTCGCCGCCCGGCCGCCCAAATTCCCGAGGTCCCGGACCCCGCCGTTTTCCCAGAGGACCGCGTGCGTGGTGCCGTCATCGCCGTAGCTGCTGCCGACGACCTGTCCCCTGTCGTTGATGTCCCACGCGACGCTGAACTGGTAGCCGGGGAGTCCTCCGAGGTCGGTCATCGTCCCGTTCTGCCAGAGGAACGCGTGCATGAAACCGTCCGGCGCGAGACTGCTGCCCACGACTTGGCCCGCATTGTTGATGCCATACGCGGAGCCGGAATGGCCACCGAGGGTGCCGAGGTCCGTCATCCGGCCGGCTTGCCACAGGACGGCGTGACAGGGCGGAGCGGGAGGGGGCGGGTATCCACAGCCGACGGCCTGCCCCTGATCGTTGACCGCAAAGGCGACGCCGGGGCCGAGATCCGTCATCGCTCCGTCCTCCCAGACGAACGCATGCATCGTGTGGGTGGCATCCTCGCTCTCGCCGACGATGAGACCCGTGTTGCTGATTCCATGTGCTGTTCCGCGGCTACCGCCGAGCGTCCCGAGGTTCGTCATGACGCCGTCGTCCCAGAGGAACGGACGCGATTGGGATTCCATATCGCTGCTCGTCCCGACCACCCTTCCGGCCGCGTTGATCCCGAGCGCCTCGCTTGAGGTGTAGCCGGGGAGAGTCCCGAGGTCGCGTGCGGTGATGGCCGCCGATGCGTGAGGCAAGGCCATGAGAGCCGCGACGGCTAGGGCGAGGAGAGCAATCGTGAGCGTCGTTCCCATCCGCGACATGACGCGGGAGAGCGGACCGATCGCATGATAAACCGACGATTCGGATGTGTTGGGAATGAAACAGTTTATGTCAAAGGCAAGTGACTGCAAACCGCGCACGAAGGCGCGTCCCGTCCGCGTTGCGTCGCCGAGGGTCGGCTCCGGATGCCGAATGGACCTTGTCGAGACAACGCGGTCCGTGCTCCGCACCAGGCCACCCGAGGACCGGGCCGGCTGGCCTCACCCCAGCAAACGCTTTAGAATCCATCGCCTTCTGCCGAGCGGATGGGCATCAACCTCGCGGACATCGTCATCTCCGAACCGCGGTCGCTGGAGGACTTCTCGGGAAAAATCCTCGCCATCGACGCCTTCAACACGCTCTACCAGTTCCTCGCCATCATCCGCCAGCCGGACGGTACGCCGCTGATGGATCACCAGGGCCGCGTGACGTCGCACCTGTCCGGGATCATCTACCGCGTTTCGAACTTTGTCGCCGCGGGAATCAAGCCCGCGTTCGTTTTCGACGGGGAGCCGCCACGGCTGAAGGCGCGGACGATCGTGGCCCGAGGCGAAATCAAGCGCCGCGCGGAGCGCGAGTGGCGGGAAGCGGTGGAAATCGGAGATCTCGCGACCGCTCGGACGAAGGCGATGCAGACCTCGCGGCTCACCGAGGAGATGGTCGACCAATCGAAGCGACTTCTGGACCTGCTCGGAATCCCATGGGTCCAAGCGCCCGCGGAGGGGGAAGCGCAGGCGAGCGCGATGGCCCGGACCGGGGTGGCTTACGCGGCGGCCTCGCAAGATTTCGACTCTCTGTTGTTCGGTTCGCCGCGGCTCGTGAAGAACCTCGCGATCACCGGTCGTCGGAAGCTGCCGCGGAAAGACGTTTACGTGGACGTGCAACCGGAGGAGATCTCCCTCGAGGCCACATTGGCGAACCTGGGCATCACGCGCGAACAGCTCGTCGACATGGGCTTGCTGATCGGGACGGACTTCAACGAGGGCGTGAAAGGAATCGGGCCGAAAAAGGCGCTCGCGCTGATCAAGAAACACGGGTCCCTCGAACCGGCCCTCGAAGAGCTCGCTGTCGAAATCGAGTCGAAGGACGAGGTCCGCGAGATCTTCCTGAAGCCGAATGTCCTTCCGAGCGTCGAGCTCCGATTCCGTGATCCGGATGCCGATGGCGTCCGACACATGCTGTGCGACGAACACGACTTCTCGCCCGACCGAATCAACGCGGCGTTGGAGAAATTCGGAAGCGCTCGATCGGAGCAGGAGCAACGGTCCCTCGACTCCTGGTAAGCACGGTCCGAGAATCGGGTCGGAAAGGCTATAAACGGACCTCGATTTGCCCGCGCAATGCCGTTGGATTTCGTGTCCTCGGTCCTCGTCAGCACCGTGCTGACCGGGGCCCTGAGCGCCCTCGCGTACCGGCGCGACGTCCTGACGTGGGACGGCAGCCTGGCGGCGTTCGTGGTCGGCATGGTCATCGGCGTCTTCGGCGATGTGACGTGGCTCTTCCTCCTGTTGTTCTTCCTCCTCTCGAGCTTCCTCGCGACCCGCTATCGGTTCGCCCTCAAGGAGGCGTTGGGAGTCCAGGAAGGGCTCCGCGGCGAGCGCAAGTCGACGAATGTGCTCGCGAACGGATTCGCCCCCATGGCAGTCGCCGCGATCTCCCTCGCGATGCCCTCCGGGTTCCCGAAGATCATCAGCGGCATCATCTTCCTCTCGGCCCTCGCGGTCGCGGGCGCGGATACCTTGGCGAGCGAAATCGGCGTGCTCTCGCGACGGACCGTCCTCATCACGAACGGCCAGCCCGTTCCGCCCGGGACCGACGGCGGCGTGTCGCCCTTGGGCCAGTTGTGCGCGATCGGAGCCGCCCTCTACACGTCCATCGTCGGCTGGTTCGTCCTCTCGAACCTCGCGCGCATGTGGAGCCTAATTCCCACGATGCCGTCCGCGCCCGTGTACGTGCTCATTCCGATCGCGATCGGGTTCCTCGGCTGTCAGCTCGACAGCGTGCTCGGCGCGACCCTGGAACGTCGAGGCCTCGTGAGCAAGAAGACCGTGAATCTTGTCTCGACGACCACCGGCGCGATCGTGGCGTACGTCATCCTCATCGCGGCCGGGCCGCTACCGACGGCCTAGCGCCTTCTTGATGAGGTCCACGCCTTCCGCCGCGAGCGCATCGGCCCGCTCCGGGGTCCGGCCTTCGGAATACACCCGGAAAATCGGCTCCGTGCCCGAGGGCCGCACGAGGAACGCGCCGTCGGCTTCGACGATCTTCACGCCGTCCGTCGTGTCGACCTTTCGGCCCTTCGTGAGTTCGACGAGGGAAGCGAGGACCGCGTCGCGTCGCTCGACCGGCACGGACACGTTCGCTTTCTTGAGGTGGTATGGCGGGAGCGCCGCAACGAGAGCGGACAGCCTTTTGCCCTCATGGGCGAGGATCTCGAGCATCTTCGCCGCGGACATCGCGCCGTCCCGGCAGAACTGGTGGTCGGGGAAGATCACGCCACCGTTCTCTTCGCCGCCAAACGCGGCCCCGGTCTCGAACATCGTCCGCGCCACGATCGGCGAACCGACGCGGGTCCGAACGACGCGCCCTCCCGCGGCGCGCACCACGTCGTCAATGAGGCTCGACGTGCTCACGGGCGTGACGACGGTCCCGCCGCGGCCCTGAATCGCCGCCTTCGCGAGGAGCGCCAGACTCTTGTCGCCGTAGACGAACGAACCCTTGTCGTCCACGAAGATCGCGCGGTCCGCGTCCCCGTCATGCGCGATTCCGAGATCCGCGTGGACTTCCGAGACGACGCGCATCAGGTCGCCGAGGTGCTCGGGAATCGGCTCGGGCATGCGGCCTGGGAACGCACCATCCGGTTGCGCGTTTAGGGAAATCACGCGGCATCCAAGAGACCGCAAGAGGTACGGCGTCACGACGCAGCCTGCGCCGTTCCCCGGGTCCACGACGACCGTGAAGGCGCTCTTGCGGATCGACGCGACATCGACCTTCGCGAGGATCGCATCGAGGTATCGATGGTTTGCGGTGTCGTCGGATCGGATCGACCCGACCTCGGACCATGCCGCCACACGAAACCGGCCATCGAAGAAGATCGACTCGATCGCTTCCTCGTCCTCCCGACTCGCCTCCATGCCGCGGGCATCGAGCGCCTTGAGCCCGTTGAACTCCCGCGGGTTATGGGATGCGGTCACGACGACGCCCCCTTTCAGATAGCCCGACTTCGCCAGGAAGTACTGAGCCGATGGCGTCGGCACCACGCCCAGGTCGACCACGTCGCAGCCTGCGGACATGAGGCCAGACGCGGCCGCGCGCGCGAGCATCGGACCGCTGAGTCGGGTGTCGCGCCCAAGGGCCACCGGGCCCCCTTCGAAAGAAGTGCCGATCGCCCGACCGACCTTCAGCGCGAGCTCCGCATTCATCTCCGGACCCACGACGCCGCGGATCCCGTTCGTACCGAACAGCCGCGTCATGCGCTCACCCGGTCGTCGAAGATGGTCGCATAGGCTGGCACCTGGACGCCGTCGCCCACGATGCTGTCGCGGACGTGAGCTCCTTCCCCAATCGAGGCGCCCGCCCCGAGAATCGATGAGGAGATTTCCGCCTTGTCGTCGACGCTGACGCCTTCCAAGAGGGCTGCATTCGACA
>Ga0099793_10000223_pt1 | contig 14217 bp, 11 predicted proteins | sample Rivendell_Oct201_9_FD_77319 | JGI IMG/M metagenome (GOLD analysis project Ga0099793, IMG submission 77319) | Vadose zone soil and rhizosphere microbial communities from the Eel River Critical Zone Observatory, Northern California to study diel... | ecosystem: Environmental > Terrestrial > Soil...
AGAAAGGTATTGGTGAGCGACTGGACGGACGGTACGGGATAGCTTTCCATCGTTAGATATGGTTTGGACTCGACGTGGACCACCGAGAAGTGGGCCCAGGAAGACCTCTCCACTCTTGCCCGTCACTATAGAAAGTTCAAAGAAGACACAGTTCAAGGAATAGAGCCCTCTAACTCTCCAGAGAAAAAGAAGGACAACCTACTACTTCGATTCATCAAGGACATGCCCTCTATCATAGGCGTCGATCTGAAAACTCACGGACCATTCATCAAAGAAGACATCGCCGTCCTTCCCTACGAGAATGCTGAGAGCCTAATACGACAAGGCACAGCAGTCGAGGTAAGACCAAGCCACGGGGGATAATGGATAAAAGGACGCCCCCGATCCCAAACCAGCCTTCCCCCCACGGTGAAAGAAAAAACGAAGTATCCAAAAGAGATCAACACCTACTGCCCCAAATGCAAACACCACACAGCACACGCCGTCGCAGTCTACAAAGCGGGCAAACAGCGGACCCTGTCGTGGGGAGCCAGACGACAAGAAAGACGAAAACACGGCTACGGCGGACAGAAATTCCCCGAGCTAAAACGCACAGCCAAGACAACCAAGAAAGCACTTGTCAAACTAAAATGTCGAACCTGCAACTATACAATTGAGAGGCTTGGCATCAGGCTGAGAAAACTGGAGGTCTCCAACTAACCCTTGCGATGGGAACTAATTCCAAAGCCCCGAAGCATATTCCTAAAAGTCAAATGCCCAAAGTGCGCGAATGAGCAGGTAATTTTCGAGAGAACCAGCAACTATGTAAAATGCACCGTATGCGATGAGCTACTAGCCCAACCAACAGGTGGAAAGGCAGAGATCAGAGGAGAAATATTACAGCCCCTCCCCTAGAGGGAACGGGGAAGAATCAATTTGAGTAGCCAGGCTTCACAAGCACTAATGCCAGAAGTCGGCGACCTAGTCGTTACAACAGTAACCAGAGTCGAAGACTACGGCGCATACGTGAAGCTTGACGAGTTCAGCGGAATCGAAGGTCTAGTCCACATTTCCGAGATATCCACTACATGGGTCCGGAACATAAGGGAGCATGCGCGACAAGGCCAGAAGCTAGTTCTGAAGGTCCTCCGAGTAAGCTCCCAACGCAACCAGATAGATCTCTCCCTCAGAAGGGTAACTGGAAGAGAAAAGTCGGAGAAGATGCTGGAATGGAAGAAGGAGCGAAAAGCCGAAGCGATCCTAACAAGCGCGGCTGACAAGCTGAAAAAACCGGCCGAAGATGCTGAAGATATCAAGAAAATTCTCCTAGACAAGTTCGGCGGACTCTACTCCCCGCTCGAAGAAGCCTTAGACGAGGGCCCTGAAGCACTCGTGAAGGTCGGTCTCTCCGAGGAATGGGCCCAGGCCATAACCGAGATTACCAAGAGCAAGATCCGACTCGAGAGGTCAAAGGTGCGAGGAACCGTCGCAATAACATGCCACAAACCAGGTGGCGTTGAGATAATCAAGCAAGCCCTGATGAGCGCTAAGAAGATTCGCAAGCCCCGCGGAAGCGAGGTGAAAATCTACTCGATAGGCTCCCCCAAATACAGAATCGAGGTGGAAGCCTCAAGCTTCGAAGCGGCTGAGAAAACCCTCAGCCTAGCAGTGGAAGAGGCCCTAGGGACCATCAAGAAGGCTGGCGGTGAGGGAAGGAAGCTTGGATGAAATGGCTGATGAGACGATGCCCGAAATGTTCTAGATACACTCTCAAAGAAACATGTCCAGCCTGCGGGACGCCTACTAGAAATCCTCGCCCCGCAAAGTTCTCGCCAGACGACAAGTACGCTCGACAGAGAATGGAAGGGTCCGGCGGACCCTCAGAAATTTAGAGAATCCTCTCACATGAGAGTCAGAGGCTGAGGCATCGTAACCGCGATGTCCAAGAGCTGAGCCGGATCGCCCTGCCATCGCGCGCGCACCAGAACGTATTGGGTACCCGTAGGCAGATTAGTCAGATTAGTCGTCCACTTGTAGCGAAAGTGACCCGAGGTGGCCGTGACGTTTGTCGCGATCAAACTCCAGCTCTGTCCACTATCAGCTGAATACTCAAGAACTACCGGTATCTTGTCGGCGGTGGTATCCACTGGTTTGCCTGTCGAGGTCATCAGTGTCCCTGTGATATTGGTGCTTCCACCAACAGGCTTGACAATCGCCGGCGTAAGCTGGGCTGTCATCAACGGTTGGTCCGGATACTTTACAGAGTATACGAGAACATACGAGGAAGAGGAGGCGAAGTCTTGGACGAAATAGTGAGGGGTAATAGGGTTGTTATCGTTCGTTCTGGTATCGTTCGGGTCGTTCGGCCGTCCCCCAGGATAACTGTTCCGCATCAAAAGCCCGAGAACAGTATTGCTGGTTGGGATCTGCACGTTCTGGTAATTGCTTGTAATCCTATCATTACTGGTCTTATTCCCAATAGTCACAATACGATGGTACTCTGATGCGCCCGTCGACGGGTTCGTGACCACCTGGCGGTAGCTGACCGTGGCAACGCCCATTGGAGTATTGATCTGAGTATCGTTGCCTATTCGGACCATCCAGTACCATTTGCTGTCATCGCCGTATCCGCAGAATGGCGGTCCGCTAGAGCCGCCACACAGCCCGCGGTTGTAGCTGATGAAGATGGCTACGTGAGTTATTTTCTCCTGCCGCATCAATTGGACTGCAAGCGACTCGTTCAGCATGAACCCAGTAGCAATATCCTTGATAGCAGTGGTATTCCCAGTTCCGTTGTCCGATAGTGTGCGCAGGCCAGTGTTCACTGTGATCCAGTAGCCATAGTCCCACCAGGCGAAGACGACACTTGAATGGGGTAGATTGTTGTTCATCCAAGACAGAGCTTCAAGCCAGTCAGGCACCGCTGCCCGGACCGGAAGGCTGGCCGACGCGATAGTGGTCGGAGTATAGGCCGACTGGACAGCGTTGATGAAGGTGGGAACGACGAGGATCATAATGATGAGCAGGATACCAAGACTGAACTCTCGGCTCACTCGGCTGGTGAACCTTAGCTTCCGCCGAGGAAAGATGACCGCCTGCTGAATTATGTCCATCGCGGGCTTACCCAATTCAACGACCGTGATTGCACCTAGTGTTGCCATTACAGGTGCCAGCAGCAGGGTTAGCCGAACCAGGCTCGCGGCAAAGTAGAATCCTGTGACTCCAAAAATTATCAACAAGATATCGCCCTCGCGCAGTCGTTGGAAGGCGAAGAAGAAGCCGAAAACTGCCAGAATTATCAGGCTACCAAGTTCGAGGTAGAGGCTTGCCCATGTGGAAGGCCGATTCTCGGCAACTGATGCAACCAGCGGAATATTGTTCCTGACGAAGGGGTCGACCGTGGCGAGAAACTTTCCTTGGAGAAGTGACCCTGAGATGATCTTGGTGCTCACCAATCCAAAGAGAATCGCGGCTGAAGAGACAACCGTGACACCAAGGATGCTCACCCGTCCTCTCGTAGAGGGGGCCAGCCTTGCAAGCTCCATTACAATAAGGATACCCATGACCCCAAGCAACGCTATCGTCGTGCTCTCAGTGAGGAACGTGTGCCCAAGGAGCGGGATCTCAGTCCCGATATAGAGCATGAAACCCATCGTCACGCCGTAGGAGAGAAAGAGACGTGGAGTATACCGTCTCAAGACAACAAGGGCCAAGGCAAATAGGCCCAGCACCTCAGCGGCGTAACGGAAACTTCCCCAGGAAAAAGACATGTAGATGAGACTGATGCTCGACAACATGCTGTAGATGACGGTGCTCTTCAAACTCTTTCCTGGATTGACCGCCCGCATGAAGAATAGAAAGGTGAGAATCATGGTAGGAATGCCTACCCCTTCGTTACGGAAGAATCCCAGCTCCGTGCGACTGATCAGACTTGAGCTGAAAGCTGCGAATAGGGCGGCGAACAATCCGGCACTCTTTCCCCAGAGATCCTTTGCAAAGAAGTAGGTGGCCAGGACAGCGAAGGCGCCCAGCAAGATTGGGCTGTAAACGGCCGCATCGTATAGACTGATGTTAACTCCAATGGACTGGAAGAACTGATAGATTAGCACCCCGGTGAAACTGGTTCCGGGGTAGCTTGTGGTGACGGGAGCACGCCCGAAAGGGAACCACTCAGCAACATTGACGTAGCTAAACCAGGACTGCCACCCGCTAGCGGTAATCTGTCGCATGTCGTTGAAGTTGAAGTAGGGGTCAAATTCTGAAATGAACGCCCCCCAGCGAAGAGGAAGCAGTCGGACAAGCGAAGCCAAGACAAGGGTGAGTGAGAGAATCGAATAGTGAAGAAATGAGGCTCGAGAGATAAGACCCAGGTTCTTTCTTACTGCTCTGAACCGGGAGGCAATACTTTCGCGAGTCAGGCCTGCTCGGATCTCACCGAGAAAACCTTCAGGTTCAACCTCCACTTTTGGTTAGCACTCTCTTCCAAGGGACTTCGTAATTACGAGGGAGATGGCTTCTGACTTTGCCGTTAATATTCTTGTGGTTGAAGCTGTTCGGCAAAAAGGCCCCTATCTTAGTTCGTGCCTAAAGTCGCGCTTGAGGCATTTGGCTGGGACTAATGGAGAAACTGAGGGCTGCTCGTGCTAATGATATCAAGGGGCTCCCTTAACCCGACTCTTGCTTCGTACCCCACTAGCCAGGTATGCGTATCCGAGGATCAGAGACCAAGCTATCCCGAGGCCGATTACCAGCGGACTCTCGATTTCTAGGTGAAAGTATAGGTGATTGAAGACGACTAGCCAAAGCGTTCCCAGAAGGCCGAAATAGATGTAATTATGTTGGTGTCCAATGGCTCTCTCGGTGTAAGTCCAAACCCGGAGAGGCAGACCTACAGGAAACTTTGCGATTGGTGCTATGAGCAAGAATATCCAGCTTACTGGCGCCAGCACAATCAGCCAGTCAATACTCGCATTCCAAGGTGCTCTCAGGAGCTGGAAGGTTCCTATCAAAACGTAGGCAAAGAAGACGGTGAATCCCAAGGCGTCGCTGGTGTACCAGAGGAAGACTGTGTCTATCAATGCCAACACGGCTACCCAAAGGCGCCCACTGTATCTTACTGCCCGGACTATGGGAACGTTGATGGCGTACCATATCAGACCATAGGGCACGTAGGAGAAATTCGGGTCATATTTGGTAATCTTGCGAAGGTTAGAAAGGCCTGGCAGAATGTAGAATGCTATGTCTTTGTGAACCGGGCGTTTCAGAATCCAGGCTAGCCTAAAGACGGTCAGGACAGCAATTATGCTTAAGATTTCCCAAGTCATGTTTTCCGGCCATGTAAACGGCTGCGAAGGTCGGCGGGTAGGCTTTCAAGCTATTGGATTGATTTTCTAAGCACTCAAGAACCCAGCTCTGGATCTTTCCAAACCTGTTCTCGAGTCAAACTTCTCTAATCGATCTTGGACTTTCAATTATTCAACTTGTTGTTCGCTATTGGACGGGAGTTAGGACTCCGGGCCCCGGCCGCCATTGGCAAGAGTTCGACCTATGAAGCATCCGGTTCCTTCACACCGGCCAAGAAAAGATCATACGAGATTGATGATGGTATTGGCAAACGCAATAGAAATATCTTGAGAGTCTTCCAGGGTAAGAACTCGAATACGCGTCGACCTGACACTAAACCAAGATAGACCGCTCTCACTTTGATACGCTTGATCCCGCGTCTTGTCAAGGAATTCTCAAGGTCTCCAGCGGTGAAGAGGTGTTTGTGCTCAGGGTGATTCCCTTTCAATTTCACAAGACGACCGTTGGGCGTCGAAAGGCACAGTCTCCCACCGGTACGGAGCACTCTGGTCCATTCGTTGAGGGCTTGGGCTGGAGCGTTCAGGTGCTCCAAAACTTCTCCAGCGAAAACGAGGTCAAAGATCTGATCTCTAAAAGGAAGATTCTCGGCGGATGCGCGGACCGTAACGGCGCGGCTCAGACGGATGTCCATTCCGGCGGCATTGGTGAAGCCTAGAGACTTCAGGAAACCATTGCCACAACCAACATCCAATGCTATCGTTCTTGCATTGCCCAGAAGGCCACGAGCTATTTCGAGCCTACGACCATGAAACAATTCGTAGAATCCGCCTGGGTCGTGGAGCACCGAGCCTCTCAACTCGGTCTGAAGCAGCTGACCGAACTAGAAATGAGTTGAGGCGTCTATAACCGGGTTCCGCAATTCTTGCAGTAGATGGCTTCACGAGGATTGTCGGTCTCGCACGCCCGGCAATGGTTACGGTCAGCATAAGGTCTCGGGATGGTGAACGTCTTATTGGATCCGGAGTAAAAGTTGAACTTGTCTCCTCGCTCGCATCTGAATCTTGAGACTTCGTATTGTTGGAATCTCCATTCTCTTTCTGGCGGACTGGATACTTCGACCCCGCACTTTGGACAGCTTATGCTCATAGATTCCCCCAAGCGTTTTTTGGGGCAAATCGGATATTTAAGATGAGACACTCACTAGGCTATCGGGATCGGGATTTACGGTTAGACTTCCCAGAAGAAGTCAATCGGTTGCGTGAGCCTACCAAGATTAATGGCGCCGGGGGTGGGATTTGAACCCACGAGGGCCTAAGGCCCATCGGATCTCTGCAACCAACAACCTGGCTTAGCAATCCGACGCCCTACCAGGCTAGGCGACCCCGGCTTACCAGGCTGAGACAAAATGTTCGTCTAAATAACTGTTCATGGAAAAACGTTCGGACAGTGACCTGTTCAGTAAAGTTCCCTTCTCCTCGCAGTTAGATTAATGGTCATTTCCGCAATGTCCTCTCCATACTCAGAGATGCGTTTCAAGCTCTCAAGCGCCAGCCTCACCGCGACAACGGTCTTCTGATTGAGACGGAAATCAAAGAGCTTGTCCATAACGCCCTCGGCATCTTTCTCAACTCTCTGGGCCGATATGATGGAAGTATTCGCGACTGCCCCGTCGATTTTCGTCAAAGACTTCAGGGCGTCTTCTAAGACCGAGCTGGTCAGGTCGCTCACCTTCGACAAGTCTCCAACCAGTCGCGGTGGAAGAGGTGACTCGATCTCCGAGGCCATTCTCGCAATGGTCGTAGCATGATCGGCTATCCTCTCAAGGCTCTTGGAAACTACGCGATAAACCAGGCAATCTCGGGGGTCCGCCAATCCGATCTCCTGAATCAAGCTCCTATTCAGCACAGCCATAGTGAGTTGCCGTATAAGGAACAGGTAAAACCGATCAATCTCTTCGTCTCTCTTGATAATTTCCTCAGAGAGTGCAACGTCTCTATTTTTCAGAGATTCTACTGCGTCACGCAACATGAGCTTGGCGATTAGGCTCATTCTCGAGATGACCTTTGGTGCCGGGAGGTCTCCGTAGGTCGAAAGGCACTGAACAATCAACTCATCTCTAGATTCCTCGATAATCTCTGATCCAACAAACATACGCCTCGCAGCCTCTCTAAGATATGTACGAAGGTCGGGCCTCGATGCCGTCGGAAATCTAATCCTAATCACATCATATCCTGCCAAATACTGAGCGACAACCGTTCTCAAGATCTGCTCTCTATCCTGATCCTTTGAAGGCGCGAGAACAATCTCCGCACCCTTGCCTTCGTTGGTCGGAATCTTCTCGTGAGGGACCAGGGTAAGCGAAGAATCTGACCGCGGAAGAACCGCGACGACATCGCCCACTTTGAGACCCTGCTCCTTTACCCAGTACTTTGGGAGAGAGACAGTGTAACTTGCTCCGCCCGTCATTTGGAGCCTCCTCAACTCAACCTGCTTCAATTTTTGGGACCAGTTTCCATTGGCCTATGGATATATTTACCCTAGCTATATACCCGGTCAGCTATCTACTTATTTCCCTAGGGAACGGCTCACTTCTGCAGATGAGGAAGTTGAGACAAACCTCAACGCCGCGAAGGAACCCTAATCGGAATCCTGACGCCATGCTCGGACACTAGGGAGAATGGCGAGGCATTTGGCATAAGTGTTCAGACTCCTTCATGGCCAAGAAAGGACAACCTATCAATTCTGACCCGCTCCTTCACGATTCGTAATTCGCGGGCCGACGACTCTGAGAGCGGAGAGTCCTACGAAGCGGACGTCGAAGCACGTCGGCGCGACAAACTATCAAAAGAGCCGAATGCCACAGCAAACCCTATGCATGGATAAGGGCCCCTTTTTCCAAAGGTCTCGCCCGACGTAAAGACGGATATTTTGGGAACTACTGTGATCTACTGACATACATAGGCAGTCAGTATTATCAGTGGGACGATTAATTACCCAGTTACCTGAGTAGTTTGCGGCGGGCAAAATGTCTACGGGTAAAGATGTGGTAATTAGAACCACAGGAATAAGCAAGTCAATCTTCATAATCGGTCTGGTAATTGTGGCAGCCGCTAGCGGAGTCGCTGGCTACTTCGTGCCTGGACTCCTTAAGCAGTCTTCATCTGTGATTACGATCAATGGTGCGGGGTCCAGTTTTGTATTCCCATTGCTGTCTGCGGTTGACGCAAATTACACCGCGGCGAACCCGAGCGTTCAGATCAACTATCAATCCGTCGGAAGCGGAACGGGTATAACTGATTTCAGCAGCAAGATTGTCGATTTTGGTGCTACAGATGCACCACTATCCGGGGGCCCAACCGGTCAGAGGGCCAATATTACGAGAGACACAGGTATTCCGCTTACTATTCCCGAGTCCATTGGCGCCGTTGCTGTGGCCTACAACGTGAACGGAATATCAACCGGTATGAAGCTCAACGCGACTGTGGTAGCGATGATTTTCCAAGGCAATATCACGCAATGGAGTGACCCGATCATTGCCAACATGAATTTGGGCGTCAACCTTCCCAGCTCCACAATAACTGTAGTCCATCGTTCAGACAGTTCCGGGACCACATTCATATTCTCAAGCTGGCTTAACTCCTCAAACTCGCATTTTCCGTGGAAATTAGGCGTAAGCAAGACGCCCAAATGGCAGTACGGCACCAAGACCACGTATCTATCCCTCCCACAAAATGTAGGAGTCGCCGGTGGAGTACAGCAGAACCCGAACACGATCGGATACGTAGAGCTAAACTATGTTCTTTCAACCACCCCACCGATGACTTACGCGACTGTCCTGAATGGAGACCAGAACAATTACGTTCTTCCTTCGTTAACAACGTCTACATACGCAGTCAACAACTCAACCGCGACCCTACCAACAGGTGATGGTGACTGGTCCAAAGTCGCCCTTCTAAACGCTCATGGCGGATCCTCCTATCCAATTGTAAGTCTCACCTACGTTCTTGTCTTCAAAGAGCTCTCAGTCGTTCCTGGAATGACTCAGGCAAAGGCCCAGGCATTCGTCAACTATCTCTGGTTCGTAATACATGGCGGACAAGATCAGGCAACAAAACTATCGTTCGTCGCTCTCCCATTTAAGGTCGTAACCATTGATGAGGCAACGATCAGGATGATAACCTACAACAGCGTGACCTTGCACAGCTAGCAAGGCTCTGGAACATCAAGATCATCAGACTATGCGCTCTCACTGTCCAAACCATGGCCGTTTCAGAAGACTCAAGGCCGCAACAAGTGAGGGCTCGAGCCCGAACGGGGTTGGTGTCTCTCCGCCCACTCCGACAGTTTTCTGGTGACGGCTTATTTGAAACATTCTCGACAATCTTTGCCTCGATCACCATTCTCATTGTAGTCGTCGCATCAGTCCTTCTCGTTCGAGGCTCGATCCCTGTTCTGCAGAGTTTTGGGACTGGTTTTCTCTCAGGCACAAACTGGATTTCTGTGGCGGGGAGTGAATCATATGGCGTCCTCCCCTACGTATTAGGCACGCTTGTCACCTCGGCAATCGCGATTGCTGTCGGGGTACCATTGAGTCTAGGTATCGCAATTTTCCTGGCTGAGATGGCGCCTTGGTCTGTCAGGAATGCCTTGTCCCGGGTCATCGAACTCTTGGCGGCAGTTCCGAGCATTATCTACGGTTTCTGGGGGCTTTTCGTGTTCCGTCTGTGGGTCAGAGATTACTTCGAAGCGCCAATCTCAAGATATGTGGGTGCATTACCGGTTTTCCAGGGCACTCCATTCGGTCTGGACATTCTCACCGCGGGTTTGATTCTTGCCATTATGATCATTCCAACAATTTCCTCCATATCTAAGGACGTGATGATGGCTGTTCCCTCATCTCAAAGAGAAGCAGCCTACAGCCTAGGAGCAACGCGATGGGAGGTTGTCCGAACAGGGGTCCTGGGGTATGCTCGTTCAGGAATCTTCGGAGCCATAATTCTGGGATTGGGGAGAGCCGTGGGAGAGACCATGGCAGTCACTATGGTCATTGGAAACGCATCAGGTCCTGCAGCTCTTCCGACCTCCCTGTTCAAACAGGGTGCCACGATGGCCTCGGTCATAGCCAACGAGTTCAGCGAGGCAGAGCCCGGGTCCCTGCATCTTTCCGCGCTAATCGGTATTGGGCTTACGCTCTTTCTGTTTGCGCTCGTGATCAATGTTTTCGCTCAATTGATGGTCTGGAAAGTATTGAAAGTTCGAGGAGGGTCTGTAGAGTAGTCTTGTCGAACCAGTCCTTCAGAAAGTTCAAGGATAGGCTTGCCTATAGCCTTGGTGGTCTTTGCGTCGTACTTGCCATGTTGCCGTTGGCGAGTATTCTCATTGAAGTTGTCGGAAAAGGTCTGCCCGCAATTAGCCTCAGCTTTCTTACAAAGTCGACTGGCAACATAACGGACCCAAGTAGTGGAATTGGGAACGCTATCGAGGGAACCCTGATTCTCATCGGCGTGACTTGCCTGATTGCTGTTCCGGTAGGCTCGTTCGCTGGAATCTACCTGGCAGAATTTGGCGACAACAAGTTCGGTAGAACGATAAGATTCCTAAATGATGTGCTCGCTGAGTTCCCATCCATTGTAATAGGAATCCTAGCCTTTTCTGTTGTTGTCATTGCAATTGGGCATTTCTCGGCGATAGCCGGTGCAGTTGCACTGTCAATCATAATGCTTCCGATCGTGACTCGAACTACTGAGGAGTCTATCAAGTTGGTTCCGAGTTCTATTAGAGACGCTTCTATGGCACTGGGCATCAGGAGATGGAGAACCAGCCTGAGCATAGTCTTGGTCACAGCCAAGGACGGGGTAATTACGGGAATCATGCTCTCAATTGCGAGGATCTCCGGGGAGACAGCTCCTCTACTCATGACGGTGCTGGGAAGCGGGTTCTACTTCTCGGGCCTAGATCAGCCCATCGATGCCCTTCCTCTAAGAATATATTCAGATTACAAGAATTCGAATTACCCATCTGCGCTCGCACAGGGCTGGGGAGCGGCCCTTATCCTAATAGTGCTCGTTCTTAGCTTGAACCTTGGCGTTAGGTTGCTAACAAGAGGCAGGTCCAGTTTTGCGAGGGCAAGGGCTTGACCTTGTCACTACAGTTGGAGAAGCTGAAACACGCAAATAGTGAGGTCGCCTCTATCAGAGGTACAATGGAGAAGTTCAAGATCCAGACAGAAAAACTGAACGCTTGGTTTGGAAACAATCACGTACTCAAGGACTTATCGATCAACATAAAGGAAAACGAAGCAACTGCCATAATTGGACCGTCTGGATGTGGGAAATCCACATTCATACGATGCTTGAACCGCATGCACGAACTCGTGCCGGGAGCCAAATCTTCTGGCGTGGTTTTGCTCGACAACGCTAACGTCTACGCAAGAGGAATAGATCCAGTCACGGTTCGAAGGAGAGTGGGGATGGTTTTTCAAAAGCCCAACCCGTTTCCAACGATGTCAGTATACGATAACGTTGCAGCTGGGCTCAAACTGAACGGAATCAGGGACCACCAGAAGCTGGACAGGGCTGTTAAGCGGAGCCTAGAACTGGCCTTTCTATGGGACGAAGTAAAAACCCAGCTGGACAAATCCGGGACCAGCCTGTCGGGGGGGCAGCAACAAAGACTTTGCATTGCCAGAGCACTCGCGGTTGAGCCAGAAGTAATCTTGATGGACGAACCGTGCTCCGCGCTGGACCCTATAGCTACTGCAAAGATAGAGGAGTTGATAGCGAGCTTGAAGGATCAATACACAGTTGTTATAGTGACACACAACATGCAACAAGCGGCAAGGGTCTCAGACAGCACGGCCTTCCTTTACTTGGGTCAGCTAATAGAATATGGGGAGACCACACAGTTGTTCGAGAATCCAACGGAAGAGCTAACTGAACGCTATCTCACAGGTAAATTCGGCTAGGTCCTATTCTTGGCAAGACTCATGGATATTGGCCTTGAAAGGTTGAGGAACATGGTGCTCGACATGGCAGACTTGTCTGAGAACACGGTGTCAACTTCAATCGACGCCTATGTTCAAGGAAAAGACCTTCGCGAGAGGATTTACGGATGGTCTGAACAACTTCGCATGCTTCAAGACGAAGTCAGCGAATTGGCTGTAGAGCTAATTGCGAGGTACCAACCAGTGGCCTCTGACTTACGATTCATCAAGTCATGCATGGAAGTCGCTTATGGATTCTCAAGGTTTGGGAGATACGCTCACGACATTTCGGATGTATTCGGAATATTTGGCGACTTGTCAAAGTGCGACAAGACTACAATTGAGCAAGCGGGCGATCAAGCGAAGAACATGATCAGAGTGAGCATCAAAGCATTTACTGAACGAAACGTAGAACTCGCAGGCAATCTGAAGAAGATGGACGATGTTGTCGACAACACTTACTTGGATTTCGTTAGGAAATCGGCTTCGAATCCTTTAGGAGACCTGAAATGTACCGTATCCGGGACTCTTATTCTCCGTTATCTGGAAAGAATAGCAGACCATGCTACATACGTGGGTGAGAGTGTCCTGTATATCGTCTCGGGCGAGCGAACTGCAAGAAGGTAGACTGCGTGCAACCAACTCAGAAGTCATCTGATGCCTCGTCGTAGCAAAGCGATGATTCTGGGAAAGAACAGATAAGAATAGATCGCTGCACATGGCAGCGAGCACAAGAAACGAGCTCTTCGGACCGAAACGATTTAACTCACATGCGATTCGCCCCACTCGTTGTCTCATGGGGCTTAGGGATCTTCTCATTCCCAGAGAGAAAGTATTCTTTCAATTACTCGAAGAGGAATCGAAGAATGTCTTGGCTGGAGCGATAGCCTTCAATGAACTGATCCAGAACTTCGATCATTTGGGGGACAAGAGGAACAAGATAAAGGACATAGAACACCACGGAGACGAAATCGTTCACTCAATCTATGACCGTCTCGTAAAGACCTTCATCACTCCCATCGATAGAGAGGATATTAGCAAGCTTGCCTCTCTCTACGATGACGTCTTGGATTACATCTACGCCGCTGTCAACCGTCTTTTTCTCTATGAGGTCTATTCGCCAACGGAGCCAATGAGACGGTTCGCCGACTTGGTCTTGAAGTCAGTCCGGGAAATCGACTTCGCCTTCGCTAGCATCCAAAAGATCAAGGCCTCTGAGGTCGAGGCTCGGTGCACAGAGGTCGACACGTTGGAGAACGAGGCTGATGTTGTTCTGAACGAGTCAGTCGCCGCCCTTTTCAAGACAACCGATGCGATCTCTATTATCAAGCTGAAGGAGGTCTATGAGCTCATGGAGACGATTACTGACAAGTGTGAGGATGTTGTTCAGGTGATCCGGGATATTATCCTCGAGTATTCCTAGCCAAAGGGTCCCCCAGTGTCCACGACAGTACCATTCGAGATAGTTGTTCTGGTGGTTGTTGTTGCACTGGGATTTGATTTCATGAACGGGTTTCATGACGCGGCGAATTCCGTTGCCACTGTGGTGTCTACGAGGGTTCTTTCTCCCCGTATCGCTGTGCTCTGGGCTGCCTTCTTCAATTTCGTGGCAGCCTTCGTTTTCGGAGTCAACGTCGCATCTACCATCGGGAAGGGAACTATAGACCCGAAGATAGTCACCGCGTGGCTGCTTCTTGCCGTTCTAACCGGAGCTATCTCTTGGGATATTATAACCTGGTGGTTTGGACTGCCCACGAGTTCGTCTCACGCCTTGGTGGGCGGCCTCATCGGCGCAGGGGTCGTGAAGGGAGGATGGGGCGTGGTTCAGGTCGCTGGCGTCAGCAAGATAGCGTACTTCATAGTGTTGTCTCCAGTGATTGGATTCTTCCTTGCCATTGGACTGGTCCTCCTGACAGTGCGAGTTGCCATGCGCTATTCCCGTTCCACATCTG
>Ga0099793_10000225_pt1 | contig 14081 bp, 13 predicted proteins | sample Rivendell_Oct201_9_FD_77319 | JGI IMG/M metagenome (GOLD analysis project Ga0099793, IMG submission 77319) | Vadose zone soil and rhizosphere microbial communities from the Eel River Critical Zone Observatory, Northern California to study diel... | ecosystem: Environmental > Terrestrial > Soil...
CGGATGGCCAATTCGGTATGAAGCCGAACCAGGCAGATCATATCGACGATAATCTCACCGCGGAACTGCTTCTGCAGCGTCTGGAAATAGTCGCCGATTTTCGTCTGCGCGATGTCGCCGCTCGTGATGATGTCAAGAAGCTGCAGGTCAGTGTCAAGTCCCACCCCCAGCCATTTCCGCGTGGTTTTTTCGCTTTGCCAAAAGATGACCGGAAAAAGAGCCAGCAGAAATGCTGTCGGCAGCAGCGGCGACAGAAGAAAGTGATTATAGAACGAGTGCATCACGATCGCCGCAGCGAGGCCGGGAATCATCGTTCTGACCTTCAATCCACCGAAGCGGTCGGAGAGACTCTTGGTGATCAGTGCGAAGATTGCCGTCGTGCCTCCATGCATGACCGCCGTCCCCAAACCCCGGGCCACCCAGAGCAGGATGTGCTGGCCGGGTAAGGACTCAAGGTAGTAGATGTTCTCAATCAGCGAGAACCCCGCTCCGATGGAGAATCCATAGATCGCCGCATCGACGCCGAAGCCGACCCTCTTTTGCTTCATCAGGTGCACCATGTAAAGGGCTTTAAAGAGCTCCTCGACAATCGGCCCTCCGTAGAGCGAATAGATGCTGGAGCTGATATGAAGCACGCCCAGCGCGACCCCGCTGAATAGAAACGGTGGAATAGTCATCGCGCAGCCGACAAGGATTGTCAGGAGTATCGATCGGAAATTCACGAGTTTATAGCTGTCCAGGAAGACGAGCGCCGCGAGGAACGCGAAAACGGGTAGGAGGCTGATCAGACCGCTGAGCACGGCGCGCTCAGAGTATTTTCAACGAGAACATGAACTCTCTCGTCGGCCTCTGATGCTTCTCGATTGCGGCAGCGTAGCCGAGGGAAAAAGTCGACTCGAGCCGGGAGAACACGACCAACCGGAAATCGAGTTGCAGTCCGGCGTCGGCAACGGTCTCTCTCACATCCGCCCTGTCAATATTAGTCTGAAGGACCGACGAGAAGAGCGACAACTGTGACCAATTACAGTACAGGTTTAAGAAACCGAATCGCCTGAAGCGGAGGGGAGGAAGCACCCATTCGATCGTGAGCTTCCCGTAATTCGTTCCCCCGGCCTCATCCAGCTCGATTCCCGGGAACGCGGAGGATTCCCGGTACCTCTTGAAATCCTGGAAGTCGACCCAGTTATTTCCGAATCCGCCGAAATAGAAGTTCGCAAACGGCTCGTCGGGATCCCCGAACGAGGTGCCGGCTGATCCGCGAAACCAGAGAGATGAATGATCGAGAGGCAGGAGGAACCCGTAGTCGGCGAGCGCATTCGTGCGGAGGAGGTTTTTCGCATTGACGCTCGTATTCATTGCGTTCAACTGCCAGCGAACTCCCTGTTCTGCTTCGACCCCTCCGAGCGAGCGGCGAAGGTATCGATAGTTGAGTCTTCCACTCGTCGTAAAAAAGCGATCGAAGGAGGTCGAGACATTCTGGAAATCGGGCAAGCGCTCCAATCCCCCGTAGCCATTCAGACTGAGCGTATAATCGAGCGTCTGCGGGCTCTCATTCACAAGAAAGTCGGTGAATTGGACGCCGAGCGCATACCCCTTTCGGCTCTGCTTCGTGGGACCGAAGAGGTCATAGAAATCGGCCCGATTATAGCTGGCGCTGAGTTTCCACCTCCAGAAGCGATAGTTGAAGGAAAGATGGGCGCGTTCGTTCTCCGAAAGACCCGTGCTGGGAGAATACGACACGGTCAGATCGAGATCATGAAACAGGAGAGGATCCAAAAAATTAAACCGGGCTCCCACCGAGGAGTAATCCTTGTATCCCTCGACGACCGGATATGCCGACACGAGTCTGATGCTTTGCAACCCGTTATAGGCGCCCGAATCGGTCGCCACGGTGTCGAGATTCACCGTGAGCGGAGAGGGAAGCGTCCAGCTCTTCACCACCGGATACTTCTCGACGACATCCTGACCCAGGTATCGTACTGCGCTCACATCCTCGATCGGCCTGTTTGCGATCATGACGGGCACAAATCCCTTGCCTGTGTACCGAAACACGGCCAGCGAATCGTCCGAAATCGGAACGGGCCTGAAGAATCCCGTCTCGCAATTCGAGATAGCTTCCATCTTCTTCCTGCCGAAATCGTAACGAAAAACATTGGATACACCGCTGTAATACGACGTTCCGAAGAGATACTTGCCGTCGCGGGAATAGACGAAATTTTCGGGGGAATTGTTGGCAAACTCATAGAGCATCTCATACGAGCTGTTCCCGTTCAACAGTTCCAGGATCGGCATCCGGAGCAACTGCTGCCTGCCGCTGATTTCGATGGTCGATGCGGTAAGAAAACTCCCGTCCGGAGAAATATCGAGATCGAACATGTCTCTCCCATAAGGAAGCCGCAAGACCTCGGTCCAAAAGCTGTAGGGAGGCGAAAATTTGACCAGCGTTGACAGACCGTTGTGGTGCTGGATTCCCCAGACGGCCTTTCGGGTCACATCGAACGCCAGATCTCCTGTCCTCGTTCTCTTGAGCAAAACGCGGTTCTCGCCTGTTTTGACATTGACGACATTCAGATCGCGCCAGTCCCTGCTATTGTGGGTCGTATAAAAGAGGTTTCCGGAGAGAGGATCGTAAGCGAGTGAGCAAACATAATACATCGCCGGCGAGGGGAGATCACAGATCCTTTCGACAGTTCCATCGGCGATCTTGATCGATGAAATATGCGCGAGCTGCCCGGGGTAGTTCGTGGCCGCGTACAACTTCCCCGTGAGGGAGTCGTAGAATGAGCGCGACACCGCGCCGAGCGCTCCGGGAGCCAAGAGCCGATAGGGTGTGACCGGGAACTGCCGGACTGAATCGAGGTTTGACCGCTGCCAGCGATGCTCCCAGTCGATCCAGCGGGACCATTCATCGTCAAGGGATTGGTTATACACTCGCTCGAATTGCGTCGCGAAATATTGTCTGCTGTCGTCCGTGCGGTTGAACCAGGCGATCAATTTATCGGGCCCGTATTGATCGGCAAGGTAGGTGACGAACCGGGTTCCATACAAGTATGAATTCTGACCCGTCTGGAAGTCAATCGTCGTGCCTTCCGACTCCAGGCCGACCACATCGAAGAAAAAGCTGCTGTCGCGCACCATCGTGCGGAAGACCATCTCGTCGTATCCTCCGAGGACCCTTCCGATCCCTCCGGCCATCCAGGTTTCCATGAACACGGCGATTCCTTCGTGATACCACCTCGGTGAATACTTCCGCGGCGTCGTGAGGTAGCTGTAAAAAATAGAGATGGGATTGTCTGCCGAGGGCGAGACTTTTCCGAGGAATATCGATCGGTACAGCCGGTCGGTACTCGACGGCTTGTCGGATGCAACAACATGCATGAGTTCGTGGCTCATCACCCAATTCAGCCGTTCATTCGTCGGGGATGTCTCGTAGACATACTCGTACGGCTCGATGCCGAGAATCATGTAATTGAACGGGAGGGCCGATGCCCCTGCATATCCGTAGTCATCGAAGTCCTGGAGAAGTATCGTCACCTTCTGGGAAGGGCTGTAGTCGAACGTCCTTCGGTGAAATGCAAACGAATTCTCGAAGCAGCGGCGGAGATGCGGGATCACATACGTGTGTTTCGGATCATAGTAGAGCAGGCGTAGATTTCGCGACTCCATCGAATAGAATTGGGCATGGGTTTCGCTTCGCGCGAAGAGGGAGATAACAGTGAGGAGGAAAAATCTACTCGCCGTCCCTCTCAGAAGACGCTGCAGTGAAAGCTGAAGGGTGGAATTCCCTTGCGTACGAGGAATGTGCCAGTGCGGCAGCACCAATGTCATGAAAAAAACGAGAGGAGACGGCGTTACCCGTCTCCTCGCAGTCCGTGGAAATGGTGGTTCAATTCCTGAGAAACCTCATTGCATCTGGCGCTGGTCCTGCGGCGGAGCAAGCCGGCTCTCGACGTTGTTCAATCTCGCCTCAAGCGGTACGGCACGAGAGTCCACCGGTATATTCAGCCGGCTCTCAATATTATTCAGCCTCGCCTCCAGGAATGCCTGACGCGCTTCCGCCGTTCTGGCAAGCCTTGCTTCCAAAGCCATCAGCCGTTGCGCGACGGGAAGACCCGCGGTTCGCTCCATACATCGTGCTTCCGCCGCCATCATTCTGGCTTCGAGAGGTGCAGCCTTGCTATCCTGATGGATAGCGAGCCGAGCTTCGATGTTTGCAAGGCGCTGTTCGGGAGGTATCGCACGTGCTTCGGGAGTTATTGCCTTTGCTTCGGGAGTTATCGCCTTCGCTTCGGGAGCTATTGCCTTTGCTTCAGGAGCTATTGCCTTTGCTTCGGGAGCTATTGCCTTTGCTTCAGGAGCTATTGCCTTCGCCTCTGGAGCTATTGCCTTTGCCTCGGGTGGTGCGAGCCTGGCTTCGAGGTACGCGAGACGTGCTTCGAGCGGCAGTCCCGCACTCTTCTCCATACATCGAGCTTCAAGCTGCTTCAATCTCGCCTCTAGGGTTATTTGCTTGGCTTCCAGAGGTGTCTGCTTGGCTTCCAGAGGTGCAAGCTTCGCCTCGAGATACAGGGCTCTCGCCTCCAGGAACGCCTGACGCGCTTCGGGAGCCATTCTTGCCTCCATCGCGTTTACCCGCTCTTCCAGTGTGGCTATCGGGTCCGTTGAATTTTGTGACCCGCCAAGTTTGACATCCTTATCGGTGAGTTGGCCGGCGTTATACTTCTGTACGCCGCCGATGGTACCCTGAACCCCCTCGTTACCGGGCCACGGATACAGGAATGTGAAATAGAGAATAGCGACGGCCGCCAAGGCACAGGCACTGATGACCATTCTCTTTTTCTGGTTATTCATACGACCCTCCTTTTGATTGATGAGATTGGTGGAATATTGGTTAATTAAAAAACCTTGTTCTAATCGAAATACCCGATGCGCGGATCGAAGTTGGGTTTTGTTTCAACCGTCATTCCGAGGTCGCGGCGGCCGAAAATACCCTATCGGAGAGCAATTTCGAGGATCGGTAGAACGACACCTTTATCGGGACCGCGCGCTGGCTCTTCCTGCTGAAGATGAGAGTATACTGATTCCCCCCGGCATTGCCGACACGCACGGAATTCGGTTCCATTTTGAGATTATCGGGTTCCGGATTTTGCTGGCTGAAAGAGCTGAAACCTATATCATTCTCTGCGAATTCGAGCGCAACGTCGACATCCCGGCCGCCCTTGACTTGCAGCTCCACCAGAAGAAGATCCCTGGATCCCCGAAGCGTCACCTGCCCCTGAACATCGCCGGCGCTCATCTCCCCCTGATCACAGACCGTAAGACCGGGGAACGGTCCGGTTCGCGTCATGGTCCCGGAGAGGTTGGAAATGCTCTCACGCTGGTTCGGGGGGGAACCGCCGTCCAGGAGCGAAAAGCCGATGATCCCAATCGCCAGACCGGAGGCGAAAACAAATGCATAGCTGCGGTGGATTCGCAGGGATTGGACTAATTGGGTGGCCATTGCTGAGACCAGGTTTTGCTTCCCCGAGGGCTGATGAGCCGCGATTGAATTCAGAATCCTCTTCTTGAGATTCAGCGGCGGCTCGACAAGCGGGACGGCGCCCAGCATGTTGGATAATTTCAAGATATCCTGGTAAAAATCGCTCGCTCCGGAGTCGTGGGACAGGTAGCTTCGCAGATCGGAGCTTTCCTCCGCTGAATTCAGTCCATCGACTTCGCGGTGGATGAGGGTGATATATCGTTCTTCGATCATTGGATAAAATGCCCCTTCATGAGTCTGGTTCGCAACACCTGACGTGCCGAATACAACCTTGATTTCACGGTCTTTTCGGGAATATCGAGAATATAGCCGATCTCGTTGTAAGACAGATTATGAAAATGGTTCAATACGATGATCGCCCGATCTTCAACTCTCAGCTGCATCAAACCCTCATCGACGATTCTGGTAAGATCGCGTTCATCTGCAAGTTGTTCGGATGACCGGTCCGGATCGGGTATGTTTTGATCCAACTCTTCATGTTGCTTCTGCCGGTTTACAAAATTGAGTGATTCGTTGACCGCAATCCTATAAATCCAGCTGAAAAACTTATATCTGGGCTTGTATGTTCCCAGAGATTCATAGGCTTTGAGGAAAACCGACTGTGTAATATCTTCTGCATCCTCGGGTCGATTCCTCATTCTGAGAGCGACGTTAAAAATTACCTTCTGGTATCGCTCGACGATCTGTTCAAATGCCCTCCTGTCGCCGGCCAGAGTCCGGCAAACCAGGGATTTATCTTCGTCATCTACCATACATACACCGGAAACAGAGAAAAGTTGGTGCTAGCGCGCGCTGCCCGGTAATCCGGGCCGGCCCCCTTCCGGAACGGGAAATCAGCGGATTTCGAACACCCGGTCAAATCCCGCATATCGAAAGATATCCCTGATATGGCTATTGAGGTTGACCAGGGTCAGTTTCTGGTCCGACTCGCTCAATCTCTTCTGCGTCATGATCAGAACGCCCATGCCCGCACTCGAGATATATTCAAGACCTCGGAAGTCTATCGTGGAGGAGCGGTCGACTCGATCGAGCGCTTCTCTGGCAACCGCAACCTGGGAGGCATCGAGTCGTCCGACAAGCTCGATCTCGTTATTGCTCTTGACTGTGACCCTGAACACCGGATGACTTCAGATTTTTTGTGACCATGATTTTGCTCACACGATTGGAGTACTCGTACCTCATTTCGTCGACCATTTTCCGCACGAGATGAACCCCGAGCCCCCCGACCGGTCTCCGGCGCAGCGGTTCATCGACGCTCACTTCCGGGAGTTTCGTCAAATCGAATTCATCCACGTCGAAATCCGTGAGTTGGACGACCGCCGAATCACCAACCTTCTCGAGACTCACGGCGATCTCGTTCTGGCTGCCGCGGTTGTACTTCACCAGGTTTGTGAAGAGCTCCTCGACGATAAACCGCAGCGCGTATGTTGCGGAATGATTGAGGCGATTTAAGAGCATGAATTCGTCAATGTACTCGAAGACCGAATTCAACGACCCCATCTCCTTCGGAAACTTTTTTTCCATTGGAGTGAAACTGGTAATGAGGAATAGCCCGGGCGACCCGAGCCCGTCGCGCTTGATCTGATGAACCCGCCCCCGAAAGGATTGGTCAATTGTATGAAGTTCTGAGTCGAAAGTCAACACGGCCAGGGAGCCGGAATTGCAGGCCGATTCGCCCCTTATTCGGCGGTGCCGAAGATCCGATCGCCCGCGTCTCCGAGGCCCGGCAGGATGTATCCCTGCTTATTCAGCTTCCGGTCGAGGGCGCACGTGTAGACCCTTACATCGGGGTGGGTTCTCGTGAGCAACTCAACGCCCTCCGGCGCGGCGACCAGGCATACGAAACGGATTCTCTCGGCGCCCTTCTCTTTCAACAGCGTAATGGCGGATGTTGCGCTTCCTCCGGTGGCAAGCATGGGGTCCAGAACGATCACGAGCGCAGGGCGCAATCTTCTGGGGAATTTCAGGTAGTAATCCACCGGTTTGAGCGTCACTTCGTCCCGGTACAGACCGATATGCCCGACCCGGGCCTCGGGAAGAACTTCCACAAAGCCGCCCACAAGCCCCAGCCCGGCGCGCAGAATCGGGACAAGGATAATCGAATCGGAGACAGAGTAGCCGGTTGTTTTCTCCAGCGGCGTCGTGACGGACACCCGCCGCACGCCCAAATCATCCGTCACCTGGTAGGCCATCAGGCTTGCCACCCTCCTTAACACCGAGCGGAAAATGTTGCTTGGGGTTTTTCTGTCACGCAGAAGCGTCAGATCCCGCTTAATCAATGGATGGTCGATCAGTGTAAGCTTCGGCGCCGATCGGGTGCGGGAGCGTTTCTTGCGGCTCTTAGTCGGCATGTTGTACCCTCTTTTTCGCCTGGTTGGCGGCGACGAGGATGGGATCCCAGAGCGGCGCAAACGGAGGAGCATAGATCAGGTCAAGCCGGGAAACCTCCTCGATCGTCAGTCGCTGCTGTATCGCCACCCCAAGAATATCCGCGCGCAGGACCGCCCCGTCTCCGCCGTAAAGATTCGCCCCAAGAAGCCGCTTCGACTGCCTGTCGAGTATCAGCTTCACGGTTGTCTTCCGGGCTCCGGGCATAATGGCGACTTTCCCGAATGCAGTGATCGATTCAGTGGCTACCGAAAACTTGGCCGCCCTTGCCTCTTCGGAACTCAATCCTACCTGCGCAACCTCGAGGCCGAACACCTTTACGGCGATCGCCCGAATGCCCCCTTTGAACGTGGCGTGACCTCCCGCTGCGTTTTCGCCGGCAACCCATGCCGCCCTGCTCGCCAGAGTTGCGAGCGGAAGGTACATGCGCTTGCCTGTGATGACATTTTTTACCTCGCAGCAGTCTCCGGCGGCAAGCACGGCATCCACGCTGGTCTGTTGCCGCTCATCGGTAACGATCCCGCCGTACTCGCCCAGCCTGAGGCGAGCTTCGGCCGCAAGCTCAACGTTGGGTTCGACGCCGAGTGAGAGGATAACGAGATCGCACTCGAAGGAACCCCGAGTGGTCACTACGTGGCGAATAATTCCCTGTTTATCCTGCACGAGAGATTCCACCGACGCGTTCGACACAAAATGGATGTCATTGTTTACGAGCTCATCCAGGATCTGCTCCCGGGTCTCCTGCTCTAGTCCCGCCATCGGGAGGCGGTAGCGGTGCATCAGCGTCACATCCAGACCCCTCGCCCTCAACGCCTCCGCAATCTCCATGCCGATGTATCCGCCGCCGATGATGACCGCCTTGCCGGGGGACTCGATCTTGAGATAATTCAGAATTTTGAGTGTGTCGTCCCGCGTGCTAAGGTGGAACACATTCCGTGCATCCTCGCCCTCGACGTCAAGACGGCGGGGGCGCGAACCGGTCGCAAGAATAAGCTTGTCATAGTCGAATTCAATCATCGAGCGGTTCTTCAGGTCCCGGACGGCAATCCGGTGCTTGCCCGGCAGAATCTTTTCAACCCGATGAAGCGTTTTGACCTCGAATCCCTTCTCGCTGCGGAGGCGCTCCGGGGTATAGGCCACGAGCTTTCCTTCCTGCTCGATCATCCCTCCGATCGCGTACGGCGCTTCGCAAATGCCGTACGAGACGGTGTCGGACGCTTCAAACATCGTGACCTCGGCAACCGGGTTCGTTCGCACCGCTTTGGCGGCAGCGCTCGGGCCTGCGGCGAGTCCGCCCACGACGAGGATACGCCGCTTCTTCATGATTGATCGTGCGGGGTTGGAGATGCTGGGGACAAGCGGTCTTCAGCTGCTTTTTCGGAAGTAGACGGAAACGGGGGCGCCTGTGAAGGAAAAATGCTCGCGGAGTTTCCGTTCGAGGAATCGCCGGTATTCATCCTTGATCAGTTTCGGCTCGTTGGTGAAGAAGGCAAAGGCCGGGTGATCGCTTTTCACCTGCGTTACATACTTGATGCGGATCTCCTTTCCGGTCTGGGACGAGGGCGGAGTCTCCTCGATTACTTTCATCAAGAGGCTATTGAGCTTTTTCGTCGGAACTCGCTTGGTCTGCTCCGCGAAAACCGACTTCGCCATTTCGATCAACTTGTAGATTCGTTGTTTGGTCAGGGCGGAAATAAACATGATCGGAATATAATCGTAGATCCGGAGCAGAGATTTGAGCGACGATTCATACTCGGCGGCTGTGCGGTCGTTCTTCTCGACAAGATCCCACTTGTTTGCCGCGATGATTGTTCCACGGCGGCGTTCAGCGATGCTTTCCAGAATTCGAAGGTCCTGGCGGTCGACGCCGCTTTCGGCATCCAGTACCAAAATCGCGACGTCACACCGGTCGATGCACTTCAGTGCCCGAAGCGTGCTGAAAAACTCCACATTCTCGGTGATGCGGCTCTTCCGGCGGAGTCCGGCGGTGTCGATCAGGACGATCTCTTCCTTTTCGTACCGCAGGATGGAATCGATGGAATCCCTTGTTGTGCCGGGGACGGGCGTCACGATCTGCCGGGTCTTTCCGATGAGCGCATTCACCAGCGACGACTTGCCGACATTGGGCTTCCCGATGATCCCAATCTTTAACCGATCATCGGATTCTTCCAGCTCTCCGTTGAGGGGCATGCTGGAGGTGATCACATCGAGAAAATCGCCGATCATCCGGCCCCCCAGTGCCGAGACACCAAACGGGTCGCCGAGACCCAGCCGGTAGAACTGGGCTGCATCGACCTCACGGTCACTGTTATCGACTTTGTTGACGACAAGGTGAACCTTTTTGCGGGACTTTCGGAGGATTGCAGCGATCTCCTCGTCGATGGGAGTCGGCCCTGTGAGCCCGTCTACCAGAAAAATGACTGCGTTCGCTTCTTCAAGTGCGATTTGAGCCTGCTCGCGGATCGCCCGCTCGAAGAGATCATCGGAGCGCGGGACGTAGCCCCCCGTATCGATGAGCGTGAAGCTTTTACCCGCCCATTCGGCCGTTCCGTAGTGCCGGTCGCGCGTGGCTCCGGGCAGATCGTCGACGATCGCTTCGCGCTCTCCCATGATGCGGTTGAAGAGAGTCGACTTCCCGACGTTTGGCCGGCCTATGATTGCAAGGATGTGAGACATAGAACATTTCCGGAGGCAAAATACGTATTTCCGTTCAGAGATTCAACGCGTTCACGAGACGCGCGCGTAACGGGCGACGGACGCAATGTCCGAATTGAACTTGTCAAAGCCGCTCGACTTGCTGATGTAGGCCACGGCGCCCGTTTGAAATGCATAGGAGATATCCTCCTCGCGGTCGGACGTGCTCACGACGACGACGGGGATTTCTTTCAAGGATGAATCCTGCTTGATGATTCTCAAAACCTCTCTTCCATCCCGTTTCGGAAGATTCAAATCGAGGAGAATCAGATCGGGCGGAGGATATTTTGCCGCGTCCGAAAAAGCCCGTTCACCGTAAAGATAGTCGAGCGCCTCCTGCCCGTCGCGCACAACGATGAATTTCCCGTGGACGTTGTTCCGCCTCAAGGCGTACTCGGTAATCTTTTGATGCTCGAGGTTGTCTTCGACGATCAGAATATTAATCGGTGGGGAATTCAAAACCAAGGCAGGGTGCTATAGTATTGTCGGGGCGGGCGGATTTGAACCGCCGACCTCTTGGTCCCGAACCAAGCGCTCTAGCCGGGCTGAGCCACGCCCCGTTCTCATATGTTGCGAATGAGCCGATTGCACATGTCTCGTGCCCATCTTTATCTATCACCGACTCGCGCGATTGCTCGATAAGATACTAAAATCGGCTGGATTTTCAAAACTACCGGAACCTATGCCGAAAGAAAATAGGAAGAAATTGCAGAGGCCGCCGGGGGAAAATCGTCTTCGTCCCGGAGTTCGAACCACCGGATGCGCGTATCTCGCCGGAACCAGGTCAACTGGCGCTTCGCATACCTGCGGGTCTCGCGTTTCATGAGCGAGACCGCTTCCTCGAAGCTCATCTTCCCCGCGAGAAAGGCAAACATTTCCCGGTACCCGGGTGTCTGGAGGGCATTCAGGTCCGGCGAATACCCTTTCGCCTGAAGGTCTCTCACCTCACGGATCAAACCCTGTTCAATCATCCGATCGGCCCTCCGGTCGACTCTGGCGTACAAAGCGCCGCGGTCCCAGTTCAATCCAGCCAGGACGGGCCGGAAGCTAATCTCCAGGCGATCCTTCTGAAGTTCAGAGATCGGTACGCCCGTCGACCGGAAGACCTCGAGAGCGCGGACTATTCTCCTCGTATGTCCCGGATGCATTCGAACCGCGGCCGCGGGATCCACGCGCGTCAGCTCGTTGAGAAGTTCGACGGGACCCTCGGTCCTTAACCGCCTCTGGAGTTCCTCCCTGATTTCACGTTCTGCTGAGACCCCATCGAAGAAGCCGTCGATGAGGGCTTGGATGTATAGCCCTGACCCGCCGACGACGAGCGGCACTTTTCCACGCCCCAGAATGTCTTCGACTGCCGCCCGGCCCCGTCTTCCAAACTCGCCGGCATTAAACTCCCGATCGGGCGGCTGAAGGTTTACAAAATGGTGCTTCACACGCTTCCGTTCTTCATCGGAGGGCTTCGCGGTGCCGATGTCGAGGAACTCGTAGAGTTGGCGGGAATCGGCGGAGATGATTTCAGCGTCGAGTTCTGCTGCTATCAGAAGTGAAAGGGCTGTCTTGCCGGAAGCGGTGGGACCGACCAGGACGAGGACACGTCTCGAATGATCATGCCCCACCCGATCAATTCGCGATTTCACCGGGGGGATATTCGGACGCCGCTCAAGCGGCGCCGAATCGTGCGATCATGGGACGGCCGCGTCATTTCCAGCCCTTTTTGCCGATCAACGGGACAAACTTGAAACCTGAGACGACTCTCGTCTCGTAGCGCTCCCCCCTGCGCTCGACGACGTGGAGATTCTGGACATCCATATCGCCGATCGGAATAACCAGGCGGCCACCTTCCCCCAGTTGCTCGAGGAGAGGCTGGGGTATATCGGGCGCGCCCGCGGTGACGAGGATGCCTTCGAAGGGGGCGAACTCTTTCCACCCGATCGTGCCGTCGCCGCACTTCGAGGCGACATCATAGCCGAATTTCTCGATAACCTTGCGCGCGTCGGTCAGAAGGTTCATGTGCCGCTCGATCGTGAAAACGCGAGCTCCCATCTCGGCAAGTATGGCGGCCTGATAGCCGGAGCCGGTACCAACCTCGAGAATCCGATCCCCCTCCCGCGGATCGAGGCACTCTGTCATGAACGCGACGGTGTACGGCTGCGTGATGGTTTGCGATTCCCCGATGGGAAGCGCAGAGTCCTCGTAGGCGCGATTGACAAAGGGTCCGGGAACGAATTCCTTTCGGTCCACAACCGACATTGCCGCCAGTAACCGCTCGTTCCGAATGCCGCGGTGGCGAAGCAGGTCGATCATTTCAGATCGCTCGATGTTAAATCGATGGGATGCCTTCCGGGCGGGGGAATCGGCCGGCGGGCGCTTAAATCGCGGGGGACTATCCATGGGACCTCAAGACCTTCCAGATAGAGCGCGCCGTGTGAGGGGCGGGTATCGTCAGGCGCGCGTGCAGTTCTTTCCTGAGCTCCTGGGAAGAGAGACCCCGCTTCAGAACCCCGTTGTCTGCGAGTGAGATCATGCCGGTTTCTTCCGACACGACCACCGCGACGACATCGGCTTGTTCGGATATTCCAAGTGCGGCGCGGTGCCGCATCCCGATCACCGTGTCGCCGATTCTCGTCGTCTGCGACAGGGGAAGTGTAACCCTCGCGGCTTCGATGACCCTGTCCCGCACCACCACAGCCCCGTCGTGCAGGGGCGAGCGGGGATTGAACAGCGACACGAGGAGCGGCCTGCTGATCCTGGCCTGGAGGGTGAGGCCGGTGTCGACGAATGTGCGCAACCCGGTGGCACGCACGACAACGACGAGCATCCCGTGATGTTTCCGGGCGAGCTCGGAGGCGGCGCCGGCGATCTCTTCGATCGATTCCTGAACATCAAGGCGGAGGAAAAGCCGCACGATCCGGTTGCGGCCCACCAGCACGAGCAGGCGCCTCAGCTCGGGCTGAAAGAGGACGATGAACGCGATGACCCAGATGTCGGTCAGCGTGCCCAGGATCCAATTCATTGCCTTGAAGTTGAATGCCTGGGTGAGAAATGAGAATCCGAGGATAAGAACGAGGCCGACAAAAATCTGGGAAGCCACCGTTCCCCGCATCAGCATGTACAGCTTATAAAAAATAAAGGAGACGAGCGCGATATCGAGAACATCAACCAGGGTGACGTGCAGAAATCCGATGTTCACGAGTTCCACGATTCAGGTCCGATTCTGCCGGCCGGCGCGCGGCCTAGGAGTGGACGATTGCATCAGCGACCCGGGTGACGCGCAGCATCTGTTTGACATCGTGAACGCGGACAACATTTGCGCCGTTCATCACCGAAGCCGCCACGGCAGCCGCAGTCCCCTCAAGGCGTTCGTCCGCGGGAAGATCCAGGATCTTTCAGATAAAAGAATTTCGCGACGGTCAAACCACAATCGGAAGCCAGACCAGGCCAAATACACCAAGGCAGAGGA
>Ga0099793_10000229_pt1 | contig 14003 bp, 16 predicted proteins | sample Rivendell_Oct201_9_FD_77319 | JGI IMG/M metagenome (GOLD analysis project Ga0099793, IMG submission 77319) | Vadose zone soil and rhizosphere microbial communities from the Eel River Critical Zone Observatory, Northern California to study diel... | ecosystem: Environmental > Terrestrial > Soil...
TTTCTTACCGATTTCAAAAGTGATTTTTGTACCGTTCCACTCGCTTTTGTCTTCAATAAAATTGAGATAGCTGTCTAAAACATGCCAAACGACTTTTTTGCCAGGAACTAGTTCTGTTATCTTCTGTTTCGAATAATGGACGTCCTTGTAACGATACGTCCACTCATCGCCGAGTTTGTTCGTACTGCCTTCAATGTTTCCTGACCACCATCCGCGAACATTGTTGATGGCATCGAAGGCTTCCTCCGGAGTTTGGTTTACGGTGAAGGTAGTCGAGTAATTTTGGGACTTCACGATGGTCTCCTCTAAAGCTAACTGTTTAGTGTTTTTTAAGTGTTCTCGCCCGCGGAACCATCCCGAACAATTGTTTGTGGCTGATTGTTGCGCGTTTACAGCCGTAAGCTATTGCCCTGCGCTCTCGAAGTTCCAGAGCCGCTTGTTGTTCTGACAGTAAAGGTAGAGCAGCCGATGAAGCAGCAAAACTGTCCGTCGGAAAGAGACTGAGAGTTTCATTAGAACCCCTTGAGTAGAAGCGTCAGTCTCTCTTCCCGAGCGATCTCACAGTTTTTCCTGTTTCTCAGCTCTTGAAATTACGTCTGGAGGTAGAAACTTCAGCCCTGCTTCAGTCATCCTCCTTTTCCTTATCAATTCTAGGGCTCTCGTGATGTTGTAACGGGACCAGTTCATGCTCTTCCTGGGAGTGAACCGAACAAGACTTCTAGTAGCATCTAAGGGCTTGATTCTACTGTCAATCCATCCATAACAAAGAGCCTCTTCAAGCGCTTTGTTGTAATAGACCCGGTAAGAGTCGCCCCCTGCGCTCTTCTTAGGCAAGACCAGCCAGATCTCAGTCTTCCGATCATGATTGACCCTAAGCCATCGTCGCCATTCCCTGCGATCTTCGAAGACTATGTTCTCGACTTTCTCTTTCATCATCTCAAAGAACTACTCCAGGGGGTCAAAGTCTCGTCCCAGCTAAGTGCTCTAATCTCCGATAAGGCACGTAAAAAAGAAGGGAGAGGTATTGTGGTTGTTGGTCCGCTTAGCCCGTGAAGAAGAAGAATATGTCCGAGTCGTTCTTTCCAGGGGTGACGCCGGTGAAGACCGCGTATTGGTGTCCATTGACGACGGTTACGTTGATGTAGTCTCCGATGAATGAACCTGTTCCGAAGAAGGCGTTGTCGAAGTTCGACGCGAACCCTGCTGCGTCTACTTCCTTGTAACTGGCTAGGTCGCTAGTTGTGGATATGGTTGTGCGGGCTAGTTTGTTGGGAACAGGGCTCGTATCGTATCGTCTGTCATGGTATAGGAATGTGACCTGTCCGTTGGCGTCATTGACTGCGACCCATGGGAACCATTGGTCGATATTGTTGGCGGGCAATACCGATGGCTTGTCTTGGTTCACTTTGATAGGCCCCGTCCAGCTTGCGCCTCCGTTACTTGACTTTACAGCGAATACGTCGGTGTCCGTGCTCAAGCCAGTCGGGCATGCATAGCCGCTGGACCTAGGTCCAACGGTCACGCCGGGGAACATGCCTGCCTTTGCCCTATCGTCAGACCATGTGACATACAGTACATCGTTGGCAGGGTTATTGTCTCCATCGTGCCTGATCGCCATGTTGCCGGCAGATATCACCCTGAAGTTGCTGTTGCAGAGAGTTTGCCTCCCTTGTCCACCGGTCGTCTGTGTAGGATAGTCGTTCGCCCCGTCGTAGATTGTACCGACTGCCTGGTGCGGCGATGTTGACGCCATGTTGGTCGCCGGGTTGTAGGTCGCGACAAGATACTGGTTTCGGAACTCGAGAAGCACTGGGTCGTTTTCCTGGTTCTCGAACGCTATGTAGACAGATCCGTCCGAACCCACCACAGGGACTGAAAACTGGTTCTCGTTGCATGTTCCAGTATTTGCAGGGTTGAAAGGATGCATGCAGAAGGTCGCTGAGGAGCCACTGACCTCAATCGGCGATGAGAAAGTGTTGCCTCTGTTGTCTGAGTAGGCAAGCTCGATGGGCGATTTCATGTAGACAATTGCCAGCGGGTCGAACTTGAACTGCGTCCAGGACACGTATATTCTACCATAGAAACTGCTGGCGGGGTTGTTGTCCACGATTACGTATTCCTTGTCGTTGAAGACGCTGCAGTCGGAGGACTTGTCCCAGTAAACCACTGTTCTGAGCCCGTTGGGCGGTGCGAACGGGGGCGCCACTGGTCTCGTCCAGTCAACACCGTTGCTCGACCTGAAGAGGAAGACGCCGTTCTCGCAGTTGACAGCACTGAACCCTAGGCTGGTGTAGTAGTACTCGTTGTACCGGGCGCTGTAAACAAGCGCGGCATCCCCAGTTCCAACCGGAGGCTCAATAACCGACCCTGGCGGGCAACCGTCCGCGGATACAAGCCTACCGCACAGTAACGGGAATGGTGGGAAGTAGGTGTCAACAGGAACGGGTGCACCCTGTACGTGGGAATAGACTCCGCCACCAATTGGGACGCCGATCCCATAGTCGTTTGCTCCGACTACTTCTTGGCCTGTTGTTGGATTGACTGTTATTGAGGGCTCGTTCTGAGGTCTCTGGTTGAAGTCCTTGTTGAGCTGGCTCCCTCGAACTCCCACCTGCTGCTGATCCTGTTGCACATCTATGCTGGGCGAGACGAATCCAAGGTCATTCACATCGGCGAAATGGGAATGTAGCGCGATTTCCGAGAGAGGTGGTATGCCGAGGGTCTGAACCGCCCTAGCTTTGTAAGAGGTTGGGACAACGACGCCTACAAGGAGAAGCATTGCAAGAATTGCAAAGAGTATTTTCTTGTTTCGGGCTGTTCTTGTGAGGAATACTATTATTCTTCCTCGATTCATGCCTCCCGATTTTCTTAAGGCTGGGGATAAAAACGATGTTCAGCAGCGGAATATTCTCGGAGTCTGATATATCACAATTCGGAATATCCAGTTTCTGCCGGAAATGTCCGCTTTGGACAACGGGGGAGGCATACCGCCGGGTCGACTCTGTGACAGGCCCACCAAAAAAAACTCATCGAAGAGTAGCGCCGGCGGATTACCGCAGTTTGCTGTTGAGGAACACGCGGCCTTCGTACTCTGTAGCAGATCTTTCCAGCTACGATTATCTAAGCAAAAGATCCTGTCTTGATCGCTCCGTCTCTCCCAAAAGTCGCTATGATAACACCAGAAGGAGAGCTCTTACTTTCGAGAAGTTTGAAAGAGGCAGGTATTGTGCCGTCGCCGAAGAGTCGCTTGCCGTGTCCTATGGACACAGGATATATTTTCAAACGGAACTCGTCAACGAGATCATGCTTTAGAAGAGTCTGGATAAGATTAGAACTACCGTGAACCTGCAATTCAGGCCCGTCCACTCTCTTAAGTTTCTTAATCTCTTCTGGGATATTACCCGTCACGAGTACGGAATTATTCCAATCAAGTTTCCCAAGCGTCTTTGATACAACATATTTTCTGGCTTTGTTGAGTCCGTCCGCGCCCGGGACGTCTTTTGCTTTTGGCCAATAGGCTGCGAATATTTCATAGGTTTTTCGGCCAAGCAAGAGATCGTATGGATGTCCCATCTGTTCCGCCATCACTTTTCCCATAACATCATCCCAGTAGCCAACGGACCATCCTCCATGTTTGAAATTTCCACTCGGATCCTCATCTGGTCCGCCTGGGGCCTGCATAACTCCGTCAAGAGTTACAAACGATAACACAGCTATTTTTCTCATATTTTTTCCCTCAACTCTTCATTACATGCTATTGCAATTTACTGTCGAGGAACTCCAAAGTCCTCTTCCAAGCCAAATCTGCCGCGTCCTTCTTGTATTCTACTGGCCGATTCTCTTCGACGAACCAATGCTTTGTTCCCGGGTAGAAGTGAAACGTAACATCTCTTCCAGCCCCGCGAATCTTCTCCTCCGTAGCCCGCACCCCATCAACGGGCTCCCACTCATCATCAGGCGAGAAATGTCCCAGAAAAGATGCTCGAGCCTTGGAAAAGTTCGGCTCAGCCCACGCCGCATAGAATACGACGACGGCTCCGACACTCTCAGGTTTCAAAGTGCTCAACAACAAAGAATGGGCTCCGCCCATCGAAAAGCCAACCACCCCTATCTTGCGTCCGGATATCGACGGTATCGACTGGAGGTAGTCGGCTGCTCCCAAGACGATCTTGCTTACTCTCCCCTCGTCCACCCTTGAGTGGAGATCCTTCGCTTCCTCAACAGTGCTTGCCACAGGACCATCGTGAAGGTCAGGCGCCAACGCCAGAAATCCTTGAGACGCTAGCCTATTGGCGTAGCCTTTGAAGAAATCATTCAGACCCCACCAAGCATGTAGAACGAGGACTCCACCGCGCGGCTTTTCGGGCGATGCAAGGAATCCCTTCGCCGTTCCGCCCTCGGCCATGAATTCCACCATTCGACTCTTCGCCGTCATGGAAAGCGAGCTCGAGGGCCTTCCCAAGTTGATTGGTCATTAATGTTTGGTCGTCGAGAGAGGAATCTAGAGACGAGCCGCAGTTTGGTCGGAGCTTTTAGAAAAAGAAGGGTCCGGTTTGACGAGACGAATACTGTTCTTACATTCTGCGGGCGCTCTGCCAGAGGCCAACGATGTTTCCTTCAGTGTCCTTGAAGTAGGCTGTGAAGCCCATATCTGTTACTGGTTGCTTCTTTTGGACCGTCTTGCCACCTAGTTTCTCTATGTTTTTCAATGCGGCCTCAATGTCAGGGACATCTACTGTGATGACGGTGTTTTTGACTTCATTGTTCCGTTTTGTCAGTCCGCCGTTGATGGCTCCTGGCTGCGTGGGCATCCGAGTCTTCGGGTCAACCTCTGTCGTTCCAACCACATGGTACTCCATTCCGGGATACTTGCTAATGTCCCATCCGAAGACTTTCTGGTAGAAGCTCTTTGCCCGTTCCTCGTTGTCGGCCGGTAGCTCAAAGTGCACGACTCTTGTGTGATGCATATTCTGCACTTGTCGGGCTCGCGTTAATTGAGCTAATAAATACTCGCTATACTTTACTTCCCTTGATCAGGCATTCCCAGTTAGATCCCAGAATTCCTGACTTCTAATATTTTCAGTGACAGGTCTCTTGAGACTTGCCCGCGCAAGCCATCTACTCGTTCTCCTTCGAGGAAATAAGCGCGTTAGATGGTAAAGAGCAATTAATTCGCGTCAATCGTAGACACAAATACATCTGCTGTGCATTAAGATCAACTATATCATCATGGCTTCTGGGAGCGACCGAGAGGCACAAGAGGAAATTCTAGAACTGGAAAGAGAATTTGGAGAAGCAATGATCCAGAATGATGCAGACGCCATCGGACTGTTCCTCTCCGACGATTGGACAATTATCGACCCCGATGGCGACGTTATAGACAAGCCACGCTTCCTCGCCGTCATAAGGTCAGGCGCACTGAAACACGAAGCCATGGACTCCGAGGATATTCGAGTACGCACCTAGCCTGACTCTGCTACGGTCACGGCGGTGACAAGTACCAAAAGCAAATATTTGGGGAAAGAGTTCTCGACGCGCGAAAGGGCTACGGACGTCTTCGTGAAGAAGAATGGGCGGTGGCAATGCGTACTCACTCACCTTACCACCTTCAACAAGAAACCCGAAGTCCTCAACAATCCTGAGAGCCTGGTCAATTTATAGAGCCTCGTTCTGTTTTGTACGTTTAGTATGCCAATGATTGACGTTTATGCACCGGCAGATCTTTTCCCGGCTGGCACCGACGGTCGGCTCGGCAAGGAGCTCACAATGGCCGTTCTCCGCGCTGAGGGTGTGGCAACCCCTGGTCCCTTCCATCTGAACAATACCGCCGCGTTCATCCACCGAATGGACCCGCACGCGGTCCACACCGCAGCTACTGACTCCGCCCGCACCGTGCGCGTTCAGGTCATCACGCCTCCAGCAGCTTTGACCCGAGAGGGCCAGAAGCAACTCGTCAAGGAGATCACCGAGATTGTAACGAAGACCTCCGGCGACCCCACCCAAGCCAGTCGCACCTGGGTGATACTTACTGAGGCAGCAGAGGGCGGTTGGGGACTTTCAGGCACAGCCTTCGGCCGTCAGGAATTCGCGGCGCTTGCTGCCAAGGCGGCCGCGGCGCGCGCAAAGTAAGCGGACGTTCAGCCCAGGTTCTCGAAATATTTTTTTTTCGCGCAGCCTATCGTTGCTCGTATGCTTTCTTCAAAGTCGCGATGTCAATCTTCTTCATCTTGAGCATCGCAGTCATAACCCTTCCAGCTTTCTTGGGATCCTTGTCCGCCAGCATCTCGCCCAAAACAGTGGGAGTGATCTGCCATGAGAGGCCATACTTGTCCTTAAGCCAGCCACACACGCTCTCTTCTCCGCCCTCAGTGAGTTTTTTCCAAAGCATGTCCACCTCTTCCTGCGTCTTGCAATCGACAGCAAACGATACGGCCTCTGTGAACTTGAATTGGGGCCCACCGTTCAACGCCACGAATTTCTGCCCATCGATCTCAAATTCCACCGTCATTACAGTACCCGGATGCCTTCCATGAACCTCAAATCCCTCCTTTCCATAACGCGCGATTTTTCCAATCTTTGAATTCTTGAAAATAGAGGTATAGAATTTCGCGGCCTCCTCTGCCTCATCATCGAACCACAAGAAAGGCGTGACTTTCTGCATAAGGTTCCGCTTCTCACGTTTTTTCTTAAACTCTTCCTTCACCATGACATGATAGTCCATCGAAGCACTAATAGACGGTGGTAAGACTATTCTGGATATGGCAAAAGTTACTAGTGCGGAAAGGCGAATGAACTTGACCGACGCGACGCCCGCTCGCAATCAGAGGCTGACGAACGTCGTTCTCTGGGGTATAGCGGTAGTATATGTTGTTGGGACCATGTTCACAAGAATACTTTCCGTACCCGTCTCTCTCGTGCCCTTACTATTTCCTTTCGCGTTAATCCACGGGGCGAAGCGCTATGCGTGGAATGGCATTGTGGTCTTCGTAGTCTTCACCTTCATCATCAGCAACATCTTGGAAAACTTGAGCATCCTAACCGGCGTCCCGTTCGGACACTACTACTATACCGACTCGCTGGGACCTAAGCTCGCTCTCGTACCTATCTTTATCGCACTATCATACGTCTCGTTCGGTTACCTTGCCTGGGTGTTATCGACCGTAGTTGTAAGTGAAGTTCGCCGGAGGTCGAGCGTCCTCACAGCGGTCGCCATTCCATTGGTCGCGTCGTTCATCATGGTTCCCTGGGACATCTCCCTCGATCCGATTGCCTCCACCATCAACCACGCCTGGATTTGGACACAAGGAGGAGGATACTTCGGCGTGCCAATCTCCAACTTCCTCGGCTGGTCTTTCACCGTGTACATCTTCTTCCAGCTTTTCGCGATCTACCTAAGGCAGCGTGGGTCGGATGATCTGAGCCGAGCATTGCCAATAACCCACTATCTCCAGATCATTCTAGTCTACATGTCGACCGGGGTCGGGTTTGTCATTGACCACCTGGTTAGCGTCAACACGCAGGTAACGGATGCAGTCGGGCATGTGTGGCAGACTCGGGACATATATGAGACCTCAGCCATCTCGGCAATATACACGATGATTTTCGTGTCGATTTTGGCCCTTGTGATACTCTTCAGAGACCAGCTAGTGCAGAAGAAAGAGTCGGCTTTGGCAAATCTGCAAGACTCGAAAGATTGAAAGAAAGAAGGATGGACGCGCGATTAGCTCGCTTTAACGTCCGTTGAGTTGGGCTGGGAGGGCGAATCATAGAGCGCCCGTCCTGATGATGATTGTTCGGTGTGCCCAGACGTTTGGTCGTTTGGTGGTCTTCTCTACCACTTCGGATCCCTTTTCATTCTTGAAACACATTGATTATCACCTTCCCTCGAGCGTGTCCTTCCTCAAGATACCGGATAGCCGCGGCAGTCTCGCTTAACGAATAACCTCTATCGATCACAGGTACTACCTTTCCAACTTCAACAAGATCTTTCAGAAAGACCAAGTCCTTCTGGACGATCTTCGGGTTCCCCATGAAACGGATCTTCTTGCTCCCTGTCTTCGATGCTAATGATCCCATGATCATGTGCTCGAATAGACGTGACAGTTTTGTGAACCCGACTATTACACAGATTCCCTGGGGATTCAATGCGCGCTTGTAATCTGAGACCGATCGGTTTCCCACACAGTCGCAAACAAGGTCATAGTGCTCTCCATTCTTGGTGAAATCTTCGTTCGTGTAATCAATGACATGGTCCGCGCCAATCTTGCGAACCATATCGAGATTCCGTGTGCTAGTTACGCCAGTGACTTCGGTTCCATACGATTTGGCGATCTGTACTGCAAATGTCCCGACACCACCAGACGCCCCGTTGACCAAGACCCTCCGCCCGGGTTGAATATGTCCATAGTCGCGAAGAGCGAGCAATGCAGTGAGTCCAGCCACGGGGACCGCGGCGGCCTCCTCAAACGAAGAATTCGCTGGTTTCAACGCTAGTCTATTTTCACGAGCGATAGCATACTCGGCAAAACCACCCGTGGACCTTCCAAACACCTCATCTCCCGGCTTGAACTGGGTAACGTTGTTGGCAACGGCTTCTACTCGACCAGCAATGTCAGTGCCAAGCCCTGGATTTTTCGGTCTGCGCAAGCCTTCCGAGGTGCGGGCCAAGAACGGTGCCCCTCTCATGCTGTGCCAGTCTAGGGGATTCGCGGAGGCTGCATAGATCTTGACTAGTACTCCACGAACCTCGTTTGGAATGGGCTTCTCCACCTCTTTGACGTGAAGAACGTCCGGTGATCCGTATTTTGTCCGGACGATTGCTTTCACGTGTTTCAGGTGTTCCTGTCGGATATCGTCTAAGAACGGTTTCTCTATTATTTGCGACATGTTTTGGATGCTTCCGGACAATAGTAACCCGTGGGTTACTTATAATACTTATGGGTTACTTCACGCACCCGCTGGATACCTTAAATAGCACCTGGACCCTAGATACGAATCATGCCCAAAGTCGTTCCGGAGTACAAAGAACAAGCAACCAAGAAAATCCTCGAAGCCGCCCGCTCCGTCTTCGCCGAGAAAGGATACCACGACGCCAGAATGGAGGACATTGCGGAAATGGTCGGAGTGAGCAAACGCACACTCTATCTCTACTTCACGAACAAAGAGGAACTGTTCGCGGCGATATGCGCAGAAGCTCCGAGAACGATGCAAGGAGTCATGGATTCGACACTCGGCAAACCCCAAGACATCCAAGACTTCCCAAGCATGATGGAGGGCTTGTTCGACAAGCTCTTGGAAAACCAGTTCGCAGGCTCCGGCCCAGGATCAATAAACGAGATCCGGCTCAACTATGAAATGATACTAGCCGCGTCAAGAAACCCGAGCCTGAAGAAAATCATCCGAGAATCTAGCGAGAAAGAGATGGAGATTCTAACAGCATTTATTCAGAACCTGAGAGAGAGGGGCTTGCTACGGAGCAGCTTGAAACCCTCTATCCTCGCACGAGCCATTTTCGCTATCTACCCCGGATTGATAGGTGACATCATGGTTGGAGTGGACAAGTCTGAAGTCAGGAAAACATGGGTCGACACTATTCGCACATTGGTAGGCGAAGCGCCTATCAAGAAATAACTCATTCAGCGCTTTCTTCTACCTGGGGTTACCCGCCTTGAGCCAGGCGACGTAATCCTGGACGCCCGACCGAGTATCGAACTTGGGTGAGAAACCAGTATCCGCCTCCAATCGCTTGGTCTCCATGAGAGGTAACGGTGGAAAAGGAAACCGTCCAGGAGGAAGGTTCACCATGAAATTTGGAACCGCTCTCTTGATCTCCCCCAACAGTTCATGATTTGGAGTGGGTTTCCCTGAACCTATGTTGTACAGGTCGTATTGGAGTTTCTCTGCGGTCTGCAGCAATGCGATCGCACGTGCCATGTCCTTGATGTACAGGAGATCCACTTCATCTTCCGCATGTCCAAAGAATACGTTCTCAAGGTCCGGGGAGTGTCCGGTCACAGCGGAATGGACGAGTCTTAGCGCGAGACTGCCTTGTTCCGGGTCTTGAAATGGACCGTACATTCCCATTAATCGAACGCAGATCGAACTGATACCAGAGGCCTTTGCGAACTCGCTGCTGGCCACCTCGACAATCTTCTGATATGCAAGAATTGGAAACATACTTTGCAGAACAATGGGTTGCTCCTCGTTCACCGTTCCTGGAAGTCCAAGATACATTCCACCCGTGCTCGAGAATGTGACCCGCTTGACCTTCCACTCCTGAGCCAACTGGAAGACATTGTTGAGCATGTCAAAATATCCCTTGAGACCGTGTATCGGTCCCTTGGTCCCTAGAGCCCTGAAGCCTCCTCCGACGTTGACGATACCGTCGATCTTGTGCTTCTCGCCGACCTTCCGTAAATCCCCAATAGAGGTCGCATCGGCAGGTTCGATGAACACATGGCGATGATCAATATGCTTCTGGAGGAAACGAGGGATCTCTGTGCTCGTGTGCCTGGTTACTACACAGTCCTTGCCCAGGTTCACCAAGGCTTCGGTTGTGTTCGATCCTACAAAGCCGTTCAGGCCGCCGATAACGAGCATCATCGCAGCCGCCCTCTAACAGATGTATCATTCATTTCTGATCCAACAGTGATGACTATTTTTCCTCGGGCATGACCCTCTCCAAGGTATTGCATGGCCTCCCCGACATCGTCCAACCTGTAACGCCTGTCGATGACCGACCTGACCTTCCGAGTCTCGAGCATATCTCTGAGAATGCTCAGGTCCTTCTGGTTTATCTTTGCAATGAAGAACCGGAACTTCCTGCCACCCGACAACAAACGCCGCAAGAGCGTGAAGTAGAGTAGGCGTAGGATGATCTTGTCTCTCATACCGACGAGGACAAAGGTTCCACCGGGTGTCAACGAGCGCTTGTAAGCTGAGAATCCATGGCTTGCTGCAATCTCACAGATTAGATCGTACCTCTCTTCATTCTTGGTATAATCTTCTTTCGTATAGTCAATGACATGGTCTGCACCGAGTGAGCGGACCATCTCTAGGTTCTCCGTGTTGGTGACCGCGGTGACTTCGCCCCCAAAATACTTGGCAATTTGGACCGCGTACGTCCCCACCCCTCCACCGGCACCATTGACCAGTACCTTCTGCCCAGGCTGGATGCGTCCATGGTCCCGAAGGGCTTGTAGGGCGGTGATTGCGGCGATCGGAACGGCAGCGGCTTCATCGAACGAGCAATTGACTGGTTTCAACACTAGCCTGTCTTCACGAGCCACAGCGTACTCGGCGTAGCTGCCTTTGCAGGAGCCGAACACTTCATCTCCAGGCTTGAACTGGGTCACACTATCAGTAACAGCTTCTACTCGCCCGGAGGCATCGCTTCCCAGGACGGGATCCTTCGGCCTAAAAACGCCCATGTTCAACTTGAACAGGGGCAGGATCAACCGCAACAGTAGTGGTGGCCCTTTCATGTCATATCGATCTGCAGGGTTCACTGCAGCCGCAATGATCTTCACCAGTACTCCCCGAACCTCGGTCGGAACGGGCTTCTCTACCTCCTTGAGTTGGAGAACCTTTGGAGGTCCGAATCTCGTGCGGAAGACAGCTTTCATAAGTTTAGTCTCTGGTGGAGTCGCCGAACCCGTCTTCATTTCGACCGTCTCAGTCATATTTCGCGAGTACCTCCTCTGTCGTCGTGAACATGTCACTAAGATCGATTGGGCTTCCTTCCATCACGTCTTTCACCTGCTTCTTGGCTGTCTCGGTGAGTAATGATCGCAGATCATTCGCCAGTGCCTTGGATTCGGTTCTGTTGGTCTTGTCTTCAGTCCTGAGGATAACATTGTCCCCTGAAACCTTCAATGTAAATTTTCTAGTGTCAAGGGTGATCTTGTCCTGAGTGACTTGGAGAGTGTGGTGCGGGGATGCCGTCTTTACCTCTGTTGGAGAGTAGGAGAAGCTGTCCGAGCCTACCGCGAGCTTCATCGAGCCATCCCCGATTGAAAGAGAACTGCCATTCCATTTCGCGGTGGCGCGATGACCGTCGGTAGTGACATATGCGCTACCAGTTCCTTTGGCCAGCCATCTCTCTTTTGGATGATGTTCGCCGTCCCCGTCCCAGTCGAAGATGAGTGGACCGATTTTCCATCGCTCGCCCATGCATCCATCGCGGATTCTTATTCGTCCAACATCCACATTTTGTGCTCGGGAATTGGTCTCCTCGATCAGTTGGTCTGACCCCTTCCCGGTCATTTTCGTAACGTCATCCTTTGACACTGTTCGCCCCTGGAACGGGATTCCTACTGTAGTGACAGGACCCGGAAGGGACGCACTTACCATCCCCATTGGGGTCTTGAACGAGGTTGCTACCTCACCAAGTAATACGCAGCCGATGGTTCGTCCCTGACGCCTGATAGGCATCCCGACTGTGTCCTGTTTGACGACTAGTCTTGTTCCTTCCATTGTCGGCCCCTTGCCTTCGGTGACCAAGAACGGAGTCGTCCTTCCCCTGGCGAGGCCCGATTTTTGCACGGCATATGCCCCGAGACCCGCCGCGATCCCTCCAATCACAAGGTCCGGAACCCATCTTGAAATCATAGATGGAAAGACATCGGACTGCAGGGACGCTACCCATCCCAATATCCAGATCGACAAAATGATCCCTACAAATGCAGCAAGGAGATTCCAGAGAAGGCTGGCGAGTGCTCTGCCCGCTCCAGAGTTAGTCTCTGTACGTAGAACCCGGCCTAGGAAGAACAATCCGAAGCCAACGAGTAGTATGGTGACTGAGTATTGTTGGATTCCGAGAGGTCCTCTGATGAGCCAGACGACGCCGAGAAGTGCTGATATGCCGCCTAACGTGACGGCAGCTCGTCTTGTTGCTATTGACATCTTAGAATCGCGTCCTATCTCAATCAATTTGTTCCCCTCCCAGTGCTTCACTCATCAATGCCAAAGTTCTGGTGAGCATCCTCCCCCTCTTGGTAAGCTCGTAGCCTCCCTCGTCGCTGTGAGAAACTAGGCCCATGTTCAACAGGCTCTTCAAATGATTGTTGACGGAGGCCGCCTCTAGGCCAGTGACTGTTTTGAAGTCTGAGAAAGTCTTCCTTGTCGAGTAGAGCATTTTGACCATCTTGAGCCTGTCTGTATTGGCTAGTGATTTCAGGAGGTCTGCTGCTGTGGTCTCGGGCATATTGTCGACGAGTTCGTCTACCGCGATCTCGCCTCTTGTCGCAAGGCTTGACTTTACATCCTCGCGAATCTGTCTGACTAGGTCTTTGACGACGACAAAGGAAGGTTCGGTTTGAGCTACGTCGTCCTTGTGGAGGTCAACTCTGATCGAACCTGATCCCGAATTCTCAATCGCCTTGGAGACTTGGCGCCGTACCTCATCCTTCAGCGCCCTGATCTCCTCTCGGAGCTCTTCTCGAAGGTCCCTGGTTTCTTCTTTAGTCAAGTAAACTCTTCTATACTTAAACTAATAGGGAAGTATATATGATTTTACTTCAGGAGCCGATCAGATAAAAGATGGTTTCCTGTTCTCCCAACTAATACGTGCATTCCACCGATGGCCTGTTACTGGACGCCCGTCAATGCGCAAGAGATCGCACAATTGAGACAACCCCCTAGATGCGAATGATCTGGAAGTTCAAAAAGAACCGCGACAGCTCTATTGTGGCGATTGCACATGTCTTAACTTCAGGCCCAGGGACCGATAAGTGATGGTTCTTCTTACCGCAACCCTCAAGTCATCTAGACTGTGTTTTTAGAAAATTAGACTTTGATCAGGCGATGATGGCCGAACTCGCTCATTTTGTGCCCTGATTGCCAATCGGACTTCACTATTTCTGGCCCCCGATGTTGTCCTCGTGAATTTCCGCTATGTTTAAATGAATAAACCCATGTCCGCAAAATGCTCTTCCTATCATATTGAACGAATTACAACAGATCTCGTTCATTTTGAGGCGCCTGAGAAAATATAATTGTAAAAA
>Ga0099793_10000230_pt1 | contig 13997 bp, 10 predicted proteins | sample Rivendell_Oct201_9_FD_77319 | JGI IMG/M metagenome (GOLD analysis project Ga0099793, IMG submission 77319) | Vadose zone soil and rhizosphere microbial communities from the Eel River Critical Zone Observatory, Northern California to study diel... | ecosystem: Environmental > Terrestrial > Soil...
CCAGGCGTTCGACAGCGTAGGAATCGAAGTGCGCGACTTTTCAGTCGTGCAAAGCGGCGAGATGGTCGCGTATTATCCGTTCGACGGCAATGCGAACGATTCGAGCGGATTCAACAACAACGGCACAGTCAACGGCGCTGTGCCGGCAAACGACCGGAACGGCAGCCCCGGCCGCGCCTACTCGTTCAACGGCACCACAAACTCCGTTCAGGTCGCGAACTCCACGAGCCTGAACTTTCAGCAGGCAGTCACCGTCAACTTCTGGATGAAAATCGGCGCCCTGTTCTCCCGCGAGCAATACCCCATATCCCACGGAAACTGGCAGAACCGCTGGAAGGTGTCGATCTCAAATAATCGGCTGCGGTGGACGGTGAAGACGACCGTCGGCACGAAGGATCTGGACTCCGAAACGGGGCTCACGATCGGCACGTGGTACAATGTCACCGTGCTCTACAATGGCTCGGACTATGAGATTTATCTGAACGGCGATCTCGATGCATTCTCATCCTGGTCAGGTACAATTCTCACAACGGCGATCGATTTGACCATCGGACAAGTCCTCCCAACCGACCAGGGCTATAATTTTCAGGGCGTTCTCGACGATATCCGCATCTACAATCATGCGCTTTCAGTGGCGCAAATCCAGGGCCTGGCAAGCGGACTATCTGCCGTCGAGGATCTTCGATCGCAATTGCTCCCGCGTGAATATTCCCTGAGCCAGAATTATCCAAATCCGTTCAACCCCGAAACTCATATCAGATTCTCGATCCCGTCGGTCGCAGGTCGGGATTTGAACCGCGTATCGCTCAAGGTGTACGACGTAACGGGACGGGAAGTCGCAACCCTGGTGAACGGCGTGAAATCGCCGGGCAGCTACATCGCGAGGTGGGACGCGTCTCTTCGGTCAAGCGGCGTGTATTTTGTTCAACTATCCGCTCCCGCCTTCCAATTGACGCGAAAGATTCTTCTCCTCCGATGAGCAAGGTTCCTTCGTTCATGAAAACGGTTGATCTCGGGGGCGGCTGGCACTTCAAGGCGGTGAACACATACGGGACGCTTCCCCCGGAATTCCGTGGGGTCACGCGGTGGATGAAGGCAACCGTCCCCGGCACGGTTCATACAGACCTGCTGGCCAATAGGAAAATTCCGGACCCTTTTTATAGAATGAATGAATCCCGCGTGCAGTGGATCGAGTCTCAGCAATGGCTCTACCGCCGGGATTTTGTCGTGCCGCCGGATGTCCTGTCTGCACAGGCGATCGAACTTGTTGCGGGGGGGCTCGATACATATGCGACGGTCATTCTCAACGGGAGGCGGATCGGCACGGCGGAAAATATGTTTATCGAACACCGGTTCGAAATCGGGAAATACCTGCGCGGCGGCAAGAACAGACTCGAAATCCTCTTCGACTCTCCGGCAGTCCGCTCGCAACGGCTCGAAAAGAAACACGGTCCACTCGAGGTCTCCCACGGGAGCGAGCGCGTCTATGTTCGCAAAGCGCAGTATTCCTTCGGGTGGGATTGGGGGCCGAAACTCACGACCTCCGGCATTTGGAAAAAGATTTCGATCGAAGCCTGCTCGGGAGGACGGTTGTTCGATCCTTTCGTCAAAGTCATTTCGACGAGCGCGCGTGAGGCGGTTCTCGATGTCTCCGCCGGCCTGCTCCGTTTTACAACTGAGCCTTTCGAGGTGCGCGCAATGATCGCCGGCCCTTCTGTCACCCTTGAAGCTTCAAGGGCGGCCGCCGGGGCTCGCGTATCATTCCGCGTTCACATCCCCCATCCTGAACTCTGGTGGCCGAACGGGTACGGCAGCCATCCGATGTACAGGGTGCTCTTCTCGTTGATTTTGCGCGGCCGCGAGATTCATAATATTGAAACGCCCTTCGCGATCCGGACGGTCAGACTGCTGCAGGAACGGGACAATGAGGGCAAGTCCTTCACCGTTGAGATCAACGGCGTGAAGATATTCTGCAAAGGCGCGGATTGGATCCCCTGTGACACATTCATTCCCCGGATCCAAGAGTCAACCTACGAAACGCTTTTAATAATGGCGCGGGATGCTCACATGAACATGATCCGCGTCTGGGGCGGCGGGTTCTATGAAAACGATCTTTTCTACGAACTCTGTGACCGGCTTGGACTGATGGTCTGGCAGGATTTCATGTACGCCTGCGGCGAATATCCGGAAAGAGCGTGGTTCCTGAAACAGGCGGCGGTCGAGGCGGAATCGGTCGTGAAACGCCTTCGCAATCACCCGTCGATCGTTCTCTGGTGCGGCAACAATGAATGTGAATGGCTCTTTTGCGCAAGCCATCCGGGAAAAAAGCCCGACCAGATGCGCGGATCAAAGATCTTTCGGGAAATCCTCAAGAATACTTGCCGGAAACAGGATGGGACGCGGCCGTACTGGCGCAGCTCTCCTTTCGGTTCGGGATTCCCAAACTCCGGATCGAACGGCAATAATCACGAATGGGGCGTTTGGAGCCAGTGGAAGGATTACCGTGACTATGAGAAAAATACCGCGCGTTTCATAACCGAGTTCGGCTTTCAAGCGCTGCCGAACCGGGCCACGATCGGTGCCGTTACCCTTCCGTCGGACCGCGACATTCAGAGTCAGGTTATGGAGCACCACAATAAGCAGGTCGCCGGGACAGAACGCCTCTTCCGCTTCCAGGCAGCCCATTATAAGATCCCCGATGATTTCGAGCGCTGGATCTACAAGAGCCAGCTCGTGCAGGCAGAGGCATTGAAATTCGCCGCCGAGCATTGGCGGCGAAGAAAATTCCAGACCTCCGGTTCCATTTTCTGGCAGCTGAACGACTGCTGGCCTGTGAGCAGCTGGGCTGTCATCGACAGCGGCCTGCGACCGAAGGCTGCTTACTACTTCGCGAAACGTTTTTTCGCGCCGGTTCTCGTCAGCTTTAAGAAAGTCGAGCGCGGTATCGAGCTCTGGGCCACGAACGACCTTCCACGCCCAACCTCCGGCATCCTGACCCTTTCACTGCGTTCATTCAGCGGGGCGGATCGCTGGAAGCGAAGGTTTCGTATCCGGATACGCGCGAATTCCACACAGAAAATTTATTTAATCGCCGCCTCCGTTTACGGCGCATCGGATCCGTTCTCTCACCATTTACGGGCAGCCCTCGGCGGCGGCAGCGCGGGCCAATCGGAAAACCGGTTCTTCTTTGCGGACCCGAAACACCTTCACTTACCGCGGGCGAAGGTCGTCGCAAGAGTCCGCAAGTTGAAGCAAGGAAGGATCGAGCTGACCCTTCAATCGGGCAGATTCGTGAAGAACGTGTACCTCGAGGTTACAGGAGAGGATGCCGTTTTCAACGACAACTATTTCGATCTCGACGCGGGACTTGCGAGGAGGATCATTGTTCATTCAAGGTTTGGTGCCCGGGAACTCAAACGAAGACTGAAACTGACCTGGCTCTAGCGCAGCGCTTTGCAGCGGGTTCCTAGCGTGCGAGGAATCGGTCCAGTTCCGTTCGAGGGATTTTGCCCCCCAGGACCACGCTATCGGCGCCTGCATAGGGGAAATACAGATCCCCATCATAGAAATATGCGCCGCATACAAAGAGAACATTATTCACACCCAGATCCGCATCCCCCCTCGTCTCCGTCTGTGTCTCGGGGCGCATGAGGAGGCCATTGCGGCCTATCGACAGGCTTCCCGATTTCCATTCTGCCTCGGCGATGCCCAGATCATACTCCTTCGTCGCGTCTGTCCCTCGGTTTCCAATATGATAGAGCATCAGATAGCGGTTATCTGAAATCTGCAATGGAGGTGCCCCGCCTCCGATCCATGTGTCTGCGAACTCCGGACTTGGAATCGGCTTCAGCAGGACCCCCCGCGTTTTCCATTCGCCGAAAATATCATCGCTCTCAGCCCAGTGGATCGACATCGCGTTCTCACCCTCCATCGGACGATGGAGCATGACATGCTTTCCGCCGATCGGGTGCTCAAACAACATCGCGTTCTTGTTGTCGATCGTGTTGAACGCCCCGCGCAGCAGGCCGTGCTTTTTCCAACGCACGAAGTCGCGCGTGGATGCGATCGCAATGCGAATGCGGTTTTTGGGAGTTCCCGAGCCATAGGCCGTGTAGAACAGAATGTAGCGGTCGCCGACTTTCGTAATCCTTCCGTCCTCGACTCCAAGATCGTCATATGGCTGGTCCGGGAGAACGACCGGCTCCGATTGTCGCGCGAGCAATTCCAGCCCGGGCGACAGCACAGCAAGGCCCAACGATGAACGCGCAAATCCTGCTGATGTCGCTCCCTGGGCTCGATACAGCAGAAAGACGAGCGCCTCTCTCTTCGCGAGGGTTTCCTTCGTACGCCGATCGAACGGGGTCTTTTCGATAATGGTCACGATAGTCTCGCGTCCCGAGACCAGAGCGCAGGCAGGGTTGAATGTGACCTTACTCTCCCACGGATGCGATGGGATACGCTCAAGGATCAGTTTCCCCCCGTGCAACCGTTCGACGCGAATCGGAGTCTCCGGCCAGGTGTTCATCGGCTGATGTTCATCCGCTGAAGTCTTTTCCCCCTCCGCCCCGGGCCGGCTCAGATGAGCCTCAATGGCCTTCGGCTCACTTCCCGGTGTGCTCTTGAAGGTTGTGGAGTATTTCCTCGAAGTAGGGCTTTTCTTTCAGGCTCGCGTGAGATCCCGGGAATTCCAGGATCGTGATGTCGGCGCTGTCATCTTCATATTCAGTCAAGACAACCGAACAGCGCTGGTCGTGAGAGAGGCGAATGTTGTCGATCATGGGGAAATCGAAAAAGCCGACCCAGAATTCGACGACATTGGCTTCCGGGGCCGCCTGGGACGAATCGCCCAGGGTTCTGACCTCCAGTCGTATCTTTACATTCTTGGAGCGCGGGTCCGCCTGAAGCGCAACGATCCGGAAATCACGCTTGATTTCGTCCACCGCCAGCGTGTCATTATCCAGCTCAATTCCACCCGGGTTGTTCCGCAGGCTGTCGAGATCTATTCTTCGCTCAAACTTTTTCCCCGCTTCCTCGAGCACCCACATCTGCTTGCGAGTCACATCGCGCGCGACGGTTTCCAGCCGATTGAGGTAGTCATCGTGCTCGGCGGGGATCTTGATTTTGCTAACCTGTCGCTCAAGGTGGAGAAAAAGGGGCTTGAGGTCAAGCGACTCGTGAAAATTCTGCGTCAACAGCTCGAGGTTCAGGATCCTGGAATCAAGGGAGCCCGATTCGCCGCCCCTCTGCAGAAACGAGCCGATGATCGAGTTAAACATGTCCTTTCGCAACGCGCTCTCCGACTCCTCCCGTTTGCTCATCAGTTCGGAATAGAGCCGCGAGTTCGAGTCGATCGTCTGGCGCTGCTCGAGAACCCGGGAACCGTAGTATCCGAGCCCCGCCACGGCCAGCGCAGTCAACAAACCGCCGACCGGCTCGAGGATAACTTTCGCTTTCTCCCAACCGTCTTTCCGCTGCGGCGTGCCCGGGACCTCGGCCATTTCTATTTCCTCTTCAGCACGTACAGGCTGTCCTTTCGCTCGACGCTGAAGTCGTACCGTGTCGACCGATCATACGAATAGACGGGTATCGAAGGTTTCTGCTGGCGGTAATGCACCGTCAAAGTGAATTTCCCCTTCTCGGGGAGATAAATTCGGTAGGAACCGTAATTATCGGTCTCCGTTCCGTACGGTTTCGAAGCGCCGGCAATCTCAACTTTCACTCCCTTTCCGACGATCTTCCCATCCGATCTTATGCTGCCGAAGATCTCTCCCGCAAGCGCCGCAGCTGTTGGAAGAATTATTTGCAAGGCAGCCATTGCGATCGATAGTACAGCGCTGATGGGACGGATACCTTTTCGGGGTGACGTGGTCATCTGAATGTCCTTTTCATGGGCGTTTTAGACCGGTGAATGTATCTATCATAAAAGTATTTGATGATCGACTCAAAGTCAAATCCGCCTCGTAGACTTCATTCTTCGGAATGGAACATTGCATCGCTTTTCGGTATATTAAGTCCCGTAAAACGGGAGGAACCTTACGATTGAACAAGCCAGGCGGGCCGTCAAAATGAAACGCGGCATGATACAGCCAACGGTTTAGGACAATGCCCTCAGCGCAAGACGATTCGTCCCGTAAGCGGGATAAGTCCCGTAAGCATGATCTGCCCCGTACGCGGGAAAAGTCCAGTGCACAGGATACATCCCGTATGCGGCATGAGTTCCGCGCGCGGGATAAGTCTCGCACGCGGCATAAATTGAACGAGTATAAACGGAGGGCAGCCGAGTGCGCGGTGGAGTTCGTCGAGAGCGGGATGGTCGTCGGGCTCGGGCACGGCACGACTGCAGGATTCGCGGTTGTGCTCATCGGCGAGTTGCTGCGTGTCGGGAGACTGAACGATATCATCGGAATACCTTGTTCGAACGAGATGGAGGCTGAGGCCGTTCGAGCCGGAATCCCCACCGGGACGCTTGAAACGCACCCCGAAATTGATCTCACGATCGACGGCGCCGATGAGGTGGATCCGCGGCTCGACATGATCAAAGGAGGCGGAGGAGCGCTGCTCCGCGAAAAAGTCGTCGCGGAGGCAAGTAGGCGACGTATCTATATTGTTGACGAGACGAAACTCTCCCCCTGTATCGGAACCCTCCACAGCGTCCCCGTCGAGGTCACGCCGTTTGCATGGAAACCGGTGTCCGCATATCTAACGTCGTTGAAAGCGACAAGCGTCGTGCGCCGTGAGAAGAACGGAAGACCGTTTCTTACCGATCAGGGAAATTTTATTCTCGATTGCAACTTTGGTCGGCTGGAGAAACCGGAGAAGCTCGCCGCTGGGCTCAAAGGGCGAGCCGGCATCATTGAACACGGATTGTTCCTCGGACTCGCAACCGATGTGATCGTTTCAGGGCCCGCCGGTACCAAGCACATGACCCGATGAGCACGGCAATCGTCATCTTCGGGGCAAGCGGAGATCTCACTTCACGAAAGCTCATCCCCGCTCTCTACGGCAATTTTCGAAAGAAACGGCTCCCGGAAAACACGAGCATCATCGGTTTCTCGCGCACTCCGCTGAGCGACGATGCCTTCCGTGAGAATCTGAGAGAAGCGCTTCTGAAGTTCTCGCCCGCCGATTACGATCAGAGCATATGGGCTGAATTTGCCAGGAACCTCTACTATCAGATAGGAAACATCGAAAACGGCGCCGATTTCCGGTCGCTTTCAGACAAAATCGAGAGCGTTGCCGGCTCGCCGGAGGTCTCTCTCTACTACCTCGCAACTGCGCCCCGGTTTTTTCCCATCGCGATAGCGTCTCTCGGCGCCGCCGGCATGATCAGGGAAACGAAGCCCTCGGAAAAGAGGCGGATCGTCGTCGAAAAGCCGTTCGGCCGGGATCTCCCGTCAGCAATCGCGCTGAATCAGGACCTTCACAAAGTCGCCCAGGAGAGGCAGATTTTCAGAATCGACCACTACCTCGGCAAGGAAACAGTCCAGAATCTTCTGGTCTTCCGTTTTGGCAATGCGATTTTCGAGCCTCTCTGGAACAGAAACTTTATCGATCATGTCCAGATAACCGTGGCCGAAAGTGTGGGAATCGAACACCGTGCCGGTTACTATGATCAGGCCGGGGTGCTCAGGGATATGTTCCAGAGCCACCTGATGCAATTGCTCACGCTGGTGGCGATGGAACCTCCGGCCATCGTCGAAGCAGACGCCTTGCGCGATGAGAAGGTAAAGGCGCTCCGTGGGGTGCGGGATATTCCCGAGGAGGCAGTTGCACGATTCACGGTGCGCGGGCAGTATGCAGGTTATACCTCTGAAGAAGGGGTTGATTCACGCTCAACGACCGCCACCTTCGCGGCATTGCAGCTCTCTATCGACAACTGGAGGTGGCAGGGCGTTCCCTTTTTTCTGCGTTCGGGAAAGAAGCTCAAAGAAAAACTCTCGGAGATTGTCATCAAGTTTCGCCGCCCCCCGCTCCAGATGTTCGATACTCAGGCTGGCATCACGGAGCTGTCCACCAACCACCTCAGCATTTGTATTCAACCGGATGAAGGGTTCCACCTGCGGTTTATCACGCGGGTACCCGACGGCGGAATGCAAATCCGGCCCGCCGCCATGAATTTTCACTACCGGGAATCCTTTCACATCTCTTCGATTCCCGAAGCGTACGAGCGCTTGCTGCTCGACGCGATCCACGGCGATGCATCGTTGTTCGCCCGCAACGATGAAATCGAGCTGGCCTGGAAGATCATCGATCCGATTCAAGCCGGCTGGGAAGGCGAACATGCTCCGCCCCTGCTCCCCTACCCGGCCGGGTCGTGGGGCCCTCCCACCGCAGACGAATTGCTGTGGCGGGATGGCCGCTGGTGGACACAGGAGTGTTCGGCGCATAAGGGATCGCCCGGGCGCGCACGGTAATGGCAGTCCGTGCGACGATCAATGTGTTCAAGGATCCCGATGCGCTCGCACTGGAGACGGCCCGGAAGTTGTGCGATATCATGAATCAGGCAGTCGCCGCGCGAGGGGTTTGTTCATTGGCGCTGGCCGGAGGAGAGACGCCGCGGCTCGCGTATCGTCTCCTCGCCAGGGAAGGATCCGGCCGCGTGGATTGGAATAAAATCCACTTGTTTTTCATTGACGAGCGCATGGCCCCCCCGGACAACCCGCAGAGCAATTTCGGCATGGTCAGGCGGGAGCTTCTATCGCTGGTTCCGGTTCCGGAATCAAACATTCATCGCGTCCGTGGCGAATTGGCCCCGGACCGGGCGGCGGAAGAGTATCGAATCGACCTGGAGACATTCTTCGCGCATCCCGTCCCTCGATTCGATCTGATCCTTCTTGGGCTCGGGGAGGACGGTCACATCGCGTCGCTCTTCCCCGGCACCGCCGCGCTGGATGAAGAGGTCAGGTGCGTCGTTGCTGTTTTTGTTCCCAAATTTAAAAGCTGGCGAATTACGATCACGCTTCCCGTCATCAATAATTCCCGCGCGGTTCTCTTCCTTGTCTCCGGAGCGCGCAAAGCGTCCATTCTTAAACAAGTCCTTGCCGCCGATCGGCCTGTGAAACATATCCCGGCGACGCTCGTCGTTCCGGCAGACGGGACGGTGGAGTGGATGCTCGACGAAGACGCCGCTTCGCTGATCGGCGATCAAAATCGAGCCGTATCCCACGAAAACCCGCAAGGGAAGGACAGTCGATGAGCAGCGATATCGGAATGCTTGGTCTGGGCGTGATGGGCCAGAATTTCGCCCTCAACCTCGAACGTAACGGGTTCACCGTCTCTGTCTTTGAAAGGGTTGTCGAGGTGACCAATGCCTACATGCGCGGATTCGCGGCGGGAAAACACATCACTCCCGCGTACTCCGTCCATGCCTTCGTTGAATCCCTCTCCCGCCCGAGGCGCATCATGATGCTCGTGAAAGCCGGAGAGCCGGTCGACATCACGATCCAGCAGCTCCTTCCATTCCTGGAAAAAGGTGACATCCTCATCGACGGGGGTAACTCGCATTTCCTCGATACGGAGCGGCGCGGGCACGATCTTGAGGCGAAAGGGATCAGTTACATTGGCATGGGAGTTTCCGGGGGGGAAGAAGGCGCCCTCAAGGGGCCCAGCCTCATGCCGGGCGGGAACGAGAAAGCCTACCGAGCAATCGAACCGATTCTGACGAAGGTGGCGGCGAAAGCGCTTGAGGACCGGGAACCCTGTGTTACCTACATTGGACCCGGAGGTTCGGGACATTACGTCAAGATGGTGCATAATGGGATCGAATATGGCGACATGCAGCTCATTGCGGAGTCGTACGACCTGCTCAAACGCGCCCTCGGCTTTACTGCAAGCGATTTTCAGAGCCTCTTCACGGATTGGAACAAAGGTAAGCTCTCCTCTTTCCTCATCGAAACGACGGCCATGGTATTCGGGAAGATTGACTCCGAAACCGGCGCTCCACTGGTCGACATGATCCTGGATACAGCCGGACAAAAGGGAACCGGCAAGTGGACAATCCAGGATGCGGCCAATCTAGGAGCGGCAGTTTCCACAATCGCCGCGGCGCTCGACGCCAGAAATCTTTCCGCTCTAAAAGACGAGCGCGTGCGCGCATCCCGGATTCTCAAGGCCCCCTCTTCTGCCGGTGGCACGAACTCCCGTCAGAAATTGACTGATGCCGTGCGCGACGCTCTCTATGCATCAAAGATTTGCTCGTATGCCCAGGGTCTCGCACTTCTCGGCAGGGCCTCACAGGAATATTCGTATAGTCTCAACCTGGCCGCGATTGCCAAAATATGGCGCGCAGGGTGTATCATACGAGCGAAGCTCCTCAATGAGATCATGAAGGCTTTCGAGCGCGACCGGGCATTGCCGAACCTGCTCGTCGATCGGGAGTTTCAGTCTGAGGTTAATCAAGCACAGGATGGATGGCGATTTGCGCTCAGGACCGCCATTGAGCTCGGGGTTCCCATGCCTGCGATGGGCGCATCATTGGCGTACTATGATTCCTACCGCAGCGAGCGGCTGCCGGCGAACCTGATCCAGGCGCAGCGTGATTTCTTCGGGGCACATACGTTCGAGCGGATCGACAAGCCGGGCAGTTTCCACGAAACGTGGGTTTCGAAATAACCGCCCACGCGGCCGCACCGGGCTTCCGTCTCCGCTACCCTAACAAGGAGTATTCCGTGAAGACCATACTGGTGGCCCTGCTCCTATTGGATCCACTCCTTGCGATTGCGGCGGCCGGCCACCCGGGCTCGAAGGATATTGAAAAGCAGGTGAACGACCTCCTTAAAAAGATGACTCTTGAGGAGAAAGTCGGCCAGATGACGCAAGTCGCGCTCGACGTTGTTTCCAAAGGCGACAGCGGAAAAGCGGAGCCCCATGCGATCGACCCCGTAAAACTTGAGACGGCGATCTTCAAGTACCATGTAGGCTCGATCCTCAATGTCGCCACATCCGCCCACTCCATCGACCACTGGCACGAGATTATTACGCAGATCCAGGACGCTGCCAGGAAGACGCGACTCGGCATTCCGGTCATCTACGGTATCGACGCCATCCACGGCGCGTCCTATACGAGAGGTGCAACCCTTTTTCCCCAGGGCATCGCCGTCGCCGCCACCTGGAGTCCCGATATTGCAAAACGGATCGGAGAGGTAACCGCGCGTGAGGTGCGTGCTTCGGGAATTCCGTGGAATTTTCACCCCGTTCTTGACCTCGGACGACAACCGCTCTGGCCCCGGTTCTGGGAAACGTACGGCGAGGATGTAGTCCTTGCGACAAGGATCGGCACGTCGTACATCTCGGGGCTGCAGGGAGACGACATCGGGGCCTCTGATAAGGTCGCCGCATGCCTGAAACATTACGCCGGATACAGTTTTACAATCACCGGCAAGGATCGGACTTCCGCGTGGATCGACGAACGCATGATGCGTCAATACTTTCTTCCCACCTTCGAGGCCGGAGTCAGAGCGGGCGCCATGACGGTCATGGTTAACGCGGGTGAGACCAATGGGATTCCGTGCCACGCGGATTACCATCTCCTCACCGAGGTTCTCAAAGGCGAGTGGAAGTTCCGGGGATTTGTCGTCTCCGATTGGGAGGGAATTAAACACCTTTATACGCGCGACAGGGTGGCCGACAGTCCGAAAGAGGCGGTACGCATCGGCGTCATGGCGGGCATCGATATGAGCATGGTGCCTCTTGACTTCAGTTTCTACGACCTCCTTCTCGCGCTCGTCAGGGAAAAGAATGTCCCCCTCTCCCGGATCGATGACGCGGTGCGGCGGATCCTTCGGGTAAAATTTGCGGCGGGACTCTTCGAGCATCCCTATCCGGAACCGGCTGCAGCAGAGGTCGGATCGAAGCAAGACGCGGTGCTAAATCTGGAGGCCGCGTCCGAGGCCATCACACTGCTGAAGAATAGTATCAATGTGTTGCCGTTGAGAAAGGGAACTCGCGTACTGGTGACGGGTCCGACCGCCAATCTTCTTTCCGCCCTGAACGGCGGATGGACAATCACCTGGCAGGGAGACAGTGAGGAACTCTATCCCCATGAAAAGAAAACGATCCTCGATGCGATTCGGGAAGAAAACGGGAAAGAGAATGTCGTCTATGTGCCGGGTACCTCATTTGACAAGCCGCTGAATATCGCCGCGGCCGTCGGGGCTGCGGATACCTGCGATGTTGTGATTGCGTGTCTCGGAGAAAAGGCGTACTGCGAATTTGTCGGGAATATCGACGATTTTAATTTGGAGGATGCCCAGTTGCGGTTGGTCGAAGAGCTTTCGCGGCGGGGAAAACCGGTTGTTTTGATCCTCGCGGAGGGCAGGCCGCGGACGATCCATCGAATTGTGGATAAATGCAGCGCGGTTCTTATGGCATATCTCCCCGGGATGGAAGGAGGGACTGCCGTGGGAAAGGTTCTGTTCGGCGATGTCAATCCCAGCGGCAAGCTTCCGTTCAGCTATCCGAAATATCCCAACGCTCATGTTCCGTACGACGGCAAGGGAGCCGATGTGAGCGACGTGAACCGGTACGACCCGGAATTCGCGTTCGGATCCGGATTGAGTTACACGACCTTCGAATACAGCGACCTTCGATTGAGCAAGAGTACGTACTCTATGAAGGACACGATCGAGGTGTCCGTGACGATAAAGAATAAAGGGACGGTCACCGGCAAAGAGGTGGCGCAGCTCTTCGTAACCGATCTTTATCGAAGTGTGACACCTCCGTTCCGAGAATTGAAAGGGTTCAGCAAGCTCGAGCTCCGCGCTGCGGAGAGAAGAACAGTCACATTTCGGCTGACGGCGCCCGACCTTTCCTTCATCGGTAAGAACTACAAACGTATTGTTGAACCGGGCGGCTTTCGGGTAGCGATCGACACCCTCTCCACGGATTTTGAATTGAAGGCCCCGCAACTGAAATAGAATTCATGCAAGATTATGCAAGGAGAATTGCCATGAAACCGGCAACGATTGTTCTCGTGCTCTCTCTGTTGCTCAATGGTCGGGCCGCCGGGCAGAGTCTGCCCTCCCGGTGGGACGAGCTGATCGCAAGCGATTGGCCCAGCGCCCTGGCTAAATCCGAATCGACGTGCATCCTTCCCATCGGCATACTCGAAAAACACGGGCCCCATGCCGCCATCGGCTGCGACCTGATTCATGTGCGCGAGTGGGCGGCACGGGTGACGCGCAAGGAGTACGCGGTCGTCTTTCCCGACTATTTTTACGGGCAGATCTACGAGGCCAAACATCAGCCGGGCACGTTCGCCCTGCCGAGTCGTTTGGTCTGGGACCTTCTCGACGCCACGTGCGAGGAGATCGCAAGGAACGGCTTGAAAAAGATTCTCATTGTGAACGGTCACGGAGGAAACCCGCACCTGCTCAGGTACTTCGTTCAATCCCAGCTTGAGCGGAGAAGAGACTACGTCGTGTACCTCTACGACCCGCCGCTCGACACCGCCTTTTATAAAAAGGTCGTCAAGATGCGAAAATCGGATCCCGACGGCGACTACCATGCGGGTGAGTCGGAGACATCCACACTTCTCTATTTAAGGCCGGACCTCGTGAAGCTGGATCGGGCCCGGCAGGAGTCCGGGGCTGACCTGAACCGGCTCTCGTTGCCCGACCTGTACACCGGAATCTGGTGGTACGCAGATTTCCCCAACCATTACGCCGGCGAAGGAGATAAAGCGACCAAGGCGCTCGGCGAACTCCTAACTGAACACAGCATCGAGTCCTTGCTAAGGGCCCTGCGCGTCGTCAAGGCCGACCGAAAAACAAAAGTGCTTCAAAACGAATTCTTCGACCGAGTACTAAAATGAGAACCGGGCAAGGACCTTCGTTATTTGCTGCAACGCCGGCATGAAGCGCTTGAACTCACTCCAAGTTGACCGCGTGCCGGGAGGCATCCATGCTTGATCCGCGGAAGCATTACGCGAGGTTGATGATCTTCTCTCTGCTTTGCCTGCCCGCTGCCGGCTCGCTCGCAGCTCAGGATCGTCACACGGG
>Ga0099793_10000231_pt1 | contig 13984 bp, 12 predicted proteins | sample Rivendell_Oct201_9_FD_77319 | JGI IMG/M metagenome (GOLD analysis project Ga0099793, IMG submission 77319) | Vadose zone soil and rhizosphere microbial communities from the Eel River Critical Zone Observatory, Northern California to study diel... | ecosystem: Environmental > Terrestrial > Soil...
AATGGCGCAAGGACCGCGCGCTCCGCCATCTGGAAGCGCTGCTCATCGTCGCCGACAGCAAGTCCACCTTTCTTCTCTCCGGAAATGGCGACGTGATCGAGCCTGACGACGGTCTGTGCGCCATCGGCTCCGGTGGCAGCTATGCGCTCTCGGCTGCTCGCGCCCTGCTGAAGCATTCCAAGCTTAGTCCAAAAGAACTGGGCCTCGAAGCCATGCGCATCGCCAGCGAGATTTGCATTTACACGAACGCGAATTTTACGATGGAGGAGCTGTAAAGCTTTCGGAGTGTGGCAGGTTGCGGCACTTGGCAGCTATCTGATCCAGGGTGAAATCACGTAGCCGGAGCCGTAGGGGGAAGTAGCACCTGCCTCCAAAATCGTGCGTACTGAAGGCGTTAATTTCGCATCTTAGGTAAGATGGATTGGTTGACCAGTCTCGATGACTGGAACAGAAGGATTCATGCCAAGCAAGTCTGAAAAGGAAATTATTTTGGCGCCGGGAGGCAATGGTGCCGCGCCGGAGGAAGCCGAGGAGCTTCTTCCCGCGCTCGACGACATGACCCCGCGCGAAATCGTCGGGGAGCTGGACAAGTACATCGTCGGGCAGAACGCCGCGAAGCGCGCCGTCGCCGTAGCCTTGCGCAACCGCGTGCGCCGCCAGAAACTTCCACCCGAAATCGCCGAAGACGTTCTGCCTAAAAATATCCTGATGATCGGCCCGACCGGCGTCGGCAAAACGGAAATTGCGCGCCGCCTGGCCCGCCTGGCCGGCTGCCCTTTCGTGAAAGTCGAAGCCTCCAAATACACCGAGGTCGGCTACGTCGGCCGCGACGTCGAGTCCATGGTGCGCGACTTGGTGGAAACCTCGATCGACATGGTGCGCGAGGAAAAGCTCGATGAAGTCGCGGATCGCGCCGAGCAAACGGCCGAGGAACGTGTCCTCGACCTCCTCCTGCCGCCGACGCCACCGCCCGCGCAGGGCACCAATGAAACCGAGCTTGCCCAGCAGCGCGAGCAATCGCAGCGTACTCGAGAAAAACTACGCGCGCAGCTTCGCGAAGGCAAGCTCGATCAGCGCATGGTCGATATCGAAGTGCGCGAACGCTCCATGCCCTCGTTTGAAATCATTTCCAATCAGGGCGTCGAGGAGATGGACGTCAACATCAAGGACATGCTTTCCGGCATGTTTGGACAGCAGAAAAAGAAGCGCAAAATGAGCGTCGCTGACGCCTTCGAGTACCTCATTCAGGAAGAAGAAAACAAGTTGCTCGATATGGACCAAGTTACGCGCACCGCTGTGGAGCGCGCCGAACAGATGGGCATCATCTTCATCGACGAGATCGACAAAGTCGCCGGACGCGAATCCGGCCATGGACCGGATGTCTCGCGCGAGGGTGTGCAGCGCGACATTCTGCCCATCATCGAAGGCACTACCGTCAACACCCGCTACGGCATGATTCGCACCGACCACATTCTATTCATCGCCGCCGGCGCCTTCCACGTGACCAAGCCCTCGGACCTGATCCCCGAGTTGCAAGGCCGCTTGCCCATCCGCGTCGAGCTTCAATCTTTAAGGGAAGAAGACTTTGTCCGCATTCTCACCGAGCCCAAGAACGCGCTCATCAAGCAGTACGTCGCGCTGCTCGAAACCGAAGGCGTCAAGCTCAACATCACCGACGATGCTGTCAACGCTATCGCGAAATTCGCTACCAGCGTCAATGAGCAGACGGAAAACATCGGCGCCCGCCGGCTTCACACTATCCTTGAAAAGGTTCTCGACGAACTCTCCTTCGAGGCGCCCGACCTCAAGAAGAAAAACGTTAAAGTCGATTCCGCCTACGTACACAAGCAGCTCGCCGATATCGTCAAGAACCAGGATCTCAGCCGGTACATCCTGTAAAATCCGAAACTCGAAAATGGAAACTCGAAATTCGCGGAACCCCGAGGCGTTCAGGATTCGGCGGCGGCAGTCAATTTCGTATTTCGAGATTCGCTTTCCCCTTTTCATCCTGTTGCTCGCCAGCGGCTGCGGCGCGCCCGGCGAACCCACTCCGCCGTCTCCTCCCATTCCCGTCGCAGTCAGCGACCTGGCTGCGCAGCAAATTGGTGACGCCGTGCAGCTCACCTTCTCCATGCCGCCCAAGACCACCGCAGGCGAGCGCCTTGCCGAAACTCCCGCCATCGAAATCCTGCGCGGAACGCTCAAACCCGACGGCTCGCCGGACACAAAATCGTTTCGCATCATCGAAACAATTCCCGGCGCGCTCGTCGGCGACTACCGCACCGCGGACAAAGTCCAAGTCATCAATCGCATTTCCCCTGATGAGCTTCGCGCCTATCCCGGCGCGACTCTCGCATATCGCGTTCGCACCCGCGCTTCTCGCAAGCGCGCTTCTGCCGACTCCAACACCGTGACCGTGCGCATTCGTGCGGTGCCCGAACGCATCACGTCCGTTCACACGGAAGTCACCGAGTCCGCTACTGAGCTCTCCTGGTCCGCGCCCACGCGGACTTCCGCCGGCGATCCCCTCCCTGCCATTTCCGAATACCGCGTGTACCGCGGCGAAATCGACCCCGCGTCCGCTGCCGCCGCAGCACACGATCTCTCTCAAGCTAAATGGAAATCCGCGCTTGCCTTTCTCGCCTCTTCCCCGGCCAACAGCTATCGCGACGCCGCCTTCGACTTCGGCAAAACCTATCTCTACACTGTTCGCATCGTTATTCCTGAAGACGGCGGCACAGTTGAATCCAGCGACTCTGCCCCCGCGATCGTTACTCCCCGCGACATCTTCCCGCCCGCCGTCCCGCAAGGCCTGGTCGCCGCCGTCCTCAGCCCCGAACCAAATGCCCCACCTGAGGTTGATCTCTCCTGGTCCATCAACACTGAAACCGACCTGGCCGGTTACCACGTCTATAGAAGTGAGCAGCAAGACACGCCGGGTCAATTTGTTACTCCCGATCTGTTGCTCTCCCCGGCGTATCGTGATACGTCTGTACAGTCCGGTCACCGCTATTGGTACTCCGTGACCGCTGTCGACCGCTCCGGTAACGAAAGCGCGCCCTCCGCTCGCGTCGCCGCCGAAGTCGCGCAACCCTCTTCGTAGATCCGGGTTATGAACTGGGCAAGCTTTTGGGAGCTTCGCTTTGATTGCTGTCCGTGCTCATCTCCCAGGCTATGGCAAGCTCCACGTTTTCAAGAACGCGTCGATTCGCACCGGAGTGTATTCCGGGGTCGGGCTGGCGATGGTTCTTGTGGCCTGGGTTTTCGTGGCCAACCGCGCTCCGGCTCTGGAGCGTTTTGCGCTGGAGCGCAACGTCGCGGCTGCCGTGGCCCTTGTCCTCTTTGCGGCGGTTCCCGTCCTTCGCTTCTGGCGCCTTCCCGGACCCCTTCTAGCCTCCAGCCTCATTGCCTGGAGCACGCTGGCTCTCGTTTACCGGATGCTCTGCGTCGTCTTCTCGGGACTCGCTGAACGCTACAGCGCCGTGCAAATTTTCACGCTGGGTGCGGTCCTGTATATGATAGTGGCGACGCTTTCCTGGATCGGTACTTGCATCTGGAGATCTCGCGAATCAAACACTTGGCACTAGCGTTCAATCCACCACGTGAGCTGACCCTGCATGAAATTCTGCCGCTTCGTTCCTCTGGACCGCGCTGTATCGTCTGTCGCTCCGCTTTACGGCATCCTCGATGCGGACCAGGTGCGGGAAATCTCCGGCGCGCCTTGGACTGAGTGGTCTCAGCCCTCGCGCGCGAGGCCTCTCGCGGCGGTGCGCCTTGTGGCGCCGGTTGATCCCGGCAAAGTCGTTTGTATCGGCCGCAACTATGCCGCGCACGCTGCGGAGTTCGGCAACGAAGTCCCCAAAGAGCCGCTGATGTTTCTCAAGCCTTCCTCCTCCATCGTCGGCCCTGAACAACCCATTGTCCTCACGCCGTACTCCCAACGCGTCGACCACGAAGGCGAGCTCGCCATCGTCATCGGCCGCCGCTCCTCACATCTGCGCGATTCCGACGACGCTTTGTCCTATGTTCTTGGCTACACGTGCCTTAACGACGTCACTGCCCGCGACATCCAAAAGAGTGATGTGCAATTCACGCGCGGAAAAGGCTTCGACACGTTCTGCCCAGTCGGGCCGCACATCGAAACCCAGCTCGATCCCGCCCACCTTCTCGTCGAAACTCGCGTCAATGCCGCGCTCCGCCAGTCCGGTAACACTTCGCTCCTGATTTATCCCTGCGCGTTTCTGGTTCGCTGGATTTCGCGCATGATGACCCTTTATCCCGGCGATGTGATCGCCACCGGCACGCCCGCCGGCGTGGGCCCGCTTCTCGCTGGCGATGTCGTCGAAGTCAGCGTTGCCGGAATCGGTGTGTTGCGTAATCCGGTGCACGCTGCCCCGGCACAGTAGTCTGTTGCCATCTCACTTCGGTAGAATTGCCTCCGTGGGGTTTGTACCCGCTTGGACCCGTGAATGTAGCAGTCGGTCCTTAGACTGGTCAGTGCCTGCACAGGCCCCGCCCCAACCACGGAGCCGTCTCCTTGAATACGATGTCGTCGGATTGGAAACTCATGCTTGCGATGGGTGGTGCCGCGGTCGCCGCCATCGCCATGATCGCCTACGCCTTTTTTCGCCCAGCGGAAGATCCCGAGGAAATCGAACGCAAGCGCCGCTTGCACCTTAACCAAATCGGGCGCATCGCGGAAGGCCAGGTCGTCGAACTGGTCGCGCATTCTCCCGAGCCTCGTGCAAGCAAAGGTCTGTTCTCCCGAGCCCGGCCGCTCGCCAACTTGAGCCCGCGCCAGCTCGTTTCCTATAGCTATGCCATCTCCGGCGTCACTTACCAGACCGCGCAGGACATCACCGGCCTTGAAAGCCAGGTGCGCTTCGACAGACTCGTCGCCGGCCAGCCCGCCAGCATTAAGTACGACCCTTCTAATCCTACCGATTCCATCCTGGTGGCCGACGACTGGTCCGGTTTACGCTGAGGTCTGTGGCCGAAGCGCCGTTGTTGACGCCCCTGGAGGGGCGCAGCACGCTGCGCCCCTCCTTGGCACGATTTACAAATTCCAGGCGCCGTCATCCTGAGGACATCCGATGAGATCTCCGAAGGACCTTAACGCAAGCACGACTCAATATCTAATCCGTCCGGTCGCGCGCCCACGGCACATTCTGATTTCCTCTCCATTGCGCTATCCTTCTATCTATCTCAGCCGCGTCCATGAAGCGAATCTTCGCCTCCGTCCTGACCACCTTCCTCATCGTGGCGATGACTCTCGCCGCCATGTTCACCCTCGTCCGCGCCACCGTTTACGTCACCTCCATCGAATCACCGCTGCAGCGCGCCATCGCCATCGCCGCGGAGTTGCTCCTCGGTGTCGTCTTGTTGCTAGGCACCGTCTGGCTGGCCACGCATCTCGCCGTGCGCATCTTCGGCGTCAAGGAACCAGCGCCTCCCGGAGGTCCCGTTGCCTGAACCTAAGCGCGTTTCACAATCGCTCAGCAACCATCACGACCGCATGGAAGAACTGCGCAAACTCGATGCGGAAGCGGAAGCCGGCGGCGGTCCGGAGCGGCGCGAACGCGAACACAAAGCCGGCAAGCTAACCGCGCGCGAGCGCATTAATCTCCTCCTCGATGAAAATACGTTCGAAGAGCTCGACAAGTTCATGCGTCACCGCTGCACCGACTTCGGCATGGACGACCAGCGTCCCGCCGGCGACGGTTTCGTCACCGGCTTCGGCCGCATCGACGGCCGGCTCGTTTATGTTTTCGCGCAGGACTTCACCGTTTTCGGCGGTTCGCTCTCCGAAACCAACGCGTTGAAGATTTGCAAGATTATGGATCAGGCCATGCGCGCTGGCGCTCCCGTAATCGGTCTCAACGATTCCGGTGGCGCGCGCATCCAGGAAGGTGTCGCTTCCCTCGCTGGCTACGCCGATATTTTTCTGCGCAACACTCTCGCCAGCGGCGTGATCCCGCAAATCAGCGCCATCATGGGCCCCTGCGCCGGCGGTGCCGTCTATTCTCCCGCCATCACCGATTTTATTTTTATGACCCGCGACACTTCCTATATGTTCGTAACCGGTCCCGACGTCATCAAAACCGTCACGCACGAAGAAGTCACCAAGCAAGAGCTCGGCGGCGCCATGACCCACAACGCTACTAGCGGCGTTGCCCATTTCATCGCTCCCGATGACGCCGACTGCCTGGCCATGATTCGCGAGCTGCTGGGCTTTCTTCCTTCCAACAATGTCGACGACCCGCCACGCCGCGCCACTTCCGATCCCGCCGACCGTCGCGACGCTGCGCTTAATACGCTCGTCCCCGACGATCCGCAAAAGCCTTACGACCTCAAAGACGCCATCCACTCCATCGTGGACGATTCTTACTTCTTCGAAGTCCACGAACATTTCGCCAAAAATCTCGTCGTGGGTTTTGCGCGATTGGATGGCCGCCCGATCGGCATCGTCGCCAATCAGCCCGCCTTTCTCGCCGGCGTACTCGACATCAACGCCTCCGTAAAAGGTGCGCGCTTCGTGCGCTTCTGCGACGCTTTCAACATCCCGCTCATCACCTTCGAAGACGTCCCCGGCTTCCTCCCCGGCACGCAGCAGGAATTCGGCGGCATCATCAAGCACGGCGCCAAGCTGCTCTTCGCCTTCGCCGAAGCCACCGTCCCCAAAATCACTATCATCACCCGCAAAGCCTACGGTGGCGCCTATTGCGTCATGGCTTCCAAGCACATCCGCACCGACGCCAATTTCGCGTGGCCCACCGCGGAAATCGCTGTCATGGGCCCCGAAGGCGCCGTCAACATCGTCTACAAACGTGAGCTGGAAAAAGTCCCGGAGTCCGAACGCGAAGCACTGCGCCGCGAAAAAATCGCCGAATTTCGCGACCGCTTCGCCAACCCCTTCGTAGCCGCCGAGCGCGGCTACATCGACGCCGTAATCGAGCCCGCCGCCACCCGCGCCCGCATCATCACCGCCCTCCGCGCCCTGGAAACCAAGCGCGACTCCAACCCCAAGAAAAAACACGGCAACATCCCGCTGTGAAGAAGAAAATCACACGCATCATTCGGAAGAGCAGCGGCTGGTACATCGCCTACATAAAGGAAATCCCTGGTGTGAATACGCAGGCCCGAACCCTCGCCGAAACACGAGAAAACCTCAAAGACGCACTTCAGCTGATTCTGGAAGAAAACCGTCGGTTGCACTCCGAGAAATAAATCTGCTCTCTTTACTCTGTGCCTCTGTGGCCAATCCTCTTTCTTACTTCAGCAAATACTCCCGCAAAAATTCCACCGTCGCATAAAACTGAAAATCCTGGTTCCCCTTCTTCCGGTACCCGTGCCCCTCGTCCTTCGCGATCAACAGCCACACCCGCGTCCCCTGTTTCTTCAGCGCGTCCGCAATCTGCTGCGACTCGCTTACCGGCACACGCGGATCGTTCTTCCCCGCAATAACGAACATCGGCTTCTTGATCTTCTCGATGTTGTTCATTGGCGCGATCTTCTCCAGAAACTCCCGCATCTTCGGATCGCGCTCATCGCCGTACTCCACGCGCCGCAAATCCCGCCGGTACGCCTCGGTGTGCTCCAGGAATGTCACCAGGTTCGACATTCCTACGATGTCCACCGAGCAGCGAATCCGCTCGCTGTAAAACGTCGAAACCGCCAGCGTCATGTGTCCGCCATAACTTCCGCCGGTCACCGCGATGTGTTCCGCATCCAGATCCGGCCGCGCCCCAATCCAGTCAAATAGCGCGTTGATGTCCTTGTACGTGTCCTCGCGCTTGAATCCATTGTCCAGCAACGAAAACGTCTTCCCATATCCGGTCGATCCGCGCACGTTTGGATAAATCAGCGCAATCCCCAGCTCATTCAAGTAATAGTTGCTGCGCCCCAGGAACGTCGGCTGCGATTGCCCTTCCGGTCCGCCATGAATCACCACCAGCGCTGGCCGCTTGCCCGTAAACTTCTCCGGCGGCTTGTACAAAAATCCCGTAATCTCCGCGCCATCAAAACTCTTCCACCGCACCAGTTCCGCCTGCGGAAACGTATCCGTCTTCACTGGCGTTTCGCTCGTCGTCCACCGCTCCAGCTTCCCCGTCGTCACGTCGTAGGAATAGCAATCGCCCGGCCCGCGCGCATTCGTCAGCGACAACCCAAGCTCGTGCCCGTTCGGATGCCATCGCAAATTGGTCACAACCCCAACCGGGACATTCCGTAGAGGAATCTCCACCTGGTTTGCCGTTCTCCGCACGTGAATGACGCTGAGGCCATCTTCGTCTTTAACGTACGCGATCAATTGTCCGTCGTGCGACAGATCAAACCGTTCCACATCCCACTTCGCCTCGGACCCAGTGATGATGTATCTAGCTTCCGGTCGGTTGATCTCCATGTACGCCAGGTTCATGTATTCGGCCCCGGCATCCGTGGTGACGTAGATGCCTTTTCCGTCTTTGCTAAACCTTGCGTCACCGTACGCAATCTCGTCTCCGCGCTTGGTGCCATTCGGCATAAGCGCCGTTTTTTCGCCCGTCTTCGTATCCACCAGCCACAGATACGCTTCGTTCAACGAAATCTGCTCTTTCAGCAGAATCTTCGAATCGTCCGGAGACCAATCTTCCGGCCCCCACCCGCCGCCTTCCAGTTTCGTCAGCAAACGGTCGCTCTTCGGCTCCGCCGGATTCATCACCCATAAATCCGTATCCTTCCCCGTCCGCCGCGTCGACATATACGCAATCTGGTCCCCGCCCGAAGACCACGGCCCCATCAAGTTCCGCGACTTGCCATCCGTCAGTAGCGTTACATCCCCGCTGGTCATGTCGTAGCGATAGAGTTGGTACCACTCGCCACCACCAATGTCCTTCGCAAACACAATGTAATCCCCGCCATTCGGATGAAATCTCCCGCTGCCGACCGCATCTGCGAAAAACGTCAGTTGCTGCCGCTCCCCGCCCGGCATCTTCACCAAGTGCAGTTGCGCCGTGTCCGCGAACCGCGTCGTAATCAGCATCTCCCGCCGCGTCGGACTCCAATCAGCCAACGTCGCACTCCGATATGATCCATACCGCCCCGCCGTCTCCACCAGCGACGCCGGAATCGCCGGCACCCCGTCGACCACCAAATTCTCCCCCGGTGCAATCGTCCCATCCTGCGCCCTTGCAATGTAGGGGCGCAGCGCGCAGCGCCCCAGCTCGGCCCAAACGCAAAGAACAACTACACAAAAAATCGCCGCCAATTTCCTCTTCATAGTTCTTCCCTCGCTCTGGTAAACCGAAGCCGCCCTGACGTTGAAGCTCACCCATCCCAAGGCGCTGTCATCCTGAGGGCATCCGACGAGGATGCCCGAAGGACCTCAACGTGCAGTCCTTGCTACCGAATTCCAATCTCCGCAACCCGCCGCACATTACACCCCAACAATTCGACACGCAACCCACCCGCTGGGCGCGCGTTTCCGATGTCCCGATGCTGCCGGCGCTCAACGCTTCTCGACCGGAATCACAAACTTCAGGGCGGTGTGCGTCGGCGAGAAGCCTACGACTTTCACATCTTTCAGCCCCGATTTGCGGCCCGCGGCGAGTACGTCGTTCTCGGTGATTTGCTTTTGGCCCTTCGGGTAAACGATCCACAACGCTGTCGCGCCTTTCAGGCTCTTCGCCAGTTTGCCGACCTGCGACAGATCCTTGGAGGACTCGGCCGCGAAGAAGATCCATTCCGTGTCAGCCGCAGCCTTTCCGTTGGTCACATTTTTCGTTTGTGCACGCAGCTCGGCGAGAAAATCAGCAGCAAAGTTGCCGATCAAAGAAACCGCGGCATTCGGCTTGATGCCTAACTTTTCCAGCCGCGTTTTGGGGTGAAGAATTTTTTCACACCATTTCGCGGCGCTGGCACCCAGCTCGAATACCGCCGCTCCTTCGGGACCGTCCACACGGAGCTCCCCGTCAGCAGCGGCCGCCGACTTGATCTCCGCGAAAGTAAACTTCAGGCGCATGGCGCCGTCTTCGCTGCGAAAAATAAGTTCGGAAGTTTCGAGCAGGGCTTTCCCGCGCGCCTTCTGCTTGCCAAACCGCGCTACGCAATTCGCTTCATTGCCCACAAATTCCTAGCCTTTCAGAATGTAAATTCCGTCGTCAAAATGTAAATTCTCGCGCACACCGCCCTTCCAGACATTGCCTACGATAGTAAGCTTGTAGGTTCGATGGCAAGCCCCGCAACCGCACGAGTCGATTGGAAGCTCATCTGGGCGCAGCGCGGCTTCCGTTATTTTTTCCTGGCCATGTTTGTGTCGCTGTTCGGCAGCGGCATGAACTTTACCGGCGTGAGCTGGTACATCCTCACCTCGACGCACTCAACGATCAAGGTAAGTCTGCAAGTCATTGTCGTCACGCTGCCCGGTTTGCTTGTGCCGTTCCTCGGCGGCGTGCTGATCGACAGGTTGGATCGCCGCTATCTTGGCGTGCTGCTGGATTTCGCTCGTGGTGTTGCGGTGCTTGCAGCGGCATACATCGCGTGGCGCGGACACCTGGAGCTTTGGCATCTGTATGCGATGACGCTCATCACCGGGACGGGCTCGGCGATGTATTGGGCCACGGTGAATGCGCTGGTGCAGGAAGTGATTCCGCCCAGCCAGTTTACGGGCGCGAACGCTGCCGTACTGATCGGCGTGCAAAGCGGCATGCTGATCGCGGGCGCTTTTGTAGGATTCATTTACGACAGCGCGGGCATCGCGGGAATTCTGGCCATTGACGGTGCCACGTATTTCGTCTCCGCATTTTGTTTGTATCAGGTGCGGCGCGGCTACGTTTCGCCGCGCGAAAGACAGCGATACCCGCGCGAATATTCGGATGCCACCGAAGCAACCGCGGAAGCGCTGGAAACGGGAGAGAATCCGGAAGTCGCGGAGGCGGGGCTTTCGCTCGCCGTTTATGCGGATCTAAAGGAGGGCTTTGCTTATCTGCGGAAGCAACCGGTGGTGCGCGCGCTGGGCGTGACGCATTCCATCATGATGGCGGGAGTCGTGAGCGCTAACGTCGTGCTGGTCGCGCTGGCGAATGACATTTTGCATGCGGGCGCACGAGGACTTGGCTTTCTCGAGGCCGGCTGGGCCGCCGGAGCAATCACCGGAGGACTCATCGCCAGCCAACTGTCGCAGCGGTGGCGACTCATACTTTACGTTGCAGCGATTGCGGGTCTGGCGACGGGACACATGATCGTTCCATTCGTGTCATTTTTGGCCGGCGCTGTAGCCATGCAGGCGCTTTTCGGTATGTGCCGGGCACTCGCGGGCGTGGTGGCGCAATCTTCGCTAATGAGTATTGTGCCGCGCCACTTCATGGGGCGCACGCAATCAGCAATGGCCGTCTTAACGACGATTTTGCAACTTCTGATGAGCTTTTCGCTGGGCTGGATCGCGCAACGAATCAGCATTATTGCAGGATTCTCGCTGCTGGCGCTGATGTACGGCGGAGCCACCTTCTTTGCGGCGCGGGCGCGGCAATTGCTTTTATCAGCAGGTTAAGGCTTCGCGTTTGGCGAGAAGAAGCCAATCGGAAGATCACGTGCGGTGCGCAATCCCGCGGGAGCATCCAGAATTACTGGAATGGAGTTGACGACCACTGAAGCGGTGGCGATATCGCCGTGCGAGCCACCGGGAATCACCAGGCTGATGTTCGGATGCCCTCGCAATTCGATGGTGTCAGCCGGATCTTTCGCTCCGACGTACATCTGCAATTCGAGATAAACCAATTCCTTCCCCGCACCCAATCCGCGAGCGATTTGGTGCACACCCGCAGCTTGCCCCACTTCCACGGCGAGGAATTCCGTTTGCACGCGCTCGCGAGCGACTACCGGCTCGATGGTTTCGGTAATCTGGTCGACAGGGAGATTCAAACTGTCCGCGACCATGGCGACCGACTCCGGCAAGCCGACGTGCTTGATGACTCCAGCGGCGACTTGTCCGCGAAATTCGTCGACGCTCATGCCGGCGCCGATTTTCTTTTGCAACGGCAATCGGCGTTCGGAGGCGTCGACAATTCGCAGCGCCTTGGCATGCTCGATGCGCTGCGACACGGCGGCAAGGGTCACGACTAATTTGTCCATCACGAAACCGGGATTCACACCAGTGCCGACGAGCGCGACGCCCCAATCCTTGGCCTCGGCATCGAGTTTCGCAGCCAGATCCGGGTGCGTGCGGTACGGATAGGAAAGCTCTTCGCAAGTGGAAACCACGCAAGATTCCGCTTTGAGACAGGCAAGCAACTGGTCCATCACTTTTGTAAGTGACGACGAAGTGGAATGAATCACAACGTCAGCGGCTTGTTCCAGAACATCGCCGGCATCCGCGGAGATCTTTACACCCCAAGGCGCGTCATTGGCGCCAACGACTTCACCCAAATCGCGGCCAACTTTCGCGGGGTCCGTATCGATTGCGCCGCAGATTTCGATGGCCTGCTTTTCACGCATCAGGCGCGCGATGGAGGCACCAATCGGGCCGACACCATATTGAATGGCGCGAATCTTCTTCTTCACAGGTTTCTCCGTCTTTTGCTTGCAGCAGGCTTGACAGCGCGCCTTTTGGCGGCAAAATAAACCCTAACGATAAAGGAATTTCCCAGCGTAGGCAACGCAAAACACCAATGCGAACATCGGACCGACCACACTGGGGCGTGAGCGAAAATCATGAAATGGCTGATCGCGTTTGCGTTGCTGTTCTCCATCCCAACGGCTGAAATTGCCGCGCAAGAAGTGAACGCGGCGGCGTTGGCGTCTGCAACTTCGCTCAGCGCCGCGTTTCCGGCGCCGCGATCGCAGCCTCGACCCCAAACCATTGACTACGATGACGTCCGGGGCGCTTGGGAGATGGGGCTCGGATACACTCTTGTGCGTTTCCAGTCGTCGCGATTCAACGCTTCGATGAACGGACTGGATACGACCATCAGCTATTACCTGCGCGACCATCTCGCTGTGGAGGGCAACATGACGGCGGCATTCTCTGAGGATGCTAGGTACCTTTTCTATGGCGGGGGAGTGAAAGTCAGCAAAGGCAATCCCAAGCTACAGCGTTTTGCGCACGCCCTTGTGGGCGGTGCCCACATTTTTCCGCGAGCGTCGACCGGCAACAATGGATTTGCGGTTCGACTCGGTGGGGGCGCAGAGGCACAGTTGCGAGAGCAAATCTGGCTGCGAGTCGAGGGCGATTATGTGCGTTCGCAACTCTATTCGTCGGGACAAAATAATTTCCAAGCCGTTGCCGCGATAATTTACCGCTTTTAGCGTCGGGCGGCTTGAAGGCGTAATGCGAGGTCGTCGCGAAAATCGAGACCAGCGGCCGCAGCTTACTAGGCGTTGTGGCAAGTGCCGAACATAGGCTGTGCGTTCGAGGAGATCCTGTTCGAGGGTGACCAAGTTGGTTCCCGAGCGTCGCTATACTAGAATGGAACAGTCCCGCTCAGTTCCCCGGTAGCTCAACGGTAGAGCATTCGGCTGTTAACAAACTTCAAAACCGTTGAATCGGCACCGCTTATACCGAAAAAACGCCGGTTTAGCGGCCCTTCGTTGGAACCAAGTTGGAACCAGATTACAACCAACGAGCTTCCTGCATTGCCGACGCAGCGGTGTGTCAACCTCTGGCGGTGCATTGTTAATGTACCGGCGCGCCCGATCCGCTGCTGACTTTGGAAGCCCTAGGAGATAGTCTCTGGCTCGTTCCACCGTAAATGGGTTGCCTGTTTCATCCTCGAAATTTGAACGCAAGTCAGTCCAAATGACACCATCACCTCTGTGTTTCTCGCCCCATTGTTGAATCACCGGCACGGGTGGCGGGTGAAGTAACCGGGATTAGCTAAGAGTAGCCGACCATCCTGGAGCTAGCGCATCGCGCTGCAGGTGGCATCAATTCTTGCCGGCGGGTACCTTGCGGCGGAGCTCGTCGAAGAAGTTCAGCAGAACGTTGACGCTGTCCGTCGGGCTTTCTGCCTCT
>Ga0099793_10000233_pt1 | contig 13974 bp, 15 predicted proteins | sample Rivendell_Oct201_9_FD_77319 | JGI IMG/M metagenome (GOLD analysis project Ga0099793, IMG submission 77319) | Vadose zone soil and rhizosphere microbial communities from the Eel River Critical Zone Observatory, Northern California to study diel... | ecosystem: Environmental > Terrestrial > Soil...
ATGATCCGCAACTGGACCCACGCCCCACGGCAGCGCATCTTCCGAGGCTGCGGGAGGAGGGCCACGTGCCATACACTGAAGGCTCTTACTGAGCGATTGCCATGCGAGCACTCCTCTTACCCATCAAGGATTTGAACAATGCCAAGAAACGGTTGATGGGTGTGCTGACGCCGGAGGAGCGCTTTGGGTTAGCCGAAGCCATGTTGAAGGACACGATTCGTGCGGTGCAAGGCGTCAAGCGCGCGGAGAAAGTTTTCGTGGTCACGAACTACAAACCCGCGATGCGCCTTGCCCAAGAAGCTGGCTGGGAGATGCTGTACGAGGAAGAGCAGATTTCCGAGAGCCATTCTGTGGACGCCGCTTCAAAGATCTGCGAAAAACGAGGCATCACCGCATTGTTGCGCCTGCCCCTGGATGTTCCGCTTATCCTTTCCAACGACATCGACGAACTCTTCTCCGCCGATTGCGTGGCACCTGCTTTGATAATCGTTCCCTCGCGCGATGGCACGGGTACAAACGCCAGACTGAGGACTCCGCCGACGCTATTTCCCTCTCATTTCGGAAGCGGAAGCTTCGCGAAGCATCTTGCCGAAGCGGAAAGCGCCCATGCCCGTGTCACGATCCGCCACAATGCCCGTCTGGAGATGGATGTTGATGACAAAGCCGATTTGCGCACGCTGCTCGAACATGACTTGACAGCAACGGAAACGGGAGGCTGGCTCCGCGCCAGCGGCGTCGAAGAGCAGCTCCGGTCACACCTCAAAGCGGGAGCGATGACTGCGCGATGAAGGGGAAAATCTACGCCAGTCTCGATGCGGCCGTGGCCGATATTCCTGATGGCGCACAAATCATGTTCGGAGGCTTTGGAGGCGCGGGCTTCCCGAATAACCTGATTCAGGCGCTGGCGCGGAAAGGCACCAAAAACATCACCGCTATCAGCAACAATTGTGGAACGCGCGAAGGCGAACTCGGGCTGATGTTCAAGAACAATCAGATCCGGCATGTGATTGCTTCTTTTCCCGGACCTCACGCGAATTATTTTCAGGAGCGCTTTGCCGCAAAAGAAGTGACACTGGAACTCGTACCGCAGGGAATTTTGTGCGAGCGCATGCGTGCCGCTGGTGCTGGCCTGCAGGGCTTTTACACTGCCGTGGGTGTGGGCACCGAAGTCGCCGAAGGCAAAGAAGAGCGCCTCCTTGAAGGTCAGCGCTGCATTTTGGAACTGCCGATTCACGCGGACTATGCTTTTATCAAGGCGCACCTAGCCGATGAATTGGGAAATCTGACCTACCGGCTGGCGGCAAGGAATTTTAATCCCATCATGGCTATGGCTGCTAAAACGACCATCGCAGAAGTGGAAGAAATCGTTGCGGTGGGTTCCATCAATCCGGAACACGTCATGACTCCGGCGATCTTCGTTCATCGCATCGTGCAAGCGAAAGGACTCCGTTATGCCGGGTAACGGCATTAAGAAAGAACATGTCGGGTAACGGCATCCAAAAAAAGGGCAGGCCGGGTAGGCCTCGTTTGACGAGGGAACAGATCGCCCAGCGCGCCGCCCTCGAATTGCCTGATGGAGCCTATGTGAATCTCGGCTGGGGAATTCCTAATCTCATTGCCGACTATTTGCCGAAAGAAATTACCGTTTACTTCCATAGCGAAAACGGAATTCTTGGAATGGGCCGCCGCGCCAAACCTGACGAAGAAGATTTCGATTTGGTGGACGCGATGAAAATTCCCGTGACGCTGATTTCTGGAGCTTCTTTTTTTCATCAGGCGGACGCGCATCTGATGTCGCGCGGCGGGCATCTGGATGTTGCCGTTCTCGGCGGCTTCCAAGTCTCGGAGAAGGGCGATCTTGCAAACTGGAAAATTCCCGGCACGAAAGGTCCCGGCGGCATCGGTGGCGCCATGGACATCGCGGCAGGCGCCAAAACGCTAATCGTCTGCATGGAGCACACTACAAAGGACGGAGCGCCCAAAATCGTGAGGCAATGCACGTATCCTCTGACCGGTCTGGCCTGCGTGGATACTATCGTCACTGATCTTGCCGTTATCGACGTGAAGCCGGAAGGACTAGTCCTGCGCGAAGTCGCGCCCGGTTGGTCAGCGGAGGAAGTACAGTCTTTGACCGGCGCATCATTAATCGCGCGGCAGCAAATTCCGGAGATAGATTTTGCTTGATTTCATAAGGAGGCCAACATGAGCCAGATGATCCCAGAAAGTCACGCGGATTTGCTCGAAAAGCAGGCGTTTGGAAATCTCGGTACCCTGATGAAGGACGGAAGCCCGCAAGTGACCCCCGTGTGGGTCGATTACGACGGCAAATTTGTGCGCTTCAATTCAGCGAAGGGCCGCGTGAAGGACAAAAACATCCGTCGCGATCCGCGCGTTTCCATTTCGCTTCAGGATCCCGCGAATCCCTACCGCTACTTGGAAATCCGCGGCCGCGTCGTGGAAATCACCGAAAATGGCGCGGATGACCACATCAACAAACTCTCCAAAAAATATCTGGGAAATCCTGTGTATCCCTACCGGAAGCCCGGCGAAGTTCGCGTGACCTACAAAATCGAGCCTGAAAAAGTCAGCTCCATGGGATGACGCAGTCATCCTCGACGAGCCCACTTTGGGAGCGCGGCGGCTTGCCGCCGCTTTTCTTCCATCCTTCGTCTACACGACGTGGAATGACAAATCGCAAGCTGGAAAATTGAAATTAGAATCGACGAAAATCCGCGATCCATTTCCTTAATTCCATTTTCCAATTTCCATTTTCCATTTTCTCGTTCCATCACAGCCGCGCGGCGACCCGCGCCGCCTTGCGTCCATCCGGCGTGCGGATAATCAGCACCAGGCGATCCGTCAGCGGCACACCCGTGCTGGGTACTGTGAAATCCAGAAACCACCGGAAGCGTTTCGGCAATTCCTCCTTGCTCTCCGTGTTGTAAGGTTCGACCGGTTCAGCTGTGGCGGGTCCCCATTTCAGATTTTCAATATGCCGCAATTCGATGCCGCGCTTCCAGTAGAACGAAAAGCGCAGCGCCTTCATCATTTCTTGCGTGAGATACTTGCGCGGGCCAGGCTCCAGCGTTTGGCTCTTACAGGGAATATCGAACATGATGAACGAAACCTGGAGTTCCTCGGGAAACTCGGTAACCACCTTCTGCCCGCTTCGATATTCCATCCCATTCTCGTCATCAATGCGTTTGAAATCGTCGAAAAAACCTGCAGCCGTGGCGCGGCCCGTTAGCTGAAAGCACGTCAGCTCGGACAAGCCACCGTCCGTTTGAAAAAGAATACCCCCGTCAAAATTCAAAACCTGCTTCTTGATGGGTTTTTCTTTATTCTTCGACTTTTGCTGCGCTGGACTCGGGCGCGAAGCAGGAACAAGCAACAGCGATACGACGGCAACGCCAGAAAAAAACCTTGGAAAAAAGCGGCTCATCCTCATTATTCAAGAGAGTTCAGTGCGCTTCCACGGCGCCGGTCTTCAGCAGAAATGTGATGCCGTCGGCGCTGTATAAAGTTTTCCCGCCTTCGCTTTTTTGCGGCGGCACTTTCCCGGCGCGCACCGATTCAAAAGCAAAGACAAGTCTTGGGAGTACGGCAGGTTCGGCTTCCGGGATATTGTGCGCCCCCAGCACAAGTTTTACTTCCGGAGCGAGAGCGGCAAGACGCTTCACGGAAGCAACATAAGCGTCGAAATCGGTTTCCGGGCGGAAGAGCCAAATAGGAGCGGGATAGTAGGTGTCGCCCGTAAAAAGCAGACCGTTGGCGCGGTCGAGCAATGAAATGGCATCAGGCGTGTGGCCGGGTGTCGCTAGAACTTCCAGAGTTCGGCCGCCAAGATTGACCTTGAAGCCGTCATGAATGAAATGCGAAATTCTCCACGGTTTTGTCGCATACGTTTTTGGATTGAACCCTTTTGGCAGGTCGCCGCAGAGCTGATCGGGGGCAATTTCCGCCTGCGCATCTTCGCGTGAGCCTTTCGCATTCTTCAGCGTGAAGTCAGTATCCATGCCATACACAAAAGTGAACTGCCAGTTGCCGCCAACGTGGTCGTCATGCGTGTGCGAATTGAGAACCACCACCGGGCGCGAGGTCAATTTCGTCGTGACTTTGCGAATGTCGCTGATGCCCATCCCGGTATCAAAGAGCACCGCCTGCTTGTTGCCGACGATGAGGTAGGAAATCGTTTCTTCCGCCTGATGCGGCTCGTAAATGGCAAAGACTCCCGGTGCAACCTTGTATATCTCGAACCAGGGATCGTCCGGAAGAACGCGCTGCAGCGATTTGTATTCCGGTCGCGGCAGCGCACGGCACCATTCTGGGTTCCCGTTAGACTGCGCCACCGCGGTTGCCGCGGAACACACCAATCCCACCACTGCCAATATTCTCCTGAAGCGCACAATTCCTCCGATTCTCGGTGCTGGGCGGGACCGGTCCGAATTATCTTAGCGCCCTGCATTGATGCGGGCAAACAGCCCGGCCGCGGTTGTTTAGGAAGTTAAAATTATTTGCCGTATTTGTCGTAGAATTTATTCACGAAAAGCTCTTCGGGATCGTACGTTTTCTTCGCCAAAAAGAACTCATCAATTCGCGGATACGCCTGGCGTAGTTGGTCCTTGGAGTAAAAAAGCTGGTAGGGTAGGTAATACGTTCCGTCGAGGCCCAAAGCGAGGTCGATGAGATCCGTCGTCGTTTTTTGGAGAATCTGTCCTTCCCCTTCGTTGAACTTCTGATTGAAATACAGAACGTAAGCAAACATGTCCTGTTTGGCGTAATTCAGTGTTGTAATGTCGTCTTTGTGCACGATTCGAATCGTCACATTGATCAAATTGGCCCCGCTGTTTTGCACGACCGTGCGCAGGCCGTCTACGAATTGCGGCATCTTCTCCCGCGGTATGAAATATTCCTGCAGTATGTCCGTGTCCTTCAGCCGGTTTTCCAGGTAGTCCATCGAATCGTACATTTCCTGGTTGCGTGAAACGAAGCAGCCCTCTTCGCGGCTCATTGCTTCGTTCCGCGAAAGACAATTGTGAAGCCGCGGCTCTCCGTACTTTTCCATCGTCCAGCGGACGCGCCGGCCAAAATTCCCGGTCTTTGAAAAATTAATGATGAAGCGATCCAGCCACACGTAACCTGGCAGTTTCAGTGGAACAACCGGCATGTGTGTGTTCGTTTTTTCATACGTGTGAATTGCCGTTTCGCTCAGGAAAGTCGCGGGTGACATCGAAAGCCGCCCGTAAGCGAGGCCAATGCCGGGATTGCCGTCGACATTTTTCTTGTAATAGCTGGCGAAATCCTTGTAGTCCATGTAATGCGTTTTCCAGATGTACATCTCGTTTTCGACGACATCCAAGTCCACGTCGAGAATGATGCCCATCAATCCGTACCCGCCAAGCGCGTGATGAAACAATTCGGAGTTCTCCTTTGTGTTGCAATTCTTGATTTCGCCGTTGCTCAGCAGGATGCGAAACGAACGAACCGTCGGCGCCACTTGCCCAGGATCGTGCGCGATCCCGTGCGCATTCACACTGAGCGTGCCGCCTACGGTGAAAATGTTGATCGACTGCATCGCCTTGACTGACAGCCCATACTGATCGAGAAACAACTGCAATTGCTTCCAAGTTGCACCTGTCTGCACGTTGAGAATTTTGTGTTCCTTGTCGAGGCGCACGTGGTTGAATCCGCGCATGTCTAGAACCAAACCATCTTTCACGAACGTGTGCCCGCCCATGCTATGGCGCGAGCCGGCGGCGGTTACTTTCAGTTTGTGCTCGCGCGCAAACCGCAGCGCATTCTCAATATCTTGAACAGTTGTAATTCTTACGATTCCGTAGACCGCTGTCTTGTTCAGGTGGCTGGCGTCATTGATGTACCCGCCGACCTGTTCGAACGGCAACTGCTGCGATGGCGGAACTTGCAAGACCAGCGTGGTCGGCTTGGTCTGATCCGCATTTGGCGGGTAGACGAAGTCGGATTCTTTTTCTTTGGCGGGCGCGGCGGAATAATCAAAAATCTTTTCCGCGGCCACCACCACCAGCGATGCCAACAGCAACAGCGCGATACGCCAGCGTTGTCCGCGGGAAGGAGACGTTGTCTTCTGCATCGTGGCCCCGAAACTGTTGCTTTCCCGGCAAGTATAGAGTAACTATGCTCGGTCTCAGCTTCCCGGGAGTTTACTATGCCTAAGCAAATCACGACGATTCAAAAGTGTGCGTGGGGATTTGCCGCATTATTTCTCGGCGTTTACCTCCTCGACTACGTTCCCGGAATCATGGATGCGAACGGGCTGATGTTCGGCCTCTTCCACATGACGCGCATAGTCGACCTCGGCCATCTGTTCGCTGGCGCCCTCGGAGTAATTGGCGCGCTGACTTCTGCACGCGGCGCGCGAATCTATTTTTACGTTCTTGGAACATGGTATTTGATTGATGTGCTCGTTTATTTTTTCTCGCACCTTGGTCACGTTTCTCTGAAAACGAATATTCTCGTAAATCTTCCGCACATCCTGATCTTCATCGCTGCCTTCTGGATCGCCGCTAAAGTGAACCGTAGCATTGCGGAGGCGTGAACGCGCAATGCGCGAAAAGCTGAAGCGCTTCCTGAAACGCAGAGTTCTGCCATTTTTCCTGATTTGCTTTGGAGCATTTACGTTGTTCGTCGCTACGTTTTGGCTGAAGTGCGCCTTTGTGAAGCCCGCTGTCGGTCCGCTTCCAACGATTGCTAGGCAACAGGGAATGGCTGTGCCGGACATTGGTGAAAAAAACCGGCGGCCAGTCGAAGATTCGTATTTTTCGTACCCCGAGTGGTATATCGTGTGGAGCTACGAGGAACGCGCGCAGTATCTTCCCAAGAATCTGCCGAGCGGGTTTCCGTATTTCGCTTCGATCGGGCAGTACTGGAAATCCTACTGTTTCATTTGCGGACTGACACAGAGCCGGCATCAATTTAGGTTTGGCGATCACTTGAGTTCGTTTGTGCTGGGCGGAAGTTTTGCATTGGAATACTCGATTCGCGGCGCTTACGAACAAACGATTGGCCGCCTCAGCGAGTGGAGCAGTTCGCACGAACTGGTGGAAGAAGACGCCTACGCCGCGGGCGTAGCGCGCGAATACGCGGACTTCGTGTACATTCGCCCGTTTTATGAATTCCATTTTGCGCATGCTCTGAAGCAGCTTTGGAAAGAGACGCCGCTGTGGGGCAAGCATCCCATCCGCAAGTGGGAGCGCAAATTCATCCTCAGCGTGGACTACGGCATCGAAGCGATCTATGCACACGCCATGCTGTTTGCCAGCCACGTGACGTACGGCACCGAGAGCGACGAGACCTACACCTGGATCGAGAACGCGCCGGGCTGCCTCTCCCGGGAATTTCCACGAATGAAGATTCTGGCGGAGACTGCTCGAAATGCCTGCATCGTGAGCACTCCGCGATACCAGGAATTCACCGATGTGGCTGTGAAGCTGGCTCAGCGCGACGTTCATTTTGCGCAAATCGCCGGGAATGACGAAATCATGGTCACGGTGGTTGCGCCGAAAAACTGGAGCTACGATTTGCCGCCTGGCGATGGCAGTGTGCTCTTCACAGAAGACTTCCTGACGCAACCGACTGTGAAGAGAGTCGCTCTGGAGTGTCCGGTACGCTCCCTGCATTCCGTCCTCAATAACCTCGCCGCGCGAAATGTCAAGATCGAACATATTTACGACTACTGAACCTGCCGCCTCCTCTCTGGACGCGCCGAAGAGAGATTCCTCGCCCCGCAGACTCCTCTGACAACTGGCGCGGCAAGCCGCGCCACTACAAAGATCAGGCGGGTGCTCATTTAGTTGCTCCCACGAAGATGGATTTGGGGAGCATCATGTGGACGCCTTTGTTGCCGTCGACTAACTCGGTGATGTGGAGGTCGGCGGCGACGCTTGCGAGCATGTAGGCGTCGTCGCGGGAGAGATGCTTTTCGGTGACGAGGAAATCGATCATCTCGCGGACGGCCAGCGTGGCGCACGCGTTCAGGTCATCGTTGAGGCCCATGGTGATGTAATGCGTGGGGGTTTCGGCGCGCGGCCACTTCAGGTGCAGGTCCTTACGCACGATGAATTGAAACGTGCCGATGAGAGAGGTTTCGAGCGCGGTGATGTCCACTTCGCCGTCGCCCTGTCCGGCGTGGCCGTCGCCGACTTCAAAGAGCGCGCCGGGCGCATGCACGGGAATGTAGAGCGTGGTGCCGGCGACGAGGTCTTTGTTATCGAGATTGCCGGCCATAATCCACGGCGGAGCGCTGTTGAAGCGGCCCGCGCTTTCCGGCGGCGCGTCGCCCATGCTGCCGAAAAAAGGATGCAGCGGAATCTCGATGCTCGGCGCGAATTTCGCGACCATGCGCTTTTCATCCAGCGGAATAATTTTGATTTTCGAGTAAGGATAATCGTCGGGCAGGTAGCCGCGGCCGGGGCCGAAAGCATTGTACGCGTAAGGAATCGCCAGTTTTATGGCCAGAATTTTTACTTCCAGCACGTCGCCGGGCTGCGCGTCTTCAATGTAAATCGGCCCCGTGAGAATGTGCCCGCCCGGCCCTTTGTCCTTCACCTGATCGGTGATGTCGCGCAGCGATTGCTCGACCTGTTCCGGTGGCAGGCCCGCATCTTCGAGCCGCTTCGGACTGTTAGTGATCAGCGTCTGAATCTCCACCGTGTCGCCCGACTTGATGCGCAACACCGGCGCCGCCTTCGCATCGTAGTAGCCCCACGCGACCGTCTTCGGCGTCGGCTTCAGCGTGTACGTCGCCTGCGCATTGGTCTGTATCGCAATTAGCGTCGCGTGGCTAGCGCAAGCCCCAAGCATCAAAACCAGAACGCGGTAAATCATGCATCCTCCATGCTCTAGCTGCCCGGCGGTACGCGAAGCTTCGGGCTCCTCCACTTCCATTTCTGTTCCGCCTTCAATCTCGCTTTCTCCGACTGCCTTTGTTCCGCTGTTTGCAATTGTTTGATCTTCGCCGACAATCTCTCTTGCCACCCGGGATGGTCTCTCAAAAAATCCCAAAGACTCGCGTGTCCCCCGCGAATGGCATCTATTAACATCGCGGCTTGTGCGCCGTCGGGGCCGAGCTCGAAAGCAATGATTCCCTCAATATATCTGCGCGCAAGCCGCTCGTTGCGTTGACGCTTCGTCTCTTTGGGCGTCGTGCGCGATTCTAACTTCGCTTCGAACGAGTCTCGTAAAGTACCGACTCCCCACTTCAGAGAATTCTTTTCACGTGTTAGGCCTTTTCGTATCAGTTCCCGCGTGGTCCCATCGTCCCCCGCCAAGACCGCGTCGATCCGATCCGGGCTGATAGCCTTCCGGAGGGCTTGGTCAGTCTTCCGGCGATATTTGCGATTGAGGCGTGCTTTGCGCTTTCCCCACAAGCGGCGCATCGCTCGGTCACACTCGCCTGTCTGAGTGCGATGGTCTTTGTCGTAAGCGAGTTCTTTCTTCTCTGGTGGTGTCGGTTTCTTTTTCATTTGTTCTCAGAATTCATACTAGGGGTGAGTCATGTCCTCGGGCTTGACGAGGGCGTCGAATTCTTCGGCGGTGACGTAGCCGAGTTTTAGGGCGGCTTCGCGGAGGCTGATGTGGGAGTGATGGGCGGCTTTGGCGATCTGAGCGGCTTGGTCGTAACCGATTTTCGGAACGAGGGCGGTGACCAGCATGAGGGAATTTTGGACGTAGTGATCAATCTGCTCGCGGTTGGCCTCGATTCCGTAGACGCAGTGCTCGACGAAGGAGTTCATGGCGTCGGCGAGGAGTTCGACGGAGTGAAGATAATTGAAAATCATGACGGGCTTGAACACGTTCAGCTCGAAATTGCCTTGCGACCCGGCGAAGCCGATGGCGGCGTCATTGCCCATGACTTGCACGGAGACCATGGTGAGGGCTTCGGCCTGCGTGGGATTCACTTTGCCGGGCATGATCGAAGAGCCAGGCTCGTTTTCGGGAAGCGTGAGCTCGCCGAGGCCGCAGCGCGGGCCGGAGGCGAGCCAGCGAATGTCATTGGCGATTTTCATAAGCGAGGCGGCGAGAGTTTTTAGCGCGCCGCTAGCGAATACGATTTCGTCGTGCGCGGCGAGCGCGGCAAATTTATTGGGATGCGAGCGGAAGGGAAGCCCGGTGAGCTCAGAAATTTTGCGCGCGGCGCGCTCGGCAAATTCGGGATGCGCGTTGAGTCCGGTGCCGACGGCGGTGCCGCCGATGGCGAGATCGTAGAGGCCGTCGAGAGCTACGGCGACGCGCCCGCCATCGCGGTCGAGCATATTGACGTAACCGGAAAATTCTTGGCCAAGCGTGAGCGGCGTCGCGTCCTGCAAATGGGTGCGCCCGATTTTGACGATATCGGCGAATTCCTTGGCTTTGGCGTCGAGCGCGTCACGGAGATTCTTTACGGCGGGGAGTAAGCGGCGCGCGGTTTCGTTGGCGGCAGCGATGTGCATGGCGGCGGGAAACGTGTCGTTGGAGGATTGCGACATGTTGACGTCGTCGTTCGGATGGATGGGTTTCTTGCTGCCCATTTCGCCGCCGGCGATTTCGATGGCGCGGTTGGAAATGACTTCGTTGACGTTCATGTTGGTCTGCGTGCCGCTGCCGGTTTGCCAGACGCGAAGAGGGAAGTGGTCGTTGAGTTTTCCGGCGATGACTTCGTCGGCGGCCAGCGTGATCAGCGAGGCTTTTTCCACCGAAAGCTTGCCGAGACCCTCGTTCACGAGCGCACAAGCTTTTTTGAGGATGCCGAAGGCGCGGATGAGCTCTGGCGGCATGGTGTCCTTGCCGATGTTGAAATGGATGAGCGACCGGGCGGTTTGCGCGCCGTAATAGCGGTCGGCGGGGACGTCGATCTTGCCCATGGAGTCGGACTCGATGCGAGTCGGAGTGGAGGCGGCTGGCTTGGCGGCTTCAGACATGGTTGGCTCCTGCGCGATGGTGTGCCTTGAGTTTAGCAGGGTGGAAGCAAGGAGGTAAGGAAGTAGGGAAATAGCGAGGGTAGGGAGAGCACGGACAGCAGGGAGTTCCAGAATGGGAAGAGTCAGGGTACACCCGGCTGTTTTCAGAAAGAGTGCAGAACCGCTTGATTGCGAAAGACTTGTAAAACGCTCTTTGCGCAAAGAGCGGAAAGACGGAGGAGAGAGCGAGTGACACCCGGCAGGTTTCATAAGAGCGGATTCTAAAGGAGTTACGGGCGTCACAGTTTTGTGAGTGTGGGAAATAAAGGAGTTGCGGTGACGGGATTTTCGTCACGTGACGAGATGGCGGGGTTCGTCGAGGGCGGTCGCTGATGAGCACGACTGACGTTAACAGGAAAATACAGTACTTGTCAAGATAAATTCGCGGCCGTGACCATGAATTTGAGGGTACTAGGCTTCGAGAGGCGGACTCTCCTTGCGAACGGCAGTAGCTGAGCTTCGCATATCGGACACAAAGCGTTACAATGACTTGGTAGCGCATTATGGAGCAACATGATTAAGCCTCCTCCGAACGTTCTCGAACTGCCGTTGTCCGAACGCGGTCTGATGGCCCTGAGGGCGGCGGCCGAGAAAGTGATCGAGGAGCACGCGCGAGAAGGATTGCCTCTCTGTATCTTACGCGATGGCCAAGTGGTGGCGGTTCCTGCCGAAGAGCTGCGCAAGAAATCCTAAGTAAGTCCCGAAGTGGTTGAAGAAAGCAGATCCCCCGCTTTGCTCGGGATGACAATTGAGGTTCTTTTTGCGAGCTTGGCGGGAATCGAAAACGATCGCGGCTGGTAAGCGATCGCGCGGGGCGGTTCCTCAATCAAAATGATGCCCGGCTGACAACGGACGGTGCTAGAATTCGGTTGCGAATCGGCCTCCGGGCAACCAACAAGGAGGATTCCCCTAACAACCAGAGTTTCATGAGTGCGAGGAATGCCGAGGGCCGGACTGAATATGCGAAAGGAGAATTTCGATGAGGAAATATGCGGGAGCACTGGCATCTTTTGTGATTCTCCTGGTGGCAGCGGTCATTGCATCCTGCGCGAAACCTTATCACGAGGAAACCGAACGCTACGTCTTCGTTGCAACCAATATTGAATTGCCGTACTGGCAGGAAGCGCAGGCAGGATTTCTGGACGCCGCCAAACAGCTGGGGGTGAGGGCCGAATTGATAGGCCCGGTGAAGTATGACCCCGACGCAGAAGCGGGAATGTTCCAAAACGTCGTGGAACAGCATCCGGCAGGGATCTGTCTTTCCGCGGCACGGCCGGAGATGTTCAAGGCGAAGATTGACAAAGCGATATCCGAAGGGATTCCGGTGATTTGCGTGGATGCGGATGTGCCGGATTCGAGGAGGGTGCTGTATATCGGAACGGATAACTTCAAAGCTGGAAGAGAGAGCGTCAAGCGGATAGCGGCGCTGGTCCCCGGCAAAGGAAACATTGTGGTTATCACTATTCCCGGCCAGCGCAATATAGACGATCGGTTGGCCGGGGTAGTTGATGCACTGAAGAATTTTCCGTCGATGAAGCTGACGAAGATACTGGATGACAAGGGGGATTGGCGCAACGCCTTTGACCAAATCTCCGACATGATCTCGAAGAAGGAAAAAATAGACGGAATCATTTGCCTGGAAGCGACAGGAGGTCCCGGGGCTTCCGACGCGCTGAACCGGTTCGAGATGGCGGGCAAGGTGCCAATCGTGGCGTTCGACAAAGATCCGAAGACATTGGAGTTGATCGAGAAAGGAGCCATTGCGTCAACGATTGCCCAGAAACCGTATGTGATGAGCTACTACGGATTAAAATTCCTGGACGACCTGCACCACAACGCGGTGAAGGAGTTCAAGGACTGGCGCAGCGCCCCGGCAGCGCCGTTGCCGAGCTGGGTGGATACCGGCACGGCAGTGGTAGATAAGAACAATCTGGCGGTGTTTCGCGAGGCGCTGGCAGCGTTGCCGAAACCACAGTGAAGATGGGCGTTCGTTGCCGCTTAAAGACACGCAGAGCACAGAAAATGAAGATGAGTGCCATAGCGGTTCCTGACCAGCTAACTGTGTCGGCATAGCAGGGACCGACGCAGAGGGAAATCCAAACCAAGCGGCTCATTTTCGAGGGCAATAGTACGAAAGGGGCACGGGCGCAGGCGAGGTTGTCCCGGGTCATGTATAATTTTTGGCAGGGGATTCTGCTTCTTTCATGGCTGAAGAAACAAAGGTAGGGGGGACAACTGCGAAAACGCGGCTGCGGAGGCGGCTGCGGTTTCTGCGGACGCGTGCGCGCGAGCTGAAGATGATTGGGAATGCGCTCGTGTCGACGAAGCACCCCATCCTGGTGCACATCATCCCCATGCGACAATGTAATCTTGCGTGCAAGTACTGCAATGAATTCGACGATTTTTCGAAGCCGGTGCCGCTTGAGGAAATGAAGAAGCGGCTGGACATTTTGGCGGACATGGGGACGTCGATCGTCACGATCAGCGGAGGCGAGCCGCTGATGCATCCGGATTTGGATGAGGTGATCCGGCACATCCGGCGGCGCGGCATGATCGCCGGGCTAATCACCAACGGTTTCTACCTGAACGAGGAACGCATTGAGCGGTTGAATGATGCAGGGCTGGAACATCTGCAAATCAGCATTGATAACGTGGCGCCGGACGAAGTTTCCAAGAAGAGTTTGAAGACGCTGGATGGCCGGCTGGTGATGCTGTCGCAATACGCGATCTTTCAAGTGAACATTAACTCGGTGCTGGGGAGCGGCGTGAAAGATCCCGAAGATGCGCTGAAGATCGCGCACCGGGCCGTGGAGCTGGGTTTTACCAGCACGGTGGGAATTATTCACGACAACAACGGGCAATTGAAGCCGTTGGGGCCGCGCGAGCAGGAAATTTTTGAAGAAGTCATGGCGCTGGGCAAGCGGTCTTTCTCGCGTTTTAATGAATTTCAGCATAACGTGGCGCGCGGGCGCGAACATAATTGGCGGTGCCGCTCGGGGTC
>Ga0099793_10000235_pt1 | contig 13926 bp, 9 predicted proteins | sample Rivendell_Oct201_9_FD_77319 | JGI IMG/M metagenome (GOLD analysis project Ga0099793, IMG submission 77319) | Vadose zone soil and rhizosphere microbial communities from the Eel River Critical Zone Observatory, Northern California to study diel... | ecosystem: Environmental > Terrestrial > Soil >...
TCACCCAGATGCCCGTCGCCTCAAGCCAGGGAAACGCCTGCCTCAGCGGTCCGGAATAAATCAGGGGAATCAGGGCTATCATGATCAGAAACGAAAGAATATCGAAAATTCTTTCAACAAGCAGCGTCCCAAATGCCGCGCTCCGGGATATGCCCTCCAGTTTACCGATCGCGTAGGGCCGTACGACCTCTCCCACTTTCGGCAGCACGTTATTCACCAGATAGCCGACCGACATCGCGGAAAAAAGATTGCGGAACCGGAGCTCGCGTTTGATCGGGCGGAGGAGGTACTCCCAGCGCCATGCGCGGAAAATATGACTTAAAATCAAAATAGGAAGCATCGACAGCGCCCACCAGTAATTCGCGTGGGTGAGGATGTCCCAGAGTTTCGGAAAGTCGGAACCTTTGAAGGCAAAGTAAAGAAAGAACAGCGTGAGAAACCCGCTGATCGAGTATTTGAGGGTCGTCTTTACCCGATGGTGCATGCGGGGCGGGGTGCCTGGTCAGCGGACGTCGATGACCTCAACGTCCGCCGGCGGTCTAAACACGAACTCACTGTCGGGGATCCCGGCGTTCAATTTCACGCTGCCGATTTCGTAGGTTGTGAGGTTATCGCCGATGTCAAGGATCTGAATTCTTTTCATCAGCCACTCGTCCCGATCCACCCAGAGTTTCATCCACCGGATGTTCGATTTTTCTTCCCGGGGTACAAGTTTAAGCACCGAGGTCTCCACCCGGCCGATCGTTTCCTTCCCGAGGAGGGTGGCGCCGTACCGGCCCGGTATGTTCACGAGGATTTTATCGGGAGAGAATGATTTCGGATCTTCCTTGTAGTGATCGATAAAGACCTGGTTATTCGCCCGCGAGAATGTCCAGACGCTGATTCCGTCGGTCACGATGGTCTGATCTTCCGATTCGATACGATATTTATTCCCTTTCTTCACGAAGAGCGTGCCGGTGAAATCCTGTTCGGACTTGGTAACGCCGAAGACGACATGCTTCTTGAACGAAACCGAGGCGTCCTGCATGGAGTCGAATTTGCGCTGCAGTTTCTCCAGCATCTCGCCGGCCCCCTCGGATGCGGCTCGCCCAGCCATGAAGAGCACGATCAGCACGATCGTATGTACCCTCGCCCCGGGCCTCATGCGTCAGTCCAGGTCCTTTAGTTTTGATTCGAGCTGATCGTCGCTTTCAATGAGAACTGTCCGCGCTTTGCTTCCGTCGAACGGGCCGACAATCCCGGCGGCCTCGAGCTCGTCGACAAGGCGGGCGGCCCGCGAATAGCCGACTTTCAGCCTCCGCTGCAGCAGCGACACCGAGCCCTGCTGATGCCGTACAATCAGTCGGGCGGCCTCTTCAAAAAAATCGTCGCGGCTTCCACTGGAGCCGCTGAATCCCGAACGCTTGCGCTCGAGTATCGATGGCAGTTGAAACGGCCTGGGGTAGCCCTGCTGGCGCCCGATATGCTCGGTCATCCGCTCCACCTCATCGGAGGAGACGAAGGCGCTCTGGATTCGGACCGGTTTGGGGCTTCCGGACGGAAGGTAGAGCATGTCTCCACTCCCCAGAAGCTGTTCGGCGCCGTTCATGTCGAGGATCGTGCGCGAGTCGGTCTTCGACGCGACCTGGTACGCTATGCGCGACGGGAAATTCGCCTTGATCACGCCCGTAATGACGTCGACGGAGGGGCGCTGGGTTGCGAGCACGAGGTGGATGCCGACCGCCCTCGCAAGCTGGGCGAGCCTCGCGATCGGTTCCTCTACTTCCCGCGCCGCCGTCATCATGAGATCCGCAAGCTCGTCGATCACGACGACAAGGTAGGGCATTTTAGTATGCACGACCGCCTCGGTGTTCCTTAGGCGCCCCGCTTTCTGCCGTTCGTTATAATCTTGAATGTTCCGGACGCCGGCTGCCGCCAACCGGTCATATCGTTTTTCCATCTCGAGCTCGACACTCTTCAACACGCTGACAGAGCTTGCCGGCGTCGTTGCGATCTCTTCCGCGATGTCGGGAGAGACGGCCAGAAAGTGATTGCGAAGATTCCCGTAACTCGTCAGCTCGATCTTCTTGGGATCTATCAATATAAACTTCACGTCCGACGGATGGAGCCGGAACAGGAGCCCCGCGAGGATTGTGTTGATGCCCACGCTCTTCCCCGACCCCGTCGAGCCCGCGATCAGGAGATGGGGCATTTTGGCCAGATCGTCCGTATACACCTCCCCGGATATCGTTTTTCCGAGAGCGATCGGAAGAGAGGCTTTCGATTCTCTGAAGCGTGTCGAATTGAGAACGCTGCGCAGATAGACGATGGAAGGGTTCTTGTTCGGGATCTCAACCCCGACCGCGCTCTTCCCCGGTATCGGGGCGATGATGCGAATCCCCCGCGCCGCCAGCGCAAGCGCGAGGTCGTCTGCAAGGTTGACGATTCTGCTGATCTTCACGCCTGTGGCGGGTACAAGTTCATAGAGCGTGATGACCGGCCCCGGCGTCACGCTCACCGACTCGATCTCAACGCCAAAATGGGCAAGCTTCTCGCGAACGAGCTCGGCATTGCCTTTCAGTTCATCCGGGCCGACGATGTCGATCTGCCGCGGAGGGTCGAGGAGCTCAACAGAAGGAAAAACATAATCAATCTCGGCCGCTTCGTCGGAGGCGGACGGTAAAGCGGATGAGGATACGGCCTCGTCGGTTTCACGCATCTCTTCACCGGGGATCTCGCCGGGTTGCCCGTCCGGAACAGCAATATCGATAGAACTCCGCTCCGGAGGAGGACGCCGCGGGGGCTCCTGCCGCACCGCCGGTTCGTCATACTCTTCGTGGGTGCCGGTTCCCACTGCGATTTCCGGAAATTCCTTCCCCTTCGAGATCCGCCCGCGCATCCCCTCGCCGATGGTCTTCAACCGGTCCAGCGTCCGGTGGATGTCGAGATCGATCGCGAATACGACCGCAATGAATATCAGCGTGCACAATACGATCGCGGCGCCGGTTGCACCGAACAGGTTAGCCGACAGGTCCGCCAGGAATGCCCCCATCGCCCCGCTCCACTCATTGCGGATACCCCCGGCAATCAGATTGAGGACCCCGAGTGAGGTCGAGAAGAGCAGCAGCAGAATAATGGCGTAATTGGTAAGCGTAACGAACTTGCGGGGGTTCAGCCTTCGGAGCACGAGCCATCCCCACGAAAGCATGAGGAGGGGGATCAGAAGGGAAATGTATCCGACCGTACTATTTATAAAGAAGTTGGAGACGAGGGCCCCCAGGAGTCCGAAATGGTTCTTTATCCCGCTGACCGCCGCCTTCACGTCGCTGTTATAAATAAGCCGGATGAGGTCCGTCGCGGAGAGTTTCTCGAGCAGCGGCTCGTCGTTCCTGGTGTAGGCGACGATGCTGGAGGTGATCAGGAGTCCGCTCACCATCAAGAGGATGCCGATCACCTCCCGTGCATGTCCTTTCCGGGTTTTTGCGGCCGGGGACCGGGGGATATTTTTCGGACTTTCCGTCATCGCGGCTTCACGTCGGGCGGGGAGACTCAGGCAGTTCGGAGATTGTCCTGTTTGTGCGCACGGATGATGCTGCCCGACAGCACCGGAAGAACGTCGACGGAATCCAGCTCGCCGCAGACTTTGAGGTCTTCCGCGAAGCCGATTGCCGACAGATAGGTGCCGTGGTGCGACCGTTCGAGCATTTGCAGAATGTCGGTGCCGAAATTCTTATCGAGCGCCGCCGCCGCCCTGCCGCTGTCGTCCAGAATCAATTCGGGCTCAGAGTCGTTGGCGAGCCGGTTGATGATTTTGCCGGCACAGACGGCGTCCTCGATGCAAAACCCATTTTCCCTGCCCGCGCATATTATTATAAAGTCGCTATTCAGCTCGCGCAAGTAATTCACGGCCATCGAAAGGTTGATGAAGCCCGCGATGATCTGCGTCCTGGCATGGCGCCCCTTCGCCATCGCGGCCGTTCCGTTCGTCGTCATGAAGATAATCGACTTCCCCTTCACAACCTCCTCGGTAAACTCGCGCGGCGAATTTCCGAGGTTGAACCCTTCAATCCTCCTGGCGTTCCGCTCCCCCGCTCGCAGCGTCACGTCCCCGAAGAGGCTGCCCGAGATCTTGACGACGCTATCGACGTTGGCGACGGGGATAATTTCCTTGGCCCCGTTCCTGAGCGCGACGGCGATGGTCGTGCTGGCACGCAGGACGTCGATCACCACCACGTTCTTGTCTTTGAGTTGCAACTCATCGAGCTCGCGCGGAGTGAAGTGCGCCTCTATCCTGATCGGGCTCTTACCCGGCATGTTGTGCTTTCTTGATGAAGGGCACCTTTTCGACGCGCGCCGCGACTTCCTTCTCGCGGATCAGGATATTCAAACGTGAACCCGGCTGAGCCGCCCCCGAACCCACGTAGCCGAGCCCGATCCCTTTGTCGAGCACCGGCGAAACGGTCCCGCTGGTCACTTGGCCGAGCGAACTGCCGTTCAGTCTGATCTCGTAGCCCTGGCGCGGGAATGCCTTCTCTCCCTCGACCACGAAGCCGATCAGTTTTCGCTTCACGCCTTCCTGTTTGATCTTCACGAGCGCGTCGCGGCCGATGAAATCGCCCTTCTCGAGCTTCGTGATCCAGCCCAAACCCGCTTCAAGGGGATTCGTGGTGGCATCGATGTCGTTTCCGTAGAGGCAGTAACCCATTTCGAGCCTGAGTGTGTCGCGGGCGCCCAATCCGACGGGCTTGATCCCAAAATCCTTCCCCGCCTCCATCAGGGCGTTCCATACACGCTCCGCCGTCGCAATGTCCGCCTCGAAGTAAATCTCAAATCCCGTTTCTCCGGTGTAGCCGGTCCGCGAGACGGTCATCGGGATTCCGGCGACTTTCGTTCGGACGAAGGAATAGTACGAAATCTGCGACAGGTCGCTGGGTGTGAGCTTCTGGAGGATCTCTTCCGAGCGCGGTCCCTGGATGGCGAGCAGGGCGGTCTCTTCGCTGCGGTCGACGATTTCAATCCGATGTTTCGAGCGGTTCGACTTCAACCACTCGAGATCTTTCCCGATGTTTGCCGCGTTGACGACGAGCATGAAATGCTCTTCGTACCGGTACACGAGGAGGTCATCGACGATCCCGCCGTCGGCATAACACATAAGGGAGTACTGGGCTTTTCCATCAGAAAGTTTCGACGCGTCGTTCGTCGTCATCCGCTGGACGAACGCCTGGGCATCCGAACCCCGGATTTCGAATTCACCCATGTGGGAAACATCGAACACGCCGGCCTTGCCCCGCACCGCCTTGTGCTCCTCGAGGATCCCGGTGTACTGGATCGGCATGTCGTAGCCGCCGAATTCGACCATTTTTGCGCCGAGCTTTCGATGAATCGCAAAAAGGGGAGTCTGCTTCATCAACTTACTTCTGAGTCTTCTTCCAGTCGGCGAGGAACCGTTCGAGTCCGATGTCCGTGAGAGGATGTTTGATGAGCTGGGTCTGGACGGAGAATGGCATCGTCGCGATATGCGCGCCCATCATCGCGGCTTCCACCACATGGATCGGATGGCGAACGCTCGCGACGAGGACCTGTGTTTCAAACGCATAATTCTTATAGATGGTTAGAATCTGCTTGATGAGATCCATCCCCGTTATGCTGATGTCGTCAAGCCGGCCGACGAACGGGCTGACGATGTATGCGCCGGCCTTGGCGGCAAGCAGGGCCTGATTGGGGGAGAAACAGAGAGTCACGTTCGTCCGGATGCCCTCCGCCTTGAGGCACATGACGGCTTTCAGCCCCTCTTTAATAAGCGGCACCTTCACGACGATGTTATCGGCAACTTTTGCGAGCTCGCGCCCCTCGCGCATCATCCCGTTTAGGTCCGTCGAAACCACCTCGGCGCTCACGTCCCCTTTCACGATCGAACAAATTTCCTTCAGGAGCTCCTTGAAATCGCGCTTCTCTTCCTTTGCGACAAGGCTCGGATTCGTCGTGATGCCGTCAAGCATACCCATGCTCGCGGCTTCTTTGATCTCGTTGATATTGGCGGTATCGAGAAAAATCTTCATGGGTCCCTTTCCTTTTCAGGAGCCGTATTGCTCGGTGACGTCCCTGTTCTGTTTCGGAGAAATAAAATGAAATTCCGCGATCGGCAGTTTCGGATCCTGCTCGAGCCTGATCCGCACCCGGTACCTCCACTGCATTCTCGTGATCCTGCCGATCATCCCCTCGCGGAGATAGGCGGCCACGCTCGGATGAACGTTGAGCTTCAATCGAATCTCTCTGGATTCGGCTTTGAACCTTCTTACCCACCGGTCGATCTGATTGACGATGCTCGACTTCGACTGAATCATCCCCCCTCCGCCGCAGACCGGGCAGGGTTCGCTGAAACTGTGAAGGATGCTCTGACGGATGCGCTGGCGGGTGATCTGAGCAAGGCCGATCTCGGTCATGGGAAGCACGGTGACCTTTGCGCGATCCTTCCGGAATTCCTTCCGGAGCTCGTCGTAGATCCTCTTCCGGTTTCTCTCATCCTGAAGATCGATAAAGTCGATGACGATGATTCCCCCGAGATCGCGAAGCCTGATTTGCCGGCAAATTTCGCGGCTGGCCTCCAGATTTGTGCGGAGCGAATTCTGTTCCTGCTCCCGCTTCGCGGCGTACCGCCCGCTGTTGACATCGACGACAACCATCGCTTCGGTTTGCTCGATGATGATGTATCCGCCGCTCTTGAGCCAGACCTTCCGGTTCAGGGCCGCCGCGATTTCCTTTTCAACCTTGTAAGCGTCAAAGATCGGTTCGCGCTCTCTGTAGAGCTCGATTTTATCGATCATCTGGGGCGAAACCTGGTCGACGTACGACCGGATGTCCTTATACAGCTTGGGTGAATCCATGACAACCCTGTCGACGGCGTCGGTGAACAAGTCCCGGATGACGCTGGATGTGGTCGCCATGTCTTTATATAAAAGCGCGGGGGCCTGCTGGGTCTTCATGCCTTTCTCGATCTCCCGCCAGGTCGTGAGCAACGACTCCAGATCCTGCTTGAGCGAGGCCTCGTCTTTGTCCTGGGCGACGGTTCTGATGATAACGCCGAAACCCTCCGGCAGCATGCTTCGGACGATGCGGCGCAGGCGCCGTTTTTCCCTGAAGTTGGTGAGCCGTTTTGAAACTCCGATCTTTCCGTCGAAGGGCAGCAGCACAAGGAATCTCCCGGGGAGCGAAACCTCCGATGTTACTCTGACCCCCTTCTTCCCGACCGGCTCTTTCGTGACCTGCACGACGATATCCTGGCCGCGCTTGAGGTCCGGGGCAGCAGGGCTCCTGCCATCGTTCCTGTACTGGCGTTGGGGCCCCCGCTGGCCGCCCCTGTCCCGGTCGCGGTTTCGGCCGTGCGACGAATCCGGCGCGCCACCCCCGTCCCGCTCGTGGGAGCGCCCCTGGTCGGGAGGCCCATCGCGGCGAAAGTCGGGCTGCGTGGACGTTGCGGGTGGAATGGTCTCTACCGCCGGCTGAATGCCGACGGATGTTTTCTCTTCAACGAGAGCTGGCAGAGCCGGATCATCCTCGTCGGAGTCCTCGTCGGTGTCGACGTCCGAATCTTCGTCGCCGATCAGCGCGGAATACTCGTGGAGGGAACTTCCAATATCGGAGAAATGAAGGAAGGCATCCTGATTGAGGCCGAGATCGATGAAGGCTGCCCTGATCCCGGGCATGACTTTTGCAACTTTCCCCAGGAAAATATCGCCGACCATCCGCTCTTTTTCGGGGGTTTCGACATAGAGCTCGGCAAGCCGCTTATCTTCCGTTATGGCAATTCGGATTTCATCAGCGACGGCATTGATAATTATTTCTTTTCTCATGAGAAGGTGTTCGCTCCTCTGAACCCTTTTCCGATAGAAAACGTGTGGAAGATTCCTGCAAAGGGTTCCTTGTTAATGAATGGATGTCACTGCAACGTCGCCGCCGAATCGGTGCCGGGGCGAAGTCACGGAACGAGGCGAGCGAATTTCTTCCCGTGGAAGAAAACACTTGTAGAGAGGCCATGCTCTGCATCGTTGACCGGAGACCTGTTGCGAAATGAATTAGCATGAATTAATTGCGAAAGCTCTCAAATTTGAACTAAAATCTGAGGTAACGAACGTAAAGTACGAAATTTCGGTCCGGATTGCAATAGGGAAGGCGCTTAAAAAACGAGGTCAAGCTAACCTATGTCACACGAGAATGACTTCGTACCGTTGCTTCCTTCCGGATCTGGCGGGGTTCGGAAGCTTCCCGTTGCACAGGACTTGACCTCGCGTCCATATCTACAAAAAGTTTGGGGCAATTCCAAGGACCGGTTTATTTCGCCATCACCCGCTGAATCGAGCTCAGCAGCACCTGAAGATCGTACGGCTTTGTGATGTAATCGTTCGCTCCGTTTTTCACGGATTCGATCGCAACCGAGAGATCGTCCACCGCTGTCAGCATGATGACGCGTGAAGCGATTTTCCGTTCGCGGAGATATTTCAGCACCTCGACGCCGTTGACCCTGGGCATGCGGATATCGAGCAGGAGGATGTCAAACGGATCCTTCTTTAACAGGTCGATCGCGGTGTCCCCGTCGTCTGCGGTGACCACGTCAAATCCCTCCCCCTCGAGCTGGCTCTTCACGAGATAGCGCAGCGACTCCTCATCATCGGCGTAGAGCAGTCGGATTTGTTTTGCCATGCAATTCCTCCTTATGAAAACGCGTTTAGTTCGACACCCGGCTTAGTAACACTCACCGGATCGTTTGTTCGACGGCGCTCGGAAAACGGTTGGAAGTCTTTTCCCAACGGAGCTCCCGCTTCCGGGCCATCGCCTTATAGAACATGAAAAGCGCCCTCCCGGTGGCGCTGAAATTGACAATATTGGAGATCGGCAAACGGACAATGCTGAGCACGGCGGCCCAGAGCCCGTACACCCTCCTGACCGTAATGAAACGATGGAGGATCCGCCACAGCATGAGCGAGCTGTCGAGAACCACCAGATCGAACAGCATCGTTCCCTTCACGACGATCGGCGGAAGCTGGCTCGAAGTCGCGAACCCGAACCGGATCGCCTCGTAGGCGATGAAATACCCGATGACCAGGTAGGCGAAGAAATTGATGGCGTTCGTCATGACCGCCTTCCGGTCGCGATAGAGCACGAACCGGAACTTCGCGTCGCCTTTCCAGCCGAGCAGCCTCCATGACTGAAGGCAAATCCCCGTAACCCACCGGCTCTTTTGTCTGATCGACGCTCCCATCGTATCGGGGAAAAAGCTCCGTGTGGCACAATTGATCCCGAACGGCTTGTACACGAACAGAAGGTTTGCTCTCCCAAGAGCGAGCCGCATGGCAAGATCATAGTCCTCGGTCAGCGACTTCGAACGGAAGATATTTTTTGCAAACGAGGTCCCGACGAACTCGATCAGCCAGCGGTTAAAGGCGGTTCCCACGCCCGCCGACGGGACGAAGCCGCTGAAGAGCTGCCTCACATGCAGGTCCTTGGTGTGGTATTCCGCAAATTCATCCGCGTAGGTCCAGTGAACGAGGTTAAAATGGCTCATGTGGAGCGGAAACACGGGCATCTGAACCATGTCGTGGGTGGGTATCAGGTAGTTTTGAATCTTGAGGGACATCGGATGGATCACGTCTTCGGCGTCGTGCATGACGATGATATCATATCGCACCCCCGCCCTGTTCTCCCAGCGCAGCATCCCCGAATGGATCTGGTTGAGGTTATCGGCTTTCGTCGTCGGGCCGTCGTTCGCAGAAATGACCGCATGGATGTTGGGGAAGAGCTTCCCGATCTCCTCCACCTTCATCGTCGTCTCGGGGTCGTTCGGATAGACCCCCACGAAGATATCGTAGTTCCGGTACTGGATCGTCCTGCACGCATTCACGAGCATTTTGTCGATGACGTTCTGCTCCCGCCACGCGGGGATGAAGATCGCGATCGGCTTTTCCGGGACCTCATGAAGTTTTTGGGGCGACTCGTACGCATACCGGATGAATTTCTTCCTGTTCAGAAGATAATGCAGCCAGTAATACAGATCGATGAAGATGTCGTCCAGCCCGCTCACGAACAGGAACGCCGCCACGAGAAATGTCGCGATGTACAGCGCATGGTACGAGGAACGGAAAAATTCGATGAACCAGCCTAGCATAGGTCAGAAAGTCCGGTCGATGATGAGGAAGAACCTGAACGAGCTGTAGTACGGATCGTACGGGAGGGGTGTGTCGGAAACATTCCAATATCTCCCGCGATGAAACTCGCCGACGAGATACAGTCCCCAATCGACATTGGGGATGATCCTGGCCCCGATGCTTCCCTCGCTCTGATTATTATAGAATTGTTTCTGCGTGTCGCCGACAAAATCCGCGCGGACATAGACGTCGCCCGCCGTCTTGGCCGCTTCAAGCATCCGGAGGCCCGCGCGGCCCTGGACATACCCGATCGCGTCGGTGTAGCGCGAGTAGTAGCCGAACGAGGAGTACAGATCGGCGAACGGGCGGGCCGGTAGTTTGAGATTCGTGTGATAGTTGTACGGCGCGTAGATTCCCCAGCCATAGATGGCGACCGCCCTGAAATCGCCGTGGACGATTCTTCCCGATCCGCGGTCGATCATGTCGAAGGCGGCTCCCTCCTGGATGCTGACCGTAAGCCCGGTGAGCGGATGGATGCGAAGGCCGAGCGCGAAGATGATGGCGTTGTCTGAAAAGATCACCGGGGCCTGCCCGCCGGAGGACCGGGCATCCCCCGAGTACATGACGGTGCCGTAAGCGCCCAACTTCCGGTCGGATGTGAGCGAGTACCCACGCTCGAAGTTGGCCTGAAAAAAGGTCGTATTCCACCTGGTGTCATAGTAGGGCGCGGCGTAGAGGCGCGTCCACGATTCAGCCGCGGAACCGGTCGGAGAGGATGACGCAAGCTGGTTTGTAGCGCCGTCCCGGATGTCCGGATAAGGGCTCGCCTGGAGGGTGTGAAGCAATTCCGTCGCTTCCTGGCTGCGCCCCAGGGCGGAGAGGACGTAGGCAACCTGGAGCTTCGTCGAATCCGAGGGCTGCATCCGATCGGCGGCAACAAACTGCCCCAGGGCCTCCTCAAATTTACCGTTCGCTTGATAAAGATAGCCGAGCTGCTTCCGGACGAGCACATTGGACGAATCCAACTCAACTGCCCGCTCGAATAGCGCGGGGGCTTCCGGGGAATTGATCGCTAGAAGAGCGTATGCTCGCGAAAGTAAGGTGGCGAGCGCGGTGTCATTGACCGCCTGGCCGTAAGATAGGGATAAGGACGCGAGGACAAGGAAGGCGAGCGCGAGCAGGCGGGAATTCGTGCGCACCCCCGATGCCCAGGGTAATTGACCTTTCATCGGTCTATTACGGTCAATCCGGGTATTTTTCTCAATATCAGCAAAGCCGTCAAGTTTGTGACCTGTATTTTACGCATAAAATTTGAAAAAAGCTCTCAAAAAGTACAAAATTCTCGCCGGTCGCCTAAGTAATACTATAAGTCTATCAGAAACATGCTGCTTAAGCGTGACATTCATCAATTTTGCACATACCCGCGCTCCGCGTCGGAACGCCCGCCCCTCTGCTCCTCAAAAGGCGGGAATCCTCACCCCGTAAGCGCCGGCGGTCACCAATACTTGCAAATGAAATCAAAAATATTTACAATCCCGGCACGCGAGCGTCCCGCTTCTCCTCGTCCCGCCAGGAGCGGGTTGCCCCGAAGATCCCCGCTCGCCGCCACCTCCAGCGCAGCCCCTCTGTTCAATTGACGCTATTCAAGTTGCACCATATATCAACCTACCTTGTGGGGGGCTTATGCATAACACGATATTCCTGTTCCTTTTCCTCCTGACCGGCACGGCAGTGGGTCAGATTCAATACTTTCCGTACCGCGAGAATTTCGACACCGTCTCCGTCCCGGCACTGCCGGCGGGATGGATAACGACCTCCAACAGGTCGGTTTCGGGGGATTTCGTGACCTCGCATTCCATTCCACACTCCGATTCCGGCGTAGTCTTGAGCACGAGTGCGGCCATCACGCAGAGCCTCGTTTCGCCTCTGCTCGATTTTTCAGGCCGGGAAGTCGATAGCCTGTCGTTCTACGAGCGGCGGTCATCGAGCCACAATTCCGGCGTGCTGATCGAGGCCTCCACCGACGGCGGGGCGACATTCCAGGTGCCTCTCTCTGATACCCTAGTCAACCCCGGGGTCACCTCCTACATTCAGCGCCGTCTCAAGCTGCCCGATCTTCTCGGCAACCAATCCTCGGTCCGCATCCGGTGGCGGATCCTCGGCAACGGCACGGGTACTTCAGGCACCCTTCGCTTCGACGACGTCGCGATCTCGGCAAGAGCGCATTTGGATGTCTCGGTCGACCGCGCGAGTTTTATCCCTGCATTTCCCAGAGCCGGCGATTCAGTTATTGTTCTGGCGACGATCCGAAATGCCGGAACCTTGCCTGGCAATGCGATCCGCGTCGACTTTTTCGAAGACCTAAACCTCGACACTCTGCCCGAAGAGAAAGAGCTTTTTGGATCGGCGAGTCTCGAGTTTGCGCTCGCGCCGAACGACACGGCACTCCTCCGTTCCGTCCTCCGGAATCTCGCTTACGGGCTCCATAACATTATCGTCGTGGCTCGCCTTGCGGCGGATGAGAACCCGTTGAATGATGTGGCGCGAGAGCGACTCTCAGTTGGACTGCCGCAAAATTCGATTGTGATCAACGAGATCGATTATGCGCCTCCCGCCGGTAAGCCCGAGTGGATTGAATTGTACAACGCCACCGCCAGCGAGATCGGCCTCGATGGTTGGGCACTCAGCAATCGCATCACTTCATCGAGATATACCCTGTCGCACACCGCCGCTCCCCTGCCCGCCGCCGGCTACATCGTCATTACAAAAGATACAGCTCTCTTTCGCGAGGCCAATCCCGCGACCGCTGCAGCGATCATCCAGGTGTCATCCCTCCCGACGTTCTTGTTGAACAACCAGGGAGACGCCGTCGTCCTCTTTGGTCCTGAGGGCGCGGTCATGGACACCGTGCGGTTCTTTCCATCGTGGGGCGGGAGCAAAGGGAGTTCGCTCGAGCGCATTGAGGCCCGCGGGAATTCGAACGATTCGGTAAACTGGGGATCTTCGGGTGATTCTTCGGGAAGCACACCGGGCAGCCAGAATTATCTCACTCCGCTTGATTACGATCTGCGCGTGGTCCGAATCCGCGCGGATGACAGTTTATCAATCTCACCGGTTATCGCCGTCGTCATCCGTAACGTCGGCCGGATGGAAGCAGGCTCCTTCGATGTATCGATCTACGACGACATGAACAGCGATTCCACACCTCAACAGGCCGAGAGAATCGCCTATTCCCGGATCAACCGGATCCTCATGCCGGCGGATTCCATCGCCGTCAGCTTTGTCTGGGAGACACCGCCGCCCGGCATGCATCATATGATCGGCACCGTCGGATTTCCGCCGGACATGAGGGTTTCCGATAATATCGCCTACGGCCTCTTGCGGCTTCCATACCCGAACGATGCCATGATCATCAATGAGATCATGTATGAACCTCTCTCAGGCAATTCTGAATACGTCGAGCTCTTGAATCGAAGCGGCCGCCCAGTCGATCTTCGCGATTGGGAGTTATCTTCCGTGCCGCGAACCTCCGCCCGGACGAATGCTCATCCCCTTACCCGGTTCCCTTTGATTATCGGGGCCGGGGAGTTTGCCGTCATCGGATCGGATTCATCGCTTTTGAAGCAGTTTCCCTACCTCGTCGATCCGTCGAGCCACGTCATCGTCAGGCAAAGCGGTTTCAGCCTCAATAATTCAGGCGAGCGAGTTATTCTGCAAGACCTCACCGGGAGAACGATCGACAGCGTATTCTACCTCCCGGCGTGGCACAACGCGGAGATCGACGATCACAGCGGCCGCTCGCTCGAAA
>Ga0099793_10000237_pt1 | contig 13920 bp, 10 predicted proteins | sample Rivendell_Oct201_9_FD_77319 | JGI IMG/M metagenome (GOLD analysis project Ga0099793, IMG submission 77319) | Vadose zone soil and rhizosphere microbial communities from the Eel River Critical Zone Observatory, Northern California to study diel... | ecosystem: Environmental > Terrestrial > Soil...
CGCTGGCGTCGCGCTGACATTCGAGTGTGAGCTCGGCTACACGTCCGACCCCGCCGTCTGAGGCCAGGGTTTCGCGACTGAAGCGGTGGGTTGCGTTCGCGACTACCCGCGCGACGTTCTGCGGCTGTCGTACGCGATCTCGGCCATTCTTCCGCAGAACGCCCGCTCGCGGCGCGTCGCCGAGCGGTATGCGGATCGTCCGCGCGGGCTACGCCTCGGCGGCGGTTGGGCGCTCCCAGCGGTGTCTTGCTGAGAGCGCCTTCGCCGTACTAGTCTTCGTCCTCCTCGGTTCCGAAGAAGACCCCATTCCCTTCCTTGACGAGCTCGGCGAATGTTTCATGCGACGTGCGGGCCGAGTCCGACCGGAATGCGAAGTTCGTGCTCGGGATGCTGGCGGACCAGCCGAGGGTGGCGTGCGTGAAGATTCCCTTGAAGTTGAAGCGGTTGGCTCCGGGATCGGCGGCGCTGGCGTCGCCAGTATTTCCCCTCCACCGAAGCACGACGGAAACCACCGCGGGCACCGGCGGTGTCGCGTGGGTGAAGAGCGCGTTGGCCAGGGTCCCGTAATCCCCAAGCGACAGGCCCTTGACGCTCATGGAGGCCCCATCGTCCAAGTCTTCTCCATCGACCTCGACGTCATCCTCCGGAATCCGAACCGTCCATAACAGCCCACTCGGAGCGGTGCCCGGATTGAAATCGTGCTGTTGGTGAGTATGCGGTTGAAGTGGATCGATCTGACCCACATAGAGGTCGAGTCAGACGAACCCGAACGTGCCTCGGTGCCGCCGTCCATCGGTGCCGACGTACTGGCCCTGCATGAACCGGTTGTCGCTGTCGAAGAGAAGGGCCGTCTTCTCTCCAGTCGCGGTGTTCCACGCGGTGCCCGTCCCCCGGACCGTGGCGACGCCGGTCACTCCCCGAAAGTCATAGATCGTCGAGGGCTCGGTGCCAGAGCCAAGGAACGCGTGAATCCCTGGAGCGAATCCGCCCGGGATGGGGACCGGATCCGCGCCGGAGGCCTCGGCCAGCGGCGGCATCCAGAGCGGAGACGTCGCCAGCGCAGCGGCAGCCCCGGCCGAAGTTCCGAGGAACTGCCGACGAGACAACGCCCGCGACCAGAAATGGTCATGACCGATCACAGGTCGACCGTTCCGATAGTTCTGCATCCAGTTGCCCATTCCCCTCCTCCTTCAGCCGGTGGTTTATCTCAGGATCCCGCTATGGCTCTCCTTTCTCTTCGAGGTGCGCCACCCTGACGACTCACCTCACGCGAGTCGTTGGATGCGCCCGAGAATCTGCCTAACGAGAGTCGGTTGTCAAACGCGGAGTGCTCCCCAACCTCCTGCTCAGGGGGAGCTTTGAGCCATTCCTGTGCTCGAACGTCCCTTAGGCTATTGTCAGCGGTGGAGCATTCCCGCCTGGTTCCCCTCCGCCGCGTCTTCTCTGGGTTAGCTATCTGCTGTCGGACCGCCTGAGCTCCGACCTTCGCGTGGTTGACGAAGCATGCCTGCTTGACGGTCGACCGGATGAGGGTGTCCGGGGCTCAGCGCGAGATGGATCGTTCCCGGGACTTTGGCCACGCAGCCGACCGCGTTCGAGCTGGTCATCAGTCTCAAGACCGCGAAGGCAATCGGGCTGACGATCCCGCAATCGCTCCTGCTTCGGGCGGATCTGGTGATCGAGTAGCCCATAGCATCCGCTGCCCGCACCAGGCCGAGGCAGTAACTTGCCGGGTGAACGCCGCCGAGCCAATTCCTGGGTGACGTCTGGGTAAACGAAAGGGGTTCGCGGCTGCGACGTTCGCTAACCCCTCGTTGTCAATGGTTGCGGGGGAGCGCTTTGGACGTCGCGCATCCGCGTGTCCGGCGTCGGTGATCGGGTTCAGTTTCCTCGGTGAGGCATAGCTGAGCGCCGGCCGCGACAAACCCGATTCCTTGCCCTTTCCTTTGCTCTCGATCGCCGGAGATCGCGTCACGATCAAGCCGAAGACGCTGAGGAGCTCCGCCGGTACGGCGGTCTCCGGCTCGCGGACGCCGCTTCTGTCGCCGCAATCCCACCTTTCGGGAGGGCCTTCTGCACTACCGCGGACCGTTCGGACGCTAAACCCTTGTGGCGGTGCGGATCTGCGCTACGCGGCCGCGGCGCGCGCATGCAAGGTCGGCTTGCATCCTCAATGGTGTGACTGCGCGGATTCCGAGGAAAACAGGCGTGGCACGCGAGTTGCCCCGTGCGGGCACGCACGGATTCGGCGGCGAGCTCGGTCACGTGCCTGTGAACTTTGGCAGCAGCGTGGCGTGTCGAGCGATGGAGAGCACCGACCGGCGAGGTCTCCGAGGACGGAGGACACGATGAAGAGTGTGCTTCGGCAGTGCTCCGGACAATGCGTCGCGGTTGCGGTGCTGCTGGCGATCGGGAGCGCGCTGCTCGCGCCGTGGGCCCGCGGTGCCGACAGCGTCGGCCCGCACGGGTCCGTCTACACCGTGGACAACGAGTCGGGCATGGCGCGGACGATCAACGTCGCCGGCTTCCCGGTCGAGGCGGAGGGCAACCCGTTCTTCCTCGACCTCGGGGTGAACGGGCGGCGATGCGTGACATGTCACCAGCCCGACAACAACATGGGCATCAGCGCAGCCGGCGTCCAGGAGCGCTTCGAGGAGACAAGCGGCAGAGATCCGATCTTTCGCACGAACGACGGCTCGAACTCGCCCCTGGCCGACGTCTCGACGTTCGAGGCGCGGCGTGCCGCCTACAGCATGCTGCTGACGAAGGGTGTGATCCGCGTCGGAATCCCGATTCCCGCCAGCGCGGAGTTCGAGCTCGTGTCGGTCCACGACCCCTACGGTTACGCGGGCAAGAACGCCAACGGCAACGAGTTGTCGCTCTTCCGCCGGCCGCTGCCCTCGACCAACCTGGCGTTCCTCACCGCGGTGATGTGGGACGGCCGGGAAACGCTCCAGAAGGGCTCGTCGGCAGCCATTCACTTCGACCTGGCCGACCAGGCCAACGCGGCGACGCAAGGCCACGCCCAGGCGCCGAACCCGATCGACGAGAAGACCCGTGACGCGATCTTCGCCTACGAGACCACGCTCTACACCGCGCAGGTGTTCGACGGCACCGCGGGCGAGCTCGATGCGGCCGGGGCGGAAGGCGGTCCCGAGGCGCTCTCGCTCCATCTCTTCGTCTTCGGCTCGAACGACCCGCTCGGCTGCAAATCCGACGGCTCGAGTTGCACCGGCCCTGACCCGAAGTTCAACCCGATCGTGTTCACCGAGTTCGACACCTGGGCCGGCCTGACGGGGAAGGGCCGCAACCGGGCGCGGGCGTCGGTGGCGCGGGGGCAGCAGCTCTTCAACACGCTGCCGATCCCGATCACGAGCGTGGGCGGCATCAACGACGACTTCAGTACGCCGGTCGTCGTCGGCAAGTGCACGACCTGCCACGACACGCCGCACGCGGGCGACCACAGCGTGCCGGCGCCGCTCAACATCGGCATCGCCGATCCACCCCTCGGCGCCGACGGTCTCAACGCCTCGGGGCTGGCAGTCGGCGACATGCCCGTGTACACGCTGCGTAACAAGACCACGCACGAGATCAAGGTGGTGACCGACCCGGGCCGGGCGCTCATCACCGGCAAGTGGAAGGACGTCGGGCGCTTCAAGGGACCGATCTTGCGCGGGCTGGCCGGGCGGGCGCCGTACTTCCACAACGGCTCGGCGGCCACGCTGGCCGACGCCGTGAACTTCTACGACAAGCGGTTCAACCTGAGCCTCACCCAGCAGCAGAAGGATGATCTGGTCGCGTTCCTGCGGTCGCTGTAGCGTCGCGTACCGGCACGGCCTTCCGGGCACCTGCGCAGGCCGTGCCGCTATGCTCGATGCTCGACCACGGTGTACCCTCCGGCCACCCGGGCCGCGCGCACAGGAGGTGGGACATGCCAAGGAGATCGCCACGGTCAACAGCCCCGGGGCACCCGTGAGCGTGCAAGCTGAGCTTGCACGCTCACGGGCGTGACGGCGCGGATTCCGCGGAAAACAGGCATGGCACGCGAGTTGCCAGCGGAGAGGTCGCGATGAGAGAGCGCGCGCTAACCGGCAAGGTCGCGACGATCGGCGTCGACGTCGGCGGCACGTCGATCTCCGGCGGGCTCGTGCGCGACGACGGCGAGGTGCTCGCGACCGTCGAGACACCGACCCACGTCTCGGGCCTTGGCACCGCCGTGAAGACGCTGCTGGCCGTGATCCACGATGTGTATTCGCAAGCTCGCGCGCAGGGATGGACGGTCGACGGCATCGGCGTGGGCTTGCCGGGGCCGGTGGATGTCGACAAGGGTACGATGTCGTCGGCGGCGCCACAGAACCACGTGCCGGAGTTTCATGGTGTACCGGTCGCCGAGCAAATCCAGGCGCTCACCGAGCTGCCGACCTTCGTCGACAACGACGTCAACGCGCTGGCACTCGGCGAGCGAGCATTCGGGCTCGGCCGAGGCGCTGCCTCCCTCGCGGTTCTCGCGATCGGCACCGAAGTCGGCGGTGCCTTCGTGGCCGGCGACGTCCTCGTGCGCGGCGCCCACGGTTTCGGCGGCGAGCTCGGTCACGTGCCGGTGAACTTCGACGGCCCGCGATGCGCGTGCGGCGGCCGGGGATGTCTCGGCGCCTACCTGGGCGGCCGCCAGCTTGCCGCCGCAGCCCGGCGGCGCGTGATGGATGGAGCGAGCTCGACGCTCGTCGAGCGGGCGGCCGGCGACATCGACGCCATCACGTCGTCGCTGGTGTTCGCCGCCGCGGCCGCCGGCGATCGGCTCGCGCAAACGCTCGTCGACGAGGCGTGCGAGGCACTCGCCGCCACGCTCGCCACGATCGTGAACGGCCTCGATCCGGAGCTCATCGTCATCACCGGCGGCGTCGCCGAATCGCTCGTGCCGCTTCACGCCGACGTCATGCGTCGCACGGCGGCCTACGCGTTCGCGCATCCGCTCGGATCGATGCGGATCCAGATCACGCGTTCCGACAAGCGCGATACCGTGCGAGGAGGCGCCGCGCTGTTCGCCTACGAGCGCGCGCGGCGCGCCTGGAGCCGTTGATGTACGTGGAGCGACCAGGCGCGAGGATCTTCTACCAGACGACCGGCACCGGCGGCCGCGACGTCTTCCTGTGTCCGCCGCGCCAGCCGGCCATCTACGGCCGCATGTGGAAGAACCAGATCCCGTACCTGGCGCGATACTTTCGCGTGACGACCATGGACCCGCGAGGCAACGGCCGCTCGGATCGGCCGCTGACCGGCTACGACTTCGTCACGCATTACGACGATCTCCGCGCCGTGCTCGACGCCGCGGTGCGGCCGCCATTCGCGTTCGTCGCGTTCTCGTGCGCGAGCATGCTCGCCGTCCGCTACGCGATCGATCATCCCGGGCGCGTCTCCCACCTGATCTTCGTCGGCGCCCAGTACTCGCAGTCGCTCCCCCAGCCGTTCGAGGAGAAGGTCGTCCCCATCTTCCGGAACGACTTCGACGGCTGGCGGACGCGGCTCTTCCAGAAAATCCATCCCGAGCCGCACTCGCTCAAAGGCATCGAGGACGGCATCGCCTGGGCCGGCGAGACGTCGCCCGATATCCTCATCGAGGCGTTGCGCCAGATCGGGAAGGACAACGTCTACGATCTGCTGCCGCGGCTCACCGCGCCCGTGCTGATCGTCCACGGCACGAAGGACGAGGTCGTGCCCTATCGCCACGGCAAGAAGTTCGCCGATGCGATTCCCGGCGCGCGGCTGGTGACGTTCGAGGGCGGCGGTCACAACCTGCCGGGACGCGAGGCCGCGAAGGTGAACCGGCTCGTACGCGACTTCGTGCACGGCGAGGCCGTCGATTCGACCGCGATTCCGCCGACCACCGAGCGGCGCGCGCCAGCCCCCCGCCGGCGCGGAAACGGGCGCAAAATCCTCTGGCTCTCGAGCCCGATCGGTCTCGGTCACATTCAGCGAGACATCGCGATCGCCCGGGCGCTCCGCCAGATCCATCCCGACGCGACCGTCGACTTCCTGGCGGCCGAGCCCGCGCGGCGCGTGGTCGAGGTCAGCGGCGAGCGCGTGCACCCGGCGACGAGCCTCCTCCTCAACGAGAGCGCCCACATCGAGAGCTGGGCGACCGCCGACCATCAGCTCCACGCGTTCCATGCCCTCTGGGACATGGACGAGATCATGGCGGCGAACTTCATGGTCTTCGCCGATGCCGTGGAGGCCGGTGACTACGACCTCTGGGTCGGCGACGAGGGGTGGGACCTCGACTACTACCTGCACGAGAACCCGGAGATGAAGCGGGCGCCGTACGCCTTCATCACCGACTTCATCGGCATGCTGCCGATGCGCGAGGATCCGACGTCGACCGAGTTCGTTCGTGCGTGGGAGAAGAACGCCGAGAACGTCGACCATCTCCGCCTTCATCCCGACGTCCGCGACCTCTCGCTCATGGTGGGCGACGAGGCCGACGTGCTCGACCGCCCGTTCGGTCCGAACCTGCCCAACATGCGGCAGTGGGCGCGCGAGCATTTCAAGTTCGCGGGGTACACGTATCACTTCGACCCGGCCGACTTCCGCGACAAGGTGGCGCTCCGCGCCTCGCTCGGCTACCAACCGGGCGAACGCGTGATCCTGGTCTCGGTCGGCGGCACCCGGGTCGGCCGCAACCTCCTCGAGAAGTGCGCCGCGGCATTCTCGCTCATCGCGGCCCGCGTCCCCGACACCCGGATGGTGCTCGTGACCGGCCCGCGGCTCGACGGCGCGGAGCTTCCGCCCACTCCTCGCCTCGAGGTGCGTTCGTTCGTGCCGCATCTCTTCCGGCATCACGCCGCTGCCGATCTAGCGATCGTGCAGGGCGGGCTCACGACGACGATGGAGCTGGCCGCGTTCCGCACGCCCTTCCTCTACTTCCCGCTCCGGAATCACTTCGAGCAACAGTTCTTCGTGTCGCGCCGCCTCGAGCGCTTCGGCGCCGGCGTGCGGATGGACTACGACCGCACGACACCAGAGGAGCTGGCGACGGCGATGCTGGATCACTTGGGCAAGCCCGTGCACTGCCGCGACATCCCAACGGACGGCACCGCGCGCGCGGCGCGCCTGGTGGCCGAGCTGCTCGCCTGAACAGGAGGATCCCATGTCAGACCGACTGAACGACGTCAACCTCGAAGGCATCATGGCCGTCGACAAGCTCGTGCGCGAGAACCCCGCGCTCGGCAAGTGCCAGTTCAAGGCGAAGTCGAGCTGGCAGCGCGGCACCAAGAGCCAGGTGTCGATCAAGGCGTGGACCGCGGGCGGCAACAACATGTCGCCGGCGCCGCGGCGTTTCACGATCATGGTCGACGAGCCGCCCGAGCTCGGCGGCGTCGACGGCGCGCCGAATCCGGTCGAGGTGCTTCTCTCCGCGCTGGCCGGCTGCGTGACCGCGGGGATCGCGACGAACGCGCAGATGTTCGGCGTGCCGATCGATGCGATCGACATCGATCTCGAAGCCGACGTCGATGCGCGCGGCCTGCTCGGGCACGACAAATCCGTGCGCAATGGCGCGACCGACATCCGCTACACGGTCACGATCCAGAGCTCGGCGCCCGAGGACCAGGTGCGGAGGTGCAAGGAGACGATCGACCGCAAGTCGCCAGTGCGGGACACGCTGGCGAATCCGGTCAACATCGTCTCGACGCTCGTCTACAAGCCGCGCTGACGCGATGCCGGGCGACGTCAACTGCATCTTCACGAAGGTCCTCATCCCCTTCGTGGAGAAGGAGGTCGGGCCCGCGGGCGTCGCGGCGGTTCTCCGGACCGCCCGACGCTCCCGGGAGTACCTCGTCGCCGACCACAACTGGCTGCCGTTGCCGCTCGCCAACGAGCTCGTCCGCCTCGCGATGGAGCTGATGGGCGAGACCGACGAGGAGCGGTGGGCCCGGCGCTACGCCGAGTACCTGATGGAGTGGCGGCCGTCGCGGGCCGACCGCCACTATCTCGGCACGTACTCGATCGGCCTCGGCGAGCCACGGCGATACTTCGAGCGCTGCAAGACGATCTGGGGACAGTTCGCGTCCTTCCTGCGGTTCGAGCTCGTCGACATCGGCCGCCGCCAGGCGCGCTTCCGGTGGCGCCCGGCGTCCGGCGGACCCATGCCGCGATGGAGCTGCACGCAGATCAAGGTCGGCCTCGAGCGAGCGCCGACCGTCTGGGGGCTGCCGCCCGCAACCGTGACGGAGCGACAGTGCGCGACGCGCGGGGCGGACGCGTGCGTGGTCGACGTCCGGTGGACGAACCCGCCCCTCGGCCGGTCATTCTGGAGCGCGACGCTCGGCGGCGCGGCTGGAGCGCTGCTGACCGCCTACGCGCTCGCGACTACGCCGGGTGTGTCGTGGGGCGTCCAGGCTCTTGCCGGCGCGGCGCCCTTTGCGGCCGGCGTCGGGCTCGGCCTGATGCAGCGCGAGCGCGCGCGCCGCCGGGACAGCCAGCAACTGCTCGACCTTCAGTCCGAAGAGATCGTGTACTCGAACAACGAGCTCGAGAAGAAGTTCCGGGACCTCGAGACCAAGATCGAGCAACTCTCGCTGCTGATCGATCTCAGCGCCGCCGTGAACGCCACCCTCGACCCCGAGAAGATCTACGAGCAGGCCGTCCAGCCGCTGGTGCACCGCATGGGGTACGAGGCGGCGCATCTCTACCTCGTCGATCGGGATCGAGGGGTCGTCCGCGGCCACCAGGCCGCCGGCCGCGCGAGCCGCCAGCTCGAGACCGTGGAGCTGCCCCTCGACGACGGTGCGAGCGCGGTCGCCCGGGTGGCGACGACCGGGCTGCCGCTTCTCGTCGACGACGTGGAGGCGAGCCCAACCCCGCTCCACCTGGCGACCGTCCGCGCCCTCGCTGTGCGCGCGTTCGTCGCCGTGCCGCTGCGGGTGAAAGACCGGATCTTCGGCGTGCTGACGGTGGCCTCGAGCGAGCGGAACCGGTTTGCGGCCGGCGATCTCGAGCTCATGTCGGCCGTCGCCAATCACGTGGCGCTCGCCGTCGATCGCGCGGAAAGCTTCCAGATGATCGAGGAGCTCACGCGCGGGCTCGAGGACAAGGTGCGCGTGAGGACCGAGCAGCTCCGCGCGGCCAACGAGGAGCTGCAGGCGGCGTACCGAGATCTACAGTTGACGCAGGTCCAGCTGATCCAGCGGGAGAAGATGGCGTCGGTGGGCCAGCTCGTCGCCGGTGTCGCCCACGAGCTGAACAACCCGATCGGCTTCGTCTACTCGAACGTCGGAACGCTCGACGACTTCGTCAAGCGCCTGCGCGCGATCCTCGACGTCTACCGCGCGCTGCCGCTCGCCGACGCCGAGCAGGCTCGCGTCGACGAGCGCTGGAAGCAGCTCAAGGTCGACTACGCGCTCAAATACATCGACTCGATGATCGAGGGCGTTCGCGAAGGCGCCGAGCGCGCCCGTAAGATCGTTCGCGATCTGCGCGTGTTCGCGCGGACGGACGCCGACGTCTGGCAGGCCGTGGACCTGCACGAGGAGCTCGAGTCGAGCCTCACGCTGGTCAATCACCTCCTCAAAGACCGGGTCACCGTGCACCGGACATTCGGCCGGCTGCCGTCGGTCGAATGCGTTCGATCGCAGATCGACCAGGTGTTCTTGAATCTCCTGGCGAACGCAGCGCAAGCGATCACCGGGCGGGGCGCCATCACGATCGAGACGCGGGTGGAGGACGGATGCGCCGTCGTCGGGGTCAACGACACCGGCGCAGGCATCGCGCCCGACGTGATCGGTCGAATCTTTGACCCTTTCTTCACGACGAAACCCGTCGGCGAAGGCACCGGGCTCGGGCTCTCGATCAGCTACGAGATCGTCAAGAAGCACGGCGGCGAGATCCGCGCCGAGAGCCCTCCGGGCGGCGGCGCGACCTTCACGGTCCGGCTGCCCCTGACGCGGCGGCCATCGTGACCGGCTCGGCGACGATGAGCGAGCCCGCGACCGTTCTCCTGGTGGACGATGAACCGCGCGTGCTCGACTCGCTCGAAGCGATGCTGGGAATGGACTACCGCGTCATCCGCGCCGAGCGCCCGCCGGAAGCGCTCGAGATGCTGGCACGGGAGCGCATCGCGGTTATCATCAGCGACCAGCGCATGCCCGGGATGCTCGGCACGGAGCTGCTGGCGCAGAGCCTCGAGGTGTCGCCGGAGACCGTGCGCATTCTCCTGACGGCGTTCACCGATGCCGACGCGCTCATGGCGTCGATCAACGCCGCCAACATCTATCACTTCGTCCTGAAGCCGTGGGATCCGAAGGAGCTGCTGCACATCGTCGGGCAAGGCGTGCAGCGCTACCGGCTCGGCGAGGAGCGCGAGCGGCTCGTCCGCGACCTCGCGCGGAAGAATGCCGACCTCGAGGCCGCGCTCGCGGATCTGCGTGCCGCGCAGGATCACGTGGTGCGCGAGGCGTCCCTGCGCACGCAGCTGCAGCGCTACGTGTCCCCGCGACTCGTCGACATGGCGGTTGCGAACCCGGCGCTGCTCGAGCTTCCCGGCGAGTGGCGGCAAGCGACGGTCCTCTTCGCCGACATCCGGGGATTCACGCGCCTGATCGAGACGACGCGCGCGCCGGTCATGATCCGGCTGCTGGACGAGTATTTCAACAGGATGATCGAGGTGATCTTCGGCCATCACGGCACCGTCGAGCAACTCATCGGCGACGAGATCGTCGCGTTGTTCGGCGTGCCCGACGGCGCTGAGGATGCTGCCGCCCGCGCGGTTGACGCCGCGGTCGACATGATCGACGGAGTCAGGAACCTCGCCCGACGCTGGACCGAGGCCGACTTGCCCGCCTTCGACATCGGGATCGGTCTCAGCTCGGGCAAGGTGATGGCGGGGACCATCGGGTCCGACCGGCGCCGCGAGCTCATCGTGGTCGGCCGGCCGATGATCGCCGCCGCCCGCATCCAGCGCATGACACGCCTCTTCGGAGCGCATATCATCGCGGGTGAGGAGACGTTCCGTCAGGTGAGCGACCTGGTGAGCTACCGCGAGCTAGGCACCCCGCGCCTCAAGGGCCTCAAGGAGCGCACCGTGCTCTACGAGATCCTCGGGAAGAAACCGGCCGTCGCGGCGGTCTCCGGTCTGGCGTGACGGCGCGCGCGGACGGTCCCATGGACCCGGCGACCATCCTGATCGTCGATGACGAGCTCCGGGTCCTCGACGCGCTCGAGGCGATCCTGGCGGCGGAGTTCCGCGTCGTGCGCTCGGCTGGCGGCGAGGCGGCGCTGGACATCTTGCGCGCCGAGGACGTCGCCGTTATCGTCACCGACTACCGGATGCCCGGCATGACCGGCGTGGAGCTACTGCGGCGAAGCCAGGAGCATGCGCCAGATGCCGTGCGCATCATCCTCACCGCCTACACCGACGTCGACAGTCTCATGGAAGCGATCAACACCGGGCGCATCTATCACTTCGTGCCGAAGCCGTGGGAGCCGAACGACCTCGTGCTCATCGTCCGCCGGGCCGCTGAGCGTTACGCGCTCGGCCGCGAGAACGCGCGGCTCCGGGACGAGCTCGAAGTCGCCTACAACGCCGTGCGCCGCGACCTGGCGGCCGTGCGCGCGCGCCCGCTCGGCTTCGACACCCTGATCGGCGCGCACGGCGGCCTGCGCGCGGCGACGGAGCTCGCGCGCAAGGTGCTCGACAGCGATACGACCGTGCTGTTGACCGGTGAGACCGGAACGGGCAAGGAGCTCTTCGCGCGGCTCATTCACGACAACGGACGGCGCCGGACCAAGAACTTCGTCGCCCAGAACTGCGGAGCGCTGCCCGAGTCGCTGCTGGAGTCGGAGCTCTTCGGACACGCGCGCGGCGCGTTCACCGGGGCGACGGCGGAGCGACGCGGGCTGTTCGAGGAGGCGCACGGCGGCACGATCTTCCTGGACGAGGTCGGCGAGATGTCGCCGGCGATGCAGCTCCGGCTGCTGCGCGTGCTCCAGGAAGGCGAGCTGCGGCGCGTCGGCGAGACGGCCACGCGGCGCGTGGACGTGCGCGTGATCGCGGCGACGAACGCCGACCTCGAGACCGAGGCGGCGGCCGGCACGTTCCGGAAGGACCTCCTCTATCGGCTCAACGTCTTCCCTATTCACTTGCCGCCGCTGCGCGAGCGCGCCGGGGACATCCCGCCGCTGGCCGAGCGTTTCCTCGGCGTGTATCGGACGCGAGCCCGGCGCGCCGTGCCGTCGATCTCGCCCGAGGCAATGGCGCGCCTGCGCGCGTACCCGTTTCCCGGCAACGTCCGCGAGCTCCAGAACGAGATCGAGCGAGCCGTTGCGCTCGCCAACCCGGGCGAGGCGATCTCGCCCGAGCACCTGTCCGAGCGGGTCAGGGTCGATCGGCCGGCCGCGGGGACACCGTCGACGCTCAACGACGCGATCGAGCATCTCAAGCGGCGCATGATCGAGGACGCGCTCCGCGAGTGCGGGTCGAAGACGCGCGCGGCCGAGCGGCTCGGTCTCACGCGCCAGAGCTTGCAGCAGATGCTGCGGCGGAGGAACATCTAGCCGCGTCGCGCCCGCGAGTGCGGACAGCCTTTCCGAACCGCTCGGCGATCATCAGTGCCGCGCGAGTTCCCATTCTCAACGGGATGCGCATGCGACTGATCGGGCTCGCGGTAGTTCTCACTCTCGGCCTGTTTGTTGCGCCGCTCACTGGCGAGGGGCCGGGGATGTCGCAGGTCCGCCGCGTGCTGATGATCGATACGCACGCTCATCCGCTGCGCAGCCTGCACCGGAGGGCCGTCGTCGGCTCGGCATCCGGATTCCTACAACTGATGGACGACTTTTCGGTCGAGCAGGTCGTTCTACTACCGCCACCGTTCCCCGAGGGGCAACCCGGCATCTACGGTCGCCGAGAAATCGAGAGCTTCCTCCGTGGCAGCCGTGGCCGGCTCGCCATGGTTGCCGGCGGCGAATCACTGAACCCGACGATTCAGGGGACCTCGCCCGACCACGTTTCGGCCGGCGTCATGCGCGATTTCCGCAAAGAGGCGGCGGCGATCGCGAGCGCCGGCGCGGTAGGCTTCGGTGAGATCGCGCTCGAGCACTTCTCATCGGGGCGTGGTCACCATCCCTACGAGTCGACGCGTCCGGATCACCCACTACTCCTGCTCCTGGCCGACATCGCGGCGGAGCGCCGGCTGGTCATCGACGTCCATATGGAGGCGGTGCCCGCGGACATGCCAATGCCGCGCGCGGGGCCTGGACGCGGACGAAATCCCGCGGAGCTTCACGCCAACATCGCCGCGTTCGAACGTTTGCTCGACCACAATCGGGAGGCAAAGATCGTGTGGGCACATGCCGGCTGGGATCTCACGGGCGAACGCACGGTCCCGCTCATGCGAGGCCTGCTCGACCGGCACCCGAACCTGTACATGAGCGTCAAGATTGACTCGGCAGGCTTCCCTGGCACAAAGCCGATGGGCGATGGCGGCGTGAAGCCAGGCTGGCTCGCGATGCTTCGGGCTTTCCCCGACCGCTTTGTCATCGGAAGCGACCAGTTCTTCGGAGAGAGCACTGAGCGGCTGGAGCGCGCGCGGGAATTCATCGATGCGCTGCCACCTGACCTTGCGCGGCTTGTCGGGCGCGAGAACGCGCTTCGCCTCTATCGCCTCCCGGCGCACACACCCTGACCGCGTGCTCGACCAACGTGCCCAGCTCCTCCGGCCACGCCAGCGCGCCGCCGCCGGCGCGCGAGCCGTCCGCCGCGGCAGGCAGGCGGGGGTTGTTATGATGCGCCCGTGAGCGGCGAGCCGCATATCCGCAAGGTCCGGCCGGACGACCTCGAGGAGGTCTGGCGGGTGCACGTCGCCGCGTGCAACGACCTCCTGGTGCGCAGAGGCCGGCCGGCGGCGAGGCCGGCCGACGCCCCGGTGGCGA
>Ga0099793_10000239_pt1 | contig 13868 bp, 7 predicted proteins | sample Rivendell_Oct201_9_FD_77319 | JGI IMG/M metagenome (GOLD analysis project Ga0099793, IMG submission 77319) | Vadose zone soil and rhizosphere microbial communities from the Eel River Critical Zone Observatory, Northern California to study diel... | ecosystem: Environmental > Terrestrial > Soil >...
ATTTGATGGTCAGCCTGCTGCTCGGCGTCGCCGAGCGACCGAACCCCCGCGAAATCGCGGGACGTGCCCGCGACGCCGCAGCCGCCTTCCTGCAACTTCATCCGCTACCGAAGGACGCGCCCGCCTGTTGACAACTCCCCCCTTGCGGACGAGAATCTAGTGGTAGGCGAACAAAAGGCGAATAGCACGGCTATGATTGCCCTCTCGCGGAAGCCCGGAAAACTCGATACAGGTCTCATCGGAAGGGGGCTGGAAGGATTCCAGACCCGCGCCGCGGTGGAACTCCAGCCGAGCGGAGTCATGGAACTCGATGCGGTGCTCGGTGGCGGTTTTCTCCGCGGGTCTCTCGTGGAATTGTGCGGTCCCGCTTCCTCCGGACGAACAAGCCTGGCTTTCTCATTGCTTGCGCAGGCCACGAAACGGCAAGAGGCGTGTGCGTTCGTAGATGTTTCGGATTCCCTCGATCCGGTTTCTCTCGCGGCTGCGGGAGTGGAACTTCCTCGACTGCTCTGGATTCGATGCGGAGAAACCGAGGACCGAGGGCCGGACTTGAAGACGTCTTCGTACTTTGCTCCTGCGGACAAAGAAATAAGAAAAACTAGCGGTCTCGGTTCCGCGAGCAAGAAGCCAATGACAATACATGGTTGGCGGCATCCGCGTGAATTGATGTGTGGCGTCGATAAGGCCATTCCCTCTCTCGCAGGAAAGCAAGCAGCATTTGCGGAGTCGGCGCAGCTCCATGTCATCGCGCGTTGCGCGGGAGAGCAAGTCGAACGAGACAGGGAACTTCCGCGGCGAGGTTTCCGGACTCCACGATCTTTGCCGTCAGTTAGCGAATCCAATCCACCGCCCCAAGTGCGAAGCGGTGGCAGAAGCGTTAAGCCGTGGAAGCGGCTTGAGCAAGCGCTGAAGACGACGGATCTGCTGTTGCACGGCGGCGGATGGGGAGTGGTGGTCATCGATCTCGGGGGAGTCTCCTGGGTAGATACGCGTCGCATCAATTTGAGCATGTGGTTTCGTTTTCGGCGTGCGATCGAGAACACGCCAACGATTTTACTTTTGCTTGGGGAAGAGTCCTGTGCGAAAAGCTGCGCTTCGCTGGTTCTCCGGTGCCAGCGAAGCGCGGATAACTGGAGCCGTGCCGCGGCAAGTGTTGAAACCGGGATTTCGACGTTCGAAGGGTTTGAAGTTCAGGGAGAAGTGACGCGCTCGCGAGGGTTGTCGCAACCAGCCGATTTCGCTCGATGGCAGACGCGCACGCCATAAGCCGCTAGAAGGTCCGGTTTGTTTCCCTTTCCTCTACCAAGTTCAGGGGACGCACGTTGGCTTTCGCATGTCTATTCGTTCCGGATTTTCCCGTGCAGGCCGTCGTTCGTCTTGAGCCGGAACTTCAGGGCAAACCGGTTGCGATTCTTGCCGGTGTTCCTCCGTTGACGAAGGTATTCGCCGTCAATCGGGAGGCGCAAAACCTCGGAGTAGAAGCGGGGATGACGAAAGTGCAGGCGGAAGCGTTCAAGGGAATCTCCTGGCGATGGCGTTCCCCTTCGCAGGAAGCGACGGCGTATGCCGCGCTTCTCGACTGTGCGTGGACGATTTCGCCCCGGGTGGAGGGTGGAGCAAAGCGTGAGGAGCAGGATTTTTCCGATACGGCGGTGCTCGACATTGACGGCTGCGAAAAGCTTTTCGGCTCGCCAGAAAAAATCGCGCAGGACCTAAAGCGCGTTGCATCGGAAGTGGGATTTGAAACCAACGTTGCTGTTGCTGGAAGTCCTTTAGCCGCAGTTTGCGCAGCGCAAGGTTTCGCCGGTGTCACGGTGATTCCTGCCGGAAAGGAAGGTCTTCGGATCGGAAGCCTTTCGCTCGAAGCTCTCCGAATTCCCTTCGAGTTCGTTGAGACTCTGAAACGCTGGGGCATCCGCACCTGCGCGGAATTTGCGGCCCTTCCCGAAATTGCCATTGTCGAGCGGCTGGGACAGGAAGGACGCCACTGGTGGCGTTTGGCGCGCGGCGCGGAAGTTCACCCACTGATCGCAAAAGAATTACCCTCGCACTTCGAAGAGACCATGGACCTGGACTCTCCGGTGGATTCGCTGGAGCCACTGCTCTTCGTACTGAATCGGCTCCTCGAACAGTTGTGCTCGCGGCTGCGAATGCACATTCTGGCCATCGGCGAGATCAAAGTTACGCTCACGCTTGAACGGAACGATTCTGGCAACAAGAAACCGGTCTTTCACATTCGAACGTTACGACCCCCAGTACCGGCACAAGATAGCAAATTCCTTCTGAAACTCTTGCAGCTCGATCTTGATAAGCACCGTCCCTCTTCGCCCGTTACTGCTGTCCGCATGTTGACGATTCCCGTGAAGGCACGGTCCCAGCAGCTCGGACTGTTCATGCCGCTAAGTCCTGATCCGGAGCGTCTTGAAATCACGATCGCACGTATTCAAAACACGGTGGGGGAAAGCCGAGTGGGTGCGCCCGTACTGCTTGACACGCTCAGGCCCAATGCGTTTCAGCAGAACCGTTTTGTCTTACCGGAAATGAAAGAAAAGGGCTCGGTCGCGGAGAAACAAACAACCGCAGCGATGCGAATTTTCCGGCCTCCCCTTGCGGCCAGTGTTGAGTTTGAGGAAGGAAAGCCGACGTTTCTCGGTTGCGAAGGAGCACGCAGACGGATCCTGGCGTTCGCCGGACCGTGGCGAACGAAGGGCGACTGGTGGTCCGAAAGCGCGTGGGCTCGCGATGAATGGGACATCCATGTGCGGACATTGCATCCGAAAGTTCAACCGGAAAGTAGCCGGAAATGTGAAGAAGAGACCGCGCTGTATCGCGTCTACAAAGACCTGCGAGCGAAGCGTTGGTTCGTGGAAGGAATCTACGATTGAAGTACATGGAGCTCCATTCTTCGTCCGCATTTAGCTTTCTCGAAGGGGCTTCGCGTCCGGAGGACTTGGTGTCTCGCGCGAAGGAATTGGAGTTACCTGCCATTGCTTTGGTGGATCGTGACGGTGTGTACGGTTCTCCACGATTCCACATGGCGGCAAAGTCTGTGGGCGTTCGTGCTCATGTCGGAGCGGAAATTTCCGTAGAAGGTTTTGGACGGCGGGCTAGCTTGCCTCCTTGGATGCCGAATGCTCCTTCGTCGCGACCGGTGCGATTGCCTCTGCTCGTGGAAAGCCGGATTGGGTATCAGAATTTGTGCCGTCTGATGACACGCTACAAATTGCGCGAAGAAGAAAAAGGAACGGGAACGGCAACGCTGGAGGAGATCGCCGAACACGCGGAAGGGCTTGTGTGTTTGACGGGCGGCGAGGAGGGCGTGCTGGCCGCTTCGCTTGCGAGCAAAGGTTTCGCCGAAGCACGCAAGAATATTGAAAAGCTGACCGCTCTCTTGGGAGAAAAGAATGTCTATGTCGAAGTGCAGCGGCACTGCGATCCTATCGAAGAGCGCCGCAACCAGGCGGCAGTGCGTCTTGCCAAAACGCTAGATCTGCCGCTTCTCGCAACGAACGGTGTTCGTTACGCGCGCGCCTCCGAGCGCGAAATCTTAGACGTCTTCACCTGCATTCGAAACCACCGCAAACTTGAAACGGCCGGGCGGCTTCTCGAACGAAACGACGAACGTCATCTCCGTTCAACCCAAGAGATGATGCAGCTTTTCTCAGATTTGCCGGAAGCGATTCACAACACCAGCGAACTTTCAGCAAGACTCGAATTCACACTAGCCGAGCTTGGCTACGAATTTCCACGCTATCCCGTTCTCGAAGGAGAAACGATGGATTCGTTTCTCCGAAAGCGCACCGAGGAAGGATTTCAAAACCGCTATGCGGTGAAACAAGACGAGGATTTGTTCGAACGTGCCAAGCGGCAGGTGCAAAAGGAATTGGCTCTGATTGAAAAATTGCACCTGGCCGGCTACTTCCTGATCGTTTGGGACATCATTCGGTTTTGCCGCGAACAGAAAATCCTGGTGCAAGGGCGCGGTTCGGCCGCCAACAGTGCGGTCTGCTATTCGCTGGGCATCACGGCGGTCGATCCGGTCGGCATGGAACTGCTCTTCGAACGGTTTCTCTCGGAAGAACGCGGCGAGTGGCCGGATATCGATCTCGACTTGCCGAGCGGGGATCAGAGAGAGAAGGCGATTCAATACGTCTACCAGCGTTACGGCCAACTCGGGGCGGCGATGACTGCGAATGTCATCACCTATCGCGACCGCTCCGCGGCGCGGGAAGTGGGCAAAGCGCTCGGATTTGATCAGCGAACCCTCGACCAGCTTTCGAGCGTCGTGAACAGCGGCGAATGGCGCGGTCCATCGGATAACTTCGAAAATCATTTTCAGCAAGTGGGCTTCGACCTGAACCATCCTCGGGTCCGGAAATACTGGGAGCTGTGCGAACGCATCCAGGATTTGCCGCGGCATCTGGGGCAGCATTCCGGCGGGATGGTGGTGTGTCAGGGCCAGCTTGATTCGGTTGTTCCGCTCGAACCGGCAACGATGCCGGGACGTGTCGTCGTGCAATGGGACAAGGACGATTGCGCCGATATGGGCATCGTGAAGGTGGATTTGCTGGGCCTCGGGATGATGGCCGTGCTCGAAGATTGCCTGGAACTCATCCCCAGACATTACGGCGAACAAATCGATTTGGCTCAGCTTCCTCCCGATGATCCTCCCGTCTATGAAACATTGCGACGCGCGGACACGGTTGGAATGTTTCAGGTCGAAAGCCGGGCGCAGATGGCTTCGCTGCCGCGCAATGCTCCGGTCAAGTTCTACGATCTCGTCGTGCAGGTGGCGATCATTCGGCCAGGCCCCATTGTTGGAAAAATGATGCATCCCTACATGCGGCGCCGGCAGGGAAAAGAAGCCGTCGCTTATGCTCATCCTTCGCTCAAACCCGTACTGCAACGAACCCTGGGTGTGCCGCTCTTCCAGGAACAACTGCTCCGCATGGCGATGATCGCCGCGAACTTCACAGGAGGCGAAGCGGAAGACTTGCGCAGGGCGATGGGTTTCAAACGTTCGGAAGAACGCATGCACAAAATTGAAGCGAAGCTGCGGAGCGGAATGACTCAAAACGGCTTCAGTCCTGAAACTCAGGACGAGATCATCATGCAAATAACATCCTTCGCGCGCTATGGATTTCCGGAATCTCATGCGGCGAGTTTCGCACTCATCGCCTATGCCAGCGCGTATTTGAAATTTCATTATCTCGCGGCGTTTACGGCGGCGCTGCTCAACAATCAGCCGATGGGTTTTTATAGTCCCGCGGTGCTGGTGCACGATGCGCAGTTGCACGGTTTGCGGGTAACACCCATCAACGCGCTCCGCTCGGAATGGAACTGCACGATTGAGCGCACGAGAAATAGAGAAGGCAAAGACGTTCCGTGTCTGCGCATCGGCTTGCGTTACGTTCGCGGTTTGAGGCAATCGAGTGCGGAGAAGCTTGTTTGCGAAAGGCAGAAATATCCATTCGAAGGAATCGACGACCTCGTCCGCCGCGTCCCGGAACTGCAGAAATCGGAATTGGTGACGCTCAGCGAAATTGGCGCGCTCAATTCTATCGGAAAAGGGATGCATCGGAGGACAGCGCTTTGGCAAGTCGAACGGGCCGCCCGTCCTGCCGGTCCGTTGCTGGATGCGATTCCAGAGCAAATGGAATTGTCACCGCTCGAACAGATGACTGACGAAGAGCGTCTTGTCGCGGATTTTCATGGCTCGGGAATGAGCACGGGTCCACATCCGATGACCTACTGCCGCGAGGCTCTATCCAAGCTGGAAGTGAAACGAGCATGCGATTTGTCCCGGCTGCCGGACGGGCAATACACGCGGGTCGCGGGATGCGTTATCGCGCGGCAGCGCCCGGGGACGGCCAAAGGCTTCGTCTTTTTGAGTCTTGAAGATGAAACGGGAATCTCGAATGTGATTGTGAATCCAGACCTTTATGAGAGGTACCGCGTAGTGATCAACCGCGAAAAGTTTCTTCGCGTGGATGGCATCCTTCAGAATCAGGACCACACCATTTCCATCAAGGCTTCCCGGGTGCTGCCCATCTCGATCACTTCAGCCGAAACACAGTCGCATGATTTTCATTAGTGCAAGCAGGGCCTCTACTCAAAGAGCGCCGGCTGAGCGGAGACATCCTCTGGTTCACGGAAGTTGCTGAGGCCGACACCCACGAGCCGGAACCTCTGCTCGGGGCGTAGACCGACACGGTCCCGCAGGGACAGGGCGATACTCGTCAACTGCTCGCAAGAAGAAGGTGGAGAGCTCGGCGTGTGGCTGCGAGTGAGAATTTTGAATTCACTGGTCTTCAGTTTCAACACCACAGTCCAGGCAACTCGTGATTCTTTGCGCGAAGCGGTCCATGTTTGCTCCGCAAGCTTGCGGATCATCGGCTCTGCCTCTTTCAGCGGCACATCGTGTTCGAAGGTGTCCTCCGCCGATATGGATTGTGTTGGCCTGTTGGGGATTACTTCACTCTTGTCGATGCCGCGAGCCAGCTCGTAGAGACGCGCGCCGTAGCGACCGAACCGGCCCTTAAGTGTTGACAACTCCATCATTCGCAAATCCGCGACCGTTTGTATCTCGAAGCTCTTCAGCTTTTCTTCCGTGACCTTACCAACTCCAGGCAAACGACTCACCGGCAATGGTGACAAGAAGCCATCAACCTCATCCGGCTGGATAACGAAGAGTCCGTCCGGCTTCTTCCAGTCTGAAGCAATCTTCGCGAGGAACTTGTTTGGAGCAACGCCTGCCGATGCCGTCAAGCTCACTTCTGAGCGAATCTGTGCGCGAATCGTGCGTGCCACTTGTGTAGCGGTATGCAAGCCAGTCTTGTTCTCCGAAACGTCGAGATAGGCCTCGTCGAGGGACAACGGCTCAATCAGGTCGGTGTGGCGCTTGAAGATTTCGCGCACCTCGCGAGAGACCGCCCGGTAACGCGGGAAGTCCGGGGGCAGGAAGATTGCGTTAGGGCACAGGCGTTCGGCTCGAACAGCGGGCATGGCGGAACGCACGCCGAACTTTCGCGCTTCATACGAAGCAGCGCACACTACCGAGCGATTCCCGCGCCATGCGACGACGACGGGCTTGCCTCGGAGTTGAGGATCATCCCGCTGCTCTACGGACGCATAAAACGCGTCCATGTCGATATGAATGATCTTGCGAACGGTCATCTTGCAACCATCTTATTCCGCGGTCCAGGCGAGTGCGAGCGTTTGCTTATTTGTCCGGCGTTTGGTTTCCTAAGGAACGCGATGCAAAGAGCAGAGGAGAAACGATTTAGGACCTAGCGGCTTGCAGTCCAAGGGGTGAATCGCAAAAAAAAAACGCTCTTTGTCGCTTTCCGGCACTGCTCGCTCTTCTCAGAACAACTGCGCAGCGCAATACAAAGAATATCTAGGTTAATTCCCTTCCTTGCTGTACTTCTCGAAGCTCTTTCTGTGCCTGCTCCAAGTCGGCTAGGCGCTGTTCGAGTTCGGCGCGAAAGATTTCCGCTTGCTCGTAAAGCCGGGCATTCTGAATCGCGACCGCAGCAGGAATCGCAAGTGATTTGGCAAGACGCAAATGTTCCTGGGTAAACGCCTGGGCATGCGTATCGCCAAGCGAAAGAAGTCCGAGCACCTGTTGCGATGCAACGAGCGGCACGCATAACCATGAGCGCAGATAGGAGAAACCCTTGAAAGCGACCCATTCCGTCTCTACCGCAGTGTTCGGTATGAGCAGACTGTTCCTGCCGGCGAGAACATACATCAGAAACTCGCTGTCCTTTGCATCAAGGGTTGCCGGGGATTTCGGAATGCGACGATTCGTTTCGTACCCCTGCACCTCGCGTGCAAGGAAGAGACGGGTGTCGGCTTCGACTAACAGGATGCGAGCCGATTCACAAGGAACCAGTTTCAGGAGGGACTTGAGCAGCGTGTCCAGAACGTAGTCCATGCTTAGGTTCTGCGTTAGCGCAAGAGTTGTTTTGCGAAACGCGTCGGCCTCCGCCCCGGCAGACTCTGCCCTGTCGAGGTTCCGAGCTATCTCCTCTTCGGCCGATTTTCGCGCTGAAACATCCTGAGTGATTCCTACAAGGCGCCGGACAATCCCGGCAGAGTCCCGGACTGGAAATCCGCGGACCCACACCCAGCGGGTTGTATTGTCCGGTCTAATGATGCGGAACTCTTCGTCGAACTGGCCGGTTTGAACTGCTTCACCCAATCGAGAAAGAACCCGAACGCGATCCTCGGGGTGTATGACATCTCCATAGGATTTGGGATCTTCCTGTAGTGACTCGCAGGAGCGGCCGGTGATTGTTTCATACGCTTGGTTGACGTAGACGACCTTCAGGTTCTCAGCGTCCAGCATCCAGAAAATCTCCTGGATGTTGGTGGCCATCTGCTGAAATCGCTCTTCACTCTCGCGCAACGCCGCTTCCGCTTGCTTCCTTCGGGAGATGTCACGGAGCACGGCGACGTGCCGCCCAGGCAGATAGTGCGCCTTTGCCGTATACTCAACGAAGATGGTTTTGCCGTCGCCTCGCAAAACCCGCGTCTCCCTGTGCTCGTGCCTGCGTTCGAGGAAGCGATTCCAGCTGTCCCTGAATTCTCCCGCAACCGCGTAGAACTTCTCGATCGGCCCTCCAACGAGATCGCCGCGGTCGACTCCAAACAAGTTCAGTGCCGCTGGATTGGCTTCGAGACAAACTCCCCGGTCGTCGAGAATGACAATGCCATCAAGCGTGCTGTCGAAGACGGACTTGTATTCGCGCTCGGTAGCATCGAGGACGCTCATCGTCTCTCGATGTTCGCGACGGGCTAGGAACAGAAATCGGGCATGTAGTGCAACAGCTATACAGAGAGCGATCAGGACGAATGTAAGCAAGATAGAGGATAGGGACCCGCTATAGAAGTGCGCTCCGAACGCAGTCGCAAGCAGAGTGAAGGCTGCAAAGGAAATGAGAATCGAACCGGCGCGCATCCAGCGTTGCGGTTTGGTCTTAGAGAACTCCGTTCGGGAAGTTTGCATCGCGCCACCGCGGTTGGGGACCGTGGCCTAACGGGCCCAGACGAGACCCCGACACGATAAAGGGCATCGAGCGGTTACGCTCCAATACCTTCACCATCCTGGCAGGATGCTATGCCCACACGTGAGGAGAGTCAATATGCCATCAGCGGTCCGAGCAAGACTGAGGACCACAGGTATGCCAGGGGCCACAGCCATCGTCGGCGATCGCAAGTTCGTTCCAAGACCATCTCTGAATCCCGTGTAATGACACGGCTGACTACTTCACTAGACAGCAGACAACCCCGGCGCTATCATGCACGTCGCGCCAGTCTTCATCACGCAGGAACGCCCACCCTCGCTCACTTACATTTCGCGTGGTAGGGCTTGAAGAAGAGGGCAACTCGACTTGACAACCCGGGAGTCTGAATCATGCGTCGTAGGGCCGCCTCCACCTTTTCTGCCGTTTTTGCTCTTGTTTCCTTGTTGTTGATCGCAGCGCCCGGTTTTCTCAAGGGCCAAGCGCCTATTCCTCCTATTCCCGCGAGCCACGTTCGCATTCATTACTTTCGTCCGGACGGTAACTATCTGGGCTGGACTGTCTATGCCTTCGGGGACACCACCGAAGACACGTCCAATTTCAACGGCGGTCCGGTAAAAGTGACGGGCCAGGACAGTTTCGGCGCCTTCTTCGATGTGGGTATCACTTCGACGGCCCAGAACGTCGGTTTCATCATTCACAAGGGCAACATCAAAGACCCCGGGCCTAATGAATTCATCGATCCGGCAACTCAGGGTAACGAGTACTGGCAGCTCTCCGGAAGCAACGTCCTGCACACGACGCAGCCTTCCACAATCCAGCAAACCGATCCGCCGATTCCCACGGGCAAGGCGCGCATTCACTATCATCGGCCCGACAATGACTACGCGAACTGGAATCTCTTTCCTTTTTTCGCAACCACCGATCCCAACAGTGACTTTTGCGGAACCAATGACTTTGTCACCGCATACGACACTTACGGCGCTTACTACGATGTCGGAATCGATCCCACAAAGTTCAATGGCTTGCTGGGTTTTATCATTCACAACTGCGGCATCAAGGACCCTGGCCCGGACATGCACCTCCAACTGTCCCAGAATATCGAGGCGTGGGTGCTCTCTGGTAGCGCGACCGTCTATCTCACGCGGCCGCCGACCGAGTTCACCACGGAACCGCCGATTCCAGCGAATAAGGCTCGCATCCACTATTTCCGTCCCGATTCAAACTATGCTTCCTGGACGGTGTACGCCTTCGGCGACACCACAGAAGACACTTCCAACTTCAACAGCGGTCCGGTCTTCGTGACTGGGTATGACACCTATGGCGCGTTTTATGACGTAGGACTGACCGCAAATCCACATGACCTCGGCTTCATCGTTCACAATATTTCGCTCGGCATCAAGGATCCGGGGCCGGATATGCACCTGAATGTTGCGAAATTCAATGAGGCTTGGGTGATATCCGGCGATGCCCAGGTTTTCACAACCCAGCCGACCGCCGCCCAATTGCTTGACGCGGTCTTCTTCAAGCAGCAGGCGTTCTGGATCGATCGCGCGACCGTGGCGATCCAGGGTCAATTCCTGCAGTCCGGTTTCACCTATCTTCTGCACTATGATCCCAACGCGAATTTGCAATTGACCTCTACGGGGGTGACGGGAGGCTTGAGCATTCCGCTCACTCCCTTTGCGGGTGGCTTCACTCCCGACGAGCAAGCGCGGTTCCCGCAGCTGTCTGGCTACGCCGTCCTACACCTGCCGGACAATAACAGCACTTCACTCCTCGCGGCTGTGCTGAAGGGTCAAGTCGCGGTGTCCGCCACCGCGAGCGATGGCAGGCTTAAGTACGTCACCAGCGTCCAGACAGCCGGCGTGCTCGATGATCTTTTCTTTTTCCCTGGTGAGCTTGGTGTCATCTTCCACAACAGGGAGGAAGCCGATTCGCGCGACGCTAGCGATTGCGACGGCAGCGGAGCGATCTTGAGTCGCGTGTGGGCCCCGACGGCGCAGTCCTTGAGTCTTGAACTGTTCGAACATGCTACCGACACGACGCCAGCTAAAGTCGTTGCGATGCATGAGAAGAACGGGGTGTGGAGCGGCTGCGCCGATGACAGTTGGAAGAACAAATATTACTTGCTCGACCTACACGTCTATGTGCCAAGCCAGCGCGCCATCGTGGAGAATTTCGTCACCGATCCCTACTCGGTGGACCTGGCGCTGAATGGCGTGAAGAGCCGCATCACCGATCTCAACGATCCGGACACCGCGCCGGAAGATTGGGAAGAGTCTCGTTCGCCTTGGCTCGGCAGCGTAAACGATCTCAGCATCTACGAATTGCACATCCGCGATTTCAGTGCCAATGACATGACCGTGCCGCAGCCCCATCGTGGAACCTACCTGGCCTTCGCCGACCGCCAAACTAACGGCATCAAACACCTCGAAGCACTCGCCGATGCGGGTCTCAAAGCCGTGCACCTCCTGCCCAGCTTTCACTTCGCCAGCATTAATGAGGACAAGACCACCTGGCAGACCACTCCCAACCTCAGCGTCTTCCCACCTGATGGCACGCAGCAGCAGGCCGCGGTGGCTGCGATTCAGAACACGGACGCCTTCAACTGGGGTTACGACCCGGTCCACTTTTTCGCACCGGAAGGAGGCTATGCGCTCAACCCCGACAATCGCGTGCTCGAATACCGCGAGATGGTCAAGGGCCTCCACCGCGCCGGGCTTCGGGTCATCCAGGACGTCGTCTTCAACCACATCAACGCGATCGGCGAGAATCCCAACGCCGTGCTCGACGAGGTTGTGCCAGGCTACTATAACCGCCTGGACGCCGATGGCAACCAGCTATCGGGTAGCTGCTGCCCGGACACTGCGCCGGAGCACAAAATGATGGGCAAGCTCATTGTTGATGCCGTCGTGCTCAATGCGAAGAGGTACAAGATTGACGGTTTTCGATTCGATCTGATGAGCTTTCTCTTCGTCTCCAACATGCAGCAGATTAAAGACGCACTCGCAAAGCTCACGATCGAAAAAGATGGCGTGGACGGCACCAAGATTTATCTCTACGGCGAAGGTTTTGATTTCGGCGAGGTAGCCAACAACGCGCTCGGAGTCAACGCCAGCCAGAAAAATCTTTTCGGCAATGGCATCGGTACATTCAACGACCGCATTCGCGACGGCATCCGCGGCGGAAGTCCGTTTACGGACGAGCGCGTCCAGGGATTTGCCACCGGGCTGTTTACCGACTCCAGCAGCTTCACGAATCAAAGCACGGCGCCCTCCGCTCAATTGGGCACGCTGCTCGAGTATACGGACTGGGTCGAAGTCGGCCTCGCTGGCAATCTTCGCGATTGGACTTTCACCGACCACACTGGTGCAACGGTCACTGGCGCACAGGTGAATTACAACGGCCAGCCCGCGGGCTACACCGCCAGCCCCGTCGAGGATATCGACTATTGCTCAGTACACGATAACCAAACGCTCTTCGATGCCGTGCAACTCAAATCGTCTGCGGCCGACGATGTGCACGTCCGCGAGCGCCGCCAGGTCCTCGCAATGGGCCTGGTAGCGCTGGGCCAGGGCGTGCCGTTTTTCCTCGCCGGCGACGACCTGCTTCGCTCCAAAGATATGGACAACAATAGCTACGACTCCGGCGACTGGTTCAACAAGCTCGACTTCAGCTATCAGTCCGACAACTGGGGCACCGGTTTACCTATCGCCAGCCAGAACCAGGGCAACTGGCCCATCATGGAGCCGCTGCTCGCCAATTCCGCACTTACTCCGCAGCCTTCGGACATTGCGCATGCCCGTGACGCCTTCCGCGAATTCTTGGAGATCCGCGGGACCTCCGGCCTTTTCCACATGCACACGCTCGCCGATGTGCAAGCCAACTTGCACTTCTTGAACGCAGGTCCCAGCCAGACGCCTGGCCTCATTGTCATGAAGCTCGATGCCAACGGCGGCGACTTCGGTCGCTATCAGCACATCGTCGTGGTCTTCAATGCCAAAAACGCCCAAGTATCGTTTCAGAATTCCTCGTTAGCTGGATTAGGCCTGCATCTGCATCCTGTTCAACAGCATTCCACTGACCCGACCGTCGGCCAATCGTCATTCAACGCCCAGACCGGCACCCTCGTCGTACCGCGATTGACAACAGCCGTCTTCGTGACGGGGCAGCCGTAGCCCAGCTTAATTCCGACCGATCCCTGTCGTCCGCCAAAACTCCGCGAGGCCGTGAATCGCACCCGCGTGACAATATTAGTATTTGTTTAGCGTCTAGACACTTTTTCTGAAGAATGTAGTTGTCTGCATCTGTGAAGCGGTTAATTTGTCGATGTGGCAGAAGAGCATACCGCAGAAAAGATCGCAAAGCTCGAACGAGAAATTGAAGTATTGAAGAAAGAGAACGAACGACTGCGGCAGTTGTTGGAAGAGGCGCTACGAGCCGCGAAGCGACAAGCGGCTCCCTTCTCGCGGCAGAAACCCAAAGCCCAGCCCCAAAGACCCGGACGCAAAGTGGGAAAGCAGTATGGGCGCCGCTATCGCCGGCCCCTTCCCGCCACGGTTGATGAAGTTGTCGAAGTACCGCTGCCGGCCCGCTGTCCGCGATGCGGAGGCGGGTTGGAAGAGTGCGAGACCGTTTCTCAGTTCCAAACCGAGATTCCGGAGCCGCGGGTGGAGCGCATTGAGTTTCGCATTTCTGTGGGGCGCTGCAGGCGTTGCCGACGGCGAGTGCAGGGGCGACATCCACGGCAAACCGCGGATGCCCTCGGCAGTGCCTCGTCGCAACTAGGACCGCGAGCGCTGGCGCTGGCTACGCAACTCAATAAAGGATTAGGCC
>Ga0099793_10000240_pt1 | contig 13820 bp, 10 predicted proteins | sample Rivendell_Oct201_9_FD_77319 | JGI IMG/M metagenome (GOLD analysis project Ga0099793, IMG submission 77319) | Vadose zone soil and rhizosphere microbial communities from the Eel River Critical Zone Observatory, Northern California to study diel... | ecosystem: Environmental > Terrestrial > Soil...
CGTCATTGATGACGATGCCGGTGGGCGTGCTTCCATCCAAGGCCTGTTGAAGTCGGCCGGCTTACGGTGCGAGTCCTTCAGGTCGGCGGAAGAGTTCATGCGCAGGAACCGACCAGACGGGCCGAGTTGTCTTGTCTTAGACGTGAGCCTGCCAGGGGTTAATGGTCTGGACTTTCAGCGCGAGTTGGCTGATGCGGGCTTCCAAATCCCGATCATCTTCATCACCGGTCATGGAGATATTCCGATGACGGTGAAGGCCATGAAATCCGGCGCCGTGGAGTTCCTAACCAAGCCTTTTCTGGACCAGGCCTTGCTGGATGCGATCCACCAGGCTTTGGATCGCGACCGGGTAATACGTCAGCAGCGGGGTAAGGTTGCCGAATTGCGAAAGCGCTATGCGACGCTGACGGCACGCGAGCGTGAGGTTATGGCCCTGGTAGTTTCGGGAATGCTCAATAAGCAGATAGCTTTTGAGCTGGGGACCAGCGAAATCACCGTGAAGATCCATCGCGGCCAAGCAATGCGGAAGATGAAGGCCGAATCGCTGGCGGAATTAGTAAAAATGGCGGCGAAGCTGGAGATTACATCCGGTACGAATTAAGTAAATGCCGCCGCCGTTGCGCAACATCCTGGCATTTTAGCTGCTGCTTTCTCAAGCCTCCAACAATTGTAGCTGCCTCTGCATCGGGGTGATATTCGCGCTCCTATACCAAAGTATAATTGCGCCCCTTCGGCGAGGCTGCTAGGTTTCTGCTATGGACATTCAGACAAAAACCAAACTCGTAGCGATTGTCGATGATGATGATTCGATGCGCAGCGCGCTTCAGGGCCTGCTGAAGGCAGTGGGCTTGCCGGCACAGGCTTTCGCGTCGGCGGAGGAATTCCTGCAGTCTGGCCAACAGCGCCAAACCGCATGTCTAATCGCGGATATCAGAATGCCGGGAATGTCCGGTCTCGAACTACAGGCGAAGCTGAACACTGAGCATTGCAGGATTCCGACCATCTTTATCACAGCACATGGCGACGAAAAAATGCGGATGCAGGCGTTGCGGGCAGGTGCAGTGGAGTTTATGGCAAAACCGTTCAACGACGAAGCACTGCTCGAGAGTGTTCGAGCGGCTCTGGAAAGTTGAGCCTGCTAATAGAAGCGTGTGGTGGTGCAAGGAGGTCCGTCGTGGGAGCTGTCGCAACATTCGGGTCCGTCGATCAGGACCGTAATCAGCGCAGATTCGAGCAGATCATAGGCAACAGCCCTGCTTTGGAATCAGTGCTCGAACAAGTTGAGCAGGTCGCGCCGACGAATTCCACCGTTCTTATCCAGGGAGAAACCGGCACCGGCAAGGAACTGATCGCGCGCGCGATTCACAATCTCAGCGTGCGGTGCGGACGCCCATTCATCAAGTTGAATTGCGCTGCCATTCCATTCGATCTACTGGAAAGCGAGCTTTTTGGACACGAGCGAGGCGCGTTCACCGGAGCCATAGCGCAAAAGATTGGCCGGTTCGAGCTGGCCGACAAAGGCACGCTCTTCCTGGACGAGGTGGGAGATATTCCGCCGGGCTTGCAGCCCAAACTGCTGCGCGTCCTGCAGGAACAGGAATTCGAGCGCTTGGGCAGCACTCGGACTCACCAAGTGGACGTTCGTCTGGTAGCTGCGACCAACCGAAATTTGGTTGATATGGTGAAGCGAAGCGAATTTCGCAGCGATCTCTACTACCGTCTGAATGTGTTTCCGATCCCACTGCCACCGTTGCGGCAGCGCCGGGAAGACATTCCGGCGCTGGTCGAACATTTTGTCGAGATTTATGCCCGCCGGATGGACAGGCAAATCGAACACATTCCTCCGGAAACGATGTCTGCACTCACCTCCTACCAGTGGCCCGGGAACATTCGCGAGCTTCAGAATTTCATCGAGCGAAGCGTAATCGTCAGCTCCGGGAACGTCCTCCGCCCGCCTCTCGCGAGCCTGAAGGCTGCCGGCGAAGCGGAATCCGTTGGCGCAATTACCCTGGAGGATGCGGAGCGAAATCACATACGCAAGATTCTTGAGCAAACCCGGTGGGTTGTCGCCGGTCCAAATGGGGCTGCTGCGCGATTGGGAATCAAGAGGTCTACGCTTTACTTCCGCATGCAAAAACTGGGCATCTCACGCACCAACAGGGAAACGATTCCTGCGTAGCAGAGCTGTAAGGGTGCGGTGATCGACGCTGCAATCGATTGACCTTGTCCAAGCATTCGCGCCGCACGCACTCGCACTCACATTTCGAGTCAACCTAAGTCGACGCCGTTCGATACAAAATCAAACAATAACCTCGCTCAGCCTGTCGGCATTGGGACATCGTGTCTGACGGGCTGGCATTCCTCGTTGTGCTATCGGTGCTAGGCCCCATCTGTTTTCAGTCACTTACGGACAAAACTCTTTGGCAGCCGTGTTGCCTTTTCCAGTTGTGTCGCCCGTGGCACCGAAGCTTTTCGCGGCGACAGAAGACAAGGAGAAATCACGAAACTGGCGGTTCTCAGGAATCGCCGCTGCCTAATCGCGCGTGCGCCGTTCTCTCGCGTAAGGGGCTTGTTTCGGAATCTCAAAAAAAGGAGGAATTATGAAAATGCAAAAAGTCGTGTTCGTTTTGATTGGGATGATGTTTTTGTTCGCGGGCAAGGCGTCGGCACAGCAGGTGAAGACCGACTACGATCACAGCGCAAACTTTGCGCAATACAAGACCTACAGTTGGGAAAAGGTGCAAACAAAGGACCCGCTCCTGGTCGACCGGATCAAGGACGCCGTAAACAGCACTCTTGCCGCTAAAGGCTGGACGCTGGTTTCATCGGGCGGTGACGTCGAGGTCTTTGCCATTGAGACGACTCAGACTCAACAAACCTTGGACACATTTTATAACGGGTTCGGAGGAGGTCGCCGTTGGGGAGGATTCGGCGGTGGATTTGGCGACGCAACCACGACAACCGAGACCTACAAAGTGGGGACGCTGGTGGTCGATCTCTTCGATGCAAAAACAGAGAAATTGATCTGGCGAAGCTCATCGAGCGATACGCTCTCCGATAAGGCAGACAAGAACACAAAGAACCTCAACAAAGGCGTGAACAAAATGTTCCAACATTTTCCTCCCGCCCCGTCGAAGAAACACTAAGGAGAGCGAGATGAATCGCTATCTGACCTTTTCGCTCGCCATCTCAATGACCCTGAGTATCCTGGCCATTCCTCTGCGCGCGGCTAACAAGCCGCGCGCGGGAACGGACAGGCAGAACCCGGTGGTTTGGACCAACGACGACCTCGAAAGACTCCACGCTCTCGGCCTGATTTCCATCGTGGGTCGAACTGACGAAGAAAGGCCAACGCCGGCGTCTGCGCCTGCACCATACGCTAGCACCCAGGACCCGGAGTGGTATGCCGAGCAGGCAGCAAAACTGCGCGATGAACTTGAACGCAGGCGGGCTCAGCTCCGTGAATATCGGCAGGCGCTTGAAGATGCGCGAAGCCTTAGGGAGACGACGGGAGGCATAAATCTCGACGAGGGTGACATCGGTATTACTCCCGAAGCTGGCATTGAAATCCTTCAGCAACGCGTTAGCGAATCACAAACGGAGCTCAACGCATTGGAGGACTTGGCCCGCCGCAATGACATCCCGCCAGGAACACTGCGCGGCCAGTGAGGTTCAGAAACCCAGCGGATGGTCTCAATTTAGTACTGGAGAATTTGCCATGAGCATGAAATTGTCGAAACAGGTTTTAGCCGTACTGCTCTGCTGTTTGCTCGTACAATTCACCGCGCGAGCGGAGTCCTACGGTCCGCTGAGCCAATCCGACGAACAGTCACCGGCTCCGCCCGTCAAATCGTCCCCCCAAGAGTTGCAGCAACTTTTGGCACCGATTGCCCTATACCCGGACGCCCTCGTTGCGCAGATCCTCGCGGCTTCCACGTATCCAGCCGAAATCGTCGAGGCTGACCGCTGGAGGCAAAGGCATTCCAACCTCAAGGGCGAAGAGTTGGCCAAAGAAGTCGACAAACAGGACTGGGATCCGAGCGTAAAAGCCCTCGCTCAGTTCCCCTCCGTGCTTGAGAACATGGACAAGAACCTGTCTTGGACTTCGCCGCTGGGCGAAGCGTATGCCAGCGAGCCGCAGGATGTGACGGACGCAGTGCAGGCGATGCGTGAGCAGGCACGCAAGGCTGGCCATCTGAATAGCAACGAACAGGAGCAGGTAACGACGCAAGGAAACACAATCATCATCGAACCGGCTAACCCGGATGTGGTCTATCTGCCAGCCTATGATCCGTGGCTGGTGTACGGTGCGCCTATTGTTGCTTACCCAGGGTGGTATCCCGTGCCGGGGATTTTTTGGGGTGGCGTCGGACTCTCGTTCGGCATTGGATTTGGAATCGGTTACTTCGGAGGATTTGGGTGGGGCTGGCATCACTGGGGATATGACTGGCATGGCCGTCGGGCAATCTATGACCATCACGCCTTCGTGTCGCACAGCCGAACCTTTGATCACGGCGGATTCAATCACGGTAACTTCGGCCACAGTAACTTCGGCCGCGGCGGCTTCGACCATGGCGGCGGATTCCACGGGTCGTCGGGTTTTCACGGTCAGTCAGGAACACGGTCCGGCGCGTTCAATGGTTTTAATCACGGCGGAGATGCCCGAGGCTTTTCCTCCCGCGGGCGCTCAAGCTTTGGAGGCGGCTTCCATGGAGGTGGTTCCCATGGCGGTGGCGGACGGCACTAGGTGATCGCGTGTATCCGCGTATGAAACTTATTAGGAATTCGAAAATGGAGAAGAACATCATGCTGCAGAGAATTTCAAATTTTGTCCAAGATGAATGCAAGAGGTTTGCCCGATTTGCGACGGCCGCTGTCGTGGCCCTTTCGCTCGGAGGCTCGTTTGCGCCGACGTTCGCGCAGAAGCCCGGACAACAAACTTTTACTTCGGCCCAAGATGCCGCCCACGCTCTCTTTGTGGCCATGCAGTCACAGGATGAGCAATCGCCCTTAAGCGTCCTGGGACCACCCGCAAAAGAAGTTCTCTCGTCCGGCGATCCAGCGGAAGATGCGGATGCTCGGGTCGGTTTCGTGGTCAGATACCAGGCAATGCATCGGTTCGTCACAGAGGCGAACGGAATGGTAACCCTGGTGGTGGGGGCCGAAAACTGGCCCTTTCCGATTCCGCTGGTGAACAACCATGGCAAGTGGTATTTCGACACCGACGCAGGCAAAGACGAAATCCTATTCCGGCGGATCGGTAGAAATGAACTCGCCGCCGAGGATGCGTGCCGAGACTTGGTCGAAGCGCAAAAGGAATATTTTGCCCGTGCGCCGGCTGGGTTCTCAAGGCAATTTGCGCAGAAACTGGTCAGCGAGGAAGGCCGCCACGATGGTTTGTACTGGCACGGTGCTTACGACGAGTTCGACAGCCCGATCAACGCCCTGATCGCGTACGCGCGCGGAACAGGCTCAAAGAACCAGGTCGGCGATCCAGTCCCGTTCAATGGTTACTTCTTCCGGATCCTCACTAGCCAAGGACCTCACGCAATCGGCGGGGCGAAGAACTATGTCGCCGACGGTGTGATGACCGGAGGATTTGCGTTCATCGCCTATCCTGCCGAGTACCGCTCGTCGGGTGTCATGACCTTTATCGTTGATGAATCGGGAACCATTTACGAGAAGGATCTGGGTCCCGACACCACAAAGATTGCACAAGCAATGACAGCCTATGACCCGGACTCCACTTGGCATCAGCCGGAATGAACGTTGACGGGAGGACAGGCGACCAATCGGCACGTGTACCCGTCTTTTTGATATGGATCCGAAATGAGCGCCAGTGCTCAAACTCTGAAGGCACCCAAGTTGGCTGATCTACGTGATAAGTTCCCGCCGCTGGCTCCCCTGCGGAAGGATGTGGCTTCAATCGGACCGGCGTGGCTCCCGGTCGCGCTGGTCTTGGGGGCGATTGCCGCGGTCGCCTATGCAGACCATCTTGTTCTCTCGACTTCGCTTGTGTACCTCTACATCTTTCCTCTTGGCGGTGGCGCGATTCTCTTACGGAAGAAAGTCGCCTACGGTCTGATACCGGTTTGCATCTTGTTCCATGATTATTGGTCACCGCGGATTATCCATCCCGGGCTTCGAATCCTCGATAATCTCTTGGCATTACTGTGCTTCTCCTTCGTCGTCTACGTCATCCGGAGGTATATAGAGCAGAGGGAACTGCTGGCCAAAACGATACAGCAGCAACGAGACGACCTTCTTAAGGATGTGGAGCTCGCCGCACAGGTTCAGCGAATGTTTCTTCCCTTGGGAAAGCCTGCCATAGCCGGACTTGAAATCGCCGGAATGATGCAACCATCTGAGGGCGTAGGCGGCGACTATTATGACTATATCCCCGTCGACGCGCACACCATTCAGATCGTCATTGCCGACGTATCCGGAAAAGGAGTTTCCGCTGCGCTCCTGATGTCCGCGACGGCGGCAGCCATGCGCCTTGAGGCGAACCGTGATCGAAACATGCTGCGGCAAGTGGAAAGGTTGAATACCGAGATCGGCGCGGTGTCGGATCCCGAACGGTACGTGACGTTGCTGGTTGCGGAAATCGATACACACAAACGGATGATCCACTACGTGAACTGTGGCCACAATCCCGGGCTTCTGTTTCGAGCAAAGACGGGCACGCTTACGCGCATGGACTCGTCTTGCCCACCCATCGGACTATCTCCAGAAGAGATTTGCGAACTGGCCTCAGCTGACCTTAACGACGGTGACGTGCTGGTCTTCTACACCGATGGAGTCACGGAAGCAGAGAACCGGCTAAGCGAAGAATTCGGCATGGAGCGCCTGTCCGCGGTAGTGCGGAGTGGTTCTTCACTCTCCGCGGAAGAGCTCACCAGCAATATCTTTAACAGCGCGGCAAATTTCAGCGGCGATGTTGGTTTCCACGATGACGTCACCATCGTCGTGGTTAAATGCCACCTAGACGACTCGCCCGGCGCGGCTGCGTAACTCCATCCACGAGAAACGTTTTAGGTCGTGCTGGGACCTGGAGCGGCACGAAGAGGTACCGTCCACATTAGTTCTTCCTCTATCGGGAAGTTGATTTCCATCTCGAAAGACGCACTGTCGGCGTGTTGGCAGCCGTCCAATGCACTGGACTCTTCGCCCCTCGTCATCCGCCACCCAGTCTCTGACTCCCCTTCTAAATGCCTGCGTTTTCAACCACTTCCAGAAGTTCGCGTTCAGTCTTCATGGTGGCATCCAGGCTGCATCCTCCAGGGTCTGAGGCAAGAAAATCGCCGGAGGAGATCACATGCGAAAGTTGTCGAGCTGTCTGAGCAGCATACTGTTGGCTGTCCTACCACTCTTCGCGGAGGTAGCGAGCGCGACGGACCAACCCAAAGATGACGACCGATTGCGAAATTGTGGCACGGTCTTGAAAGAGATTCTCGACGTTCCTGACAACATTCCGCAGGACTTGCTCGACAAGGCAGATTGCGTCGTTGTCTTTCCGTCTGTCCTAAAAGCCGCATTTATCGTGGGCGGAAGCTACGGGCGGGGCGCTATGTCGTGTCGCAAGGGTGAAAACTTCAGGGGCCCTTGGGGCGCTCCCACGATGATGGCTCTTGAGGGTGGCAGCTTCGGCTTTCAGATCGGTGGGCAAGCCACGGATTTTGTCCTGCTCGTTATGAATGAAAGCGGCGCGAGGGGCATTCTTGCCAGCAAGGTCAAGCTGGGAGGCGACGCTTCCGTGGCCGCTGGCCCGGTCGGCCGCGATGCATCAGCCGATACGGACGCAAGCCTGCGCTCCGAAATCTTGAGTTACTCAAGGGCGCGTGGCTTGTTTGCTGGAGTCTCCCTCGAGGGCTCCACAATCCGTCCGGACAATCGCGACAACCGCCGTGTGTATGGCAAAAAGATTCCCGCAAGGGACATCGTTCTGTCAGGAAGAGTCGCCGTGCCGCCAGCAGCGGAGCAATTGATCTCGACCCTAGATGCCAAGACGCCGAGGCATAAGACATAAGGTCAATTTGGTTATCGCGGTCCGGCCAAGCCGGGGGGGTGAATCATGTGGATTGTCAAACTAGCACTGAGCCGGCCTTATACGTTTGTGGTCGCGTCGATACTCATTCTGATCCTGGGCGCGCTCGCGATTGTTCGCACGCCGACGGACATTTTTCCGAACATCAACATTCCCGTTGTCAGCATCATCTGGACCTATAACGGCCTCGTACCAGAGGACATGGCCGACCGCATCGTTAGTATCACAGAACGAGCGCTTACCACGACCGTTGATAATATCGAGCACGTCGAATCGCAATCGCTGTATGGAATTGCTGTTGTCAAAGTGTTTCTGCAGCCGACCGCGAACATTCAACAGGGCATCGCACAGATTACGGCGGTTTCTCAGACTCAACTCAAGCAGTTGCCTGCGGGGTCGACGCCGCCTCTCATTCTTGCCTACAGCGCGTCGAGTGTCCCCGTCCTCCAGTTGGCTCTCTCGGGGCAAAACCTGTCTGAGCAAGAACTCAACGACTATGGCCTGAATTTCATTAGGACCCAGCTCATCACCGTGCCTGGTGCGTCTGTACCCTATCCCTATGGCGGTAAACAACGCCAAGTGCAGGTGGACCTGAATACGACCGCGTTGCAGTCGAAGGGCTTGTCTGCGCTGGATGTGGTCAACGCGATCAGCGTTCAAAATCTAATCCTGCCCACAGGAACGTCCAAGATCGGGTCCAGGGAATACGATGTTTCGATTCCCAATGCGGCACCGCAGACAATTACCGACCTGAACCGAATCCCGATCAAGACGATTGGCGGTACTACGATCTACATCAAAGATGTTGCCTGGGTGCGCGATGGCTTTCCGCCACAGACGAATATCGTGCGCGTGAACGGCCAGCGCTCCGTGTTGCTGACAATCCAAAAGGCGGGCAATGCGTCAACTCTGAACGTAATCGCTGGCATCAAGGCGCTTCTGCCTCAAATTAAGACCACGGTCCCACCGCAGCTCGATATAGCACCGCTGGCGGATCAGTCCATTTTTGTTCGTAGCGCGATCAGTGGAGTGGTCAGAGAAACGCTTATTGCCGCGTGTCTCACCGCCTTCATGATCCTCACTTTTCTCGGCAGTTGGCGAAGCACCGTTATCATCGCGACCTCGATCCCTCTCGCAATCCTGACCTCCATCATTGTGCTTAGCGCGATCGGAGAAACGATCAATATCATGACGCTCGGAGGGCTCGCCCTGGCCGTCGGCATTCTGGTGGACGACGCGACCGTTGAGGTCGAGAACATAAATCGCAACCGCGAGGCGGAACCGGAGAAGGGCATGGATGAAGTTGTTCTCGACAGCGCGTCGCAAATCGCGACACCTGCCTTCGTATCCACACTTTCGATCTGCATTGTGTTTGCTCCGATGTTTTTGCTGTCCGGCGTGGCGCGGTATCTCTTTGTGCCGCTCGCCGAAGCAGTGGTCTTCGCTATGTTGGCCTCTTACCTGCTTTCCCGGACGATCGTCCCCACGATGGCCAAGTACTTGTTGCGGGGAGATAAGCACGAAGTGGGCGCCCCAAGCCGCAATCCGCTGGTACGGCTTCAGAAGCGTTTTGAAGAGGCCTTCGAGAGATTTCGTCACAGCTATCGCAGCCTTCTGGAGATTTGCCTGCACCGCCGGCGTGCTTTCCTGATTGCGTTCTTCGTGAGCTGCCTTGGCTCTCTCGCGATTCTGATTCCTTGGCTAGGCCGGGACTTCTTTCCCAGCGTTGACAGCGGCTCTTTCAAGCTTCATCTGCGTGCGCCCACCGGAATGCGTATCGAGGAAACCGCCAATCTTTGCGATCAGGTCGAGCAGTCGATTCGACAGCAGATTCCCGCAAGCGAAGTCCACAACGTTATTGACAACATAGGTCTGCCCTACAGCGGCATCAATCTTTCTTACAGCAATTCGGCTCCGATCGGCACATCGGACGCCGACATTCTTGTGACTCTTTCCGTCAAGCATCATCCAACGGATGATTACATTCATCACCTTCGTCTGACACTCCCAAAACAGTTTCCGGGTGCGAGTTTCGCATTCTTGCCTGCCGACATGGTCAGCCAGATCCTTAATTTTGGCCTACCAGCTCCAATCGATGTACAGGTCGTGGGAAACGACTTGGAGGGAAACCAGCGCTTTGCGGATGCGCTGCTCAGCAAGTTGAAGTGCGTTACAGGAACGGCGGATCTGCGGATCCAGCAGCCCTTCGATCAACCTTATCTGCGCCTGAGGGTTGAGCGTACGAAAGCGGAGCAACTTGGTTTCACCGCCCACGATATTGCGCAAAATCTTCTGGTGTCATTGAGTGGCAGCTTCCAAACCTCACCAACATTCTGGGTTGACCCAAAGAATCGTGTTAGCTATCAAATTGCCACTCAGACGCCGCAGTATCGCACGGACACATTGCAAGATGTTGAGAACATCCCGATTACAGGCACGGACCCAACGGCTCCTCCGTCGCTCATGGCCAGTCTGGTATCCACGCAACGGGGGGCGGGAATGGCAGTGGTCTCTCATTACAACGTGGCGCCCGTCATTGACATCTTTGGCGCTGTGACGGGACGCGACCTGGGTGGCGTAGCTGGCGACATCAATAAGATCATTGACGACACACGCCAGCAGTTACCGCGCGGTTCTCGCGTCGTCGTCCGTGGGCAGGTTCAGACGATGCGAGCGTCCTACGTCGGTCTTCTGAGTGGGCTTGTGTTTTCGATCGTGCTCGTATATCTGCTGATTGTGGTTAACTTTCAGTCCTGGCTGGATCCTTTCATCATGATTTCCGCGCTGCCCGCAGCGCTCGCCGGCATTGCGTGGTTCTTGTTTATAACGCACACGACTCTCAGCGTACCCGCACTCATGGGAGCCATCATGTGCATGGGCGTTGCAACCTCCAACAGCATCCTGGTCGTTAGCTTCGCTACGGAAAAAATGCAGGACGGAAGCGATTCCATCAGCGCCGCACTGGAGGCAGGCTTCACGCGCTTTCGGCCCGTGCTGATGACCGCTTTGGCCATGATCATCGGCATGGTGCCCATGGCCCTGGGACTAGGGGATGGCGGGGAACAAAATGCGCCTCTTGGCCGGGCGGTCATTGGCGGCCTGATTTTCGCTACGGTTTCGACGCTGTTCTTTGTCCCAGCATTTTTCAGCGTTTTGCAGGGTTCACGCCGGCATCCGGTTCAAGCTGGAAACGCGCGGTAAGCACTAATACGGAGTCACTATGTCGTCTCAAACTGAAGATATAAAAAGAACCGAAGCGCAGACACTCCCATTGAATGAAACGGGACAAACGCCCCCGAACAGACGATGGTTGGTTCTGACCATCGCTTTAGTCGTGGTTGGCGCTCTCCTGTTATCAGGCATCTGGTCCCGTGTCAGAGCCCGCACAACGTTGAAGGCGGAAACTGCGCAAGTCGCCCTCACCGCGGTGTCGGTTGTTTCGCCAAAACAAACTGCGCCAGCCCAGGAGATCATCCTCCCTGGGAATGTACAACCGTTCATCACTTCACCGATCTATGCGCGGACCAACGGATATTTAAGGAAGTGGTATGTCGACATGGGAGCGCGCGTAAAGCAAGGCCAACTGCTTGCTGTCATCGAAACGCCAGAAGTCGACCAGCAACTCCAGCAAGCCCGCAGCAACCTGCTAACCGCACAGGCAAATCTCGAGCTCGCTGCCATCACCAAGTCCAGGTATCAGGGACTCTTGAAAAGCAATGCTGTGTCCCAGCAGGACGTCGATAATGCCGTCGGTACTTACAACGCGAATAAAGCCATTGTCGCAGCAGACCAGGCGGCCGTGGAGCAGTACACGGCACTGGTATCTTTTGAAAAGATCTACGCCCCGTTCGACGGCGTCGTCACTGCGCGAAACACGGATATCGGTGACCTGATCAACTCCGGCAGCGGTGGCGGAGTGAAGACCGATCTCTTTCACATCGCTCAACCTGGAAAGCTGCGTGTGTACGTAAACGTCCCGGAGGAATACTCGCAAGGGGTCAAAGTCGGCATGACAGCAGATCTGAGTCTCGCTGAGTTTCCGGGCCGCAGGTTTCGAGGAAAGCTGGTGCGCACTGCCGATGCCATCACGGTGACAACCCGCACTTTGCTGATTGAAATCGATGTGGACAATCCTACCGGCACGCTGCTCACCGGCTCTTATGCAGAGGTCCACTTGGCTGTCCCCACACAGGCCTCTACCTTCCTGCTTCCCGTCAATACCCTGATATTCCGCTCGCAGGGTTTGCAGGTCGGCGTTGTAAGAGACGGAAAAGCCGTACTCTCTGCCGTTACTCCAGGGCATGATTTTGGCAATCAGATCGAGATCGTCTCCGGCCTCAAGCCGGACGATCAGGTCATTGTCAACCCACCCGACTCCCTTATTACCGGACAGCAAGTCCAAATCGTTCAGGCAACATTGCCCGGGGATGCCAAGTGAAACGCGCTCGAAAGTTGATCGGGGTTGCGCGCCGGCGCCAAACCTCTTGTCGGATGGTTCTGCTCGCGATAGCTGCGTTCCACGTGACCGGATGCACAGTTGGACCGAAATATAGGCGCCCCGCAGCAGAGGTTCCTCCAGCTTATAAGGAGGTTGGCGATTGGAAACCTGCCCAGCCGAATGACCAGAATCTCGGCGGCAACTGGTGGGAGATTTTTCAGGATTCTCAACTCAATGCTCTCGAAGCTGAGGTCAACGTCTCCAACCAAAACTTGAAGGCGGCGGAAGCCCAATATACCCAAGCTCGTGCACTTCTCCGCTATCAGCGGGCCGATTATTTTCCAACCGTCGCTGTGGATCCGGTCGCCACCCGCACCAAGTCGTCCGGCAATCGTCAACCTCGCAGCGCAGCCTTCAATGGCATTACCTACAACGATTTCCAAATTCCTTTCGAATTGTCTTACCAAATCGACCTTTGGGGGCGCGTACGCCGCACCGTTGAATCCTATCGCGCACAGGCACAAGCCAGCGCAGCCGACCTGGCAGCCGTCAACCTCTCTATGCATTCCCAGTTGGCCTTGTTTTACTTTCAGGCCCGGGTGCTTGACGCCGAGGAGCAGCTTCTGAATTCCACCGTAACGCAGTATGAGCAAGCCTTGGAGTTAATCAAGACTCGGTTTGCCGGGGGTATTGCTTCCGATGTGGAAGTGCAGCAAGCCGAGACTCAACTGGAAACAACCCGCGCGCAGGCCATTGATGTTGGAGTTGCGCGAGCACAGTACGAGCACGCAGTGGCAGTTTTAATTGGCAAGCCCCCGGCGTCGTTCAGTCTCGCTCCTCTGCCTCTAAAGATGCCTCCTCCCCCGATTCCCGTGGGCCTGCCCTCAGAATTGCTCGAACGGCGGCCCGACATCGCAGCTGCAGAGCGCCTCATGGCCTCCGCCAACGCGCAGATTGGAGTCGCCAAGGCCGCTTACTATCCGCTCGTCAATTTGGCGGCCGCAGGAGGCTTTGAAAGTGGCTCTCCCACAACATTACTCTCCGGCCCCAGCATTTTGTGGTCGGCTGGGCCATCTGCTCTGTTTACTCTCTTTGACGTCGGGCGGCGTCGGGCCGCCTCAGACCAAGCCATCGCTGCGTATGATCAGGCCGTCGCCAATTATCGCCAAACCGTGCTGACCGGCTTTCAACAGGTCGAGGATAACGTAGCTGCATTGCGGATCCTCGAGCACGAAGCTCAGGTTCAGGACAAAGCAGTCACCGCAGCTCAGAAATATCTGGAACTCGCCATCACGCGTTACAAGGGCGGTGTCACCAGCTACCTCGAAGTAACAA